>Ga0114930_10002050_pt1 | contig 18513 bp, 16 predicted proteins | sample AnhtaG_FD_87300 | JGI IMG/M metagenome (GOLD analysis project Ga0114930, IMG submission 87300) | Deep subsurface microbial communities from Anholt, Denmark to uncover new lineages of life (NeLLi) - Anholt_01485 metaG | ecosystem: Environmental > Aquatic > Marine > Oceanic > Sediment | place... | reverse complement strand
CGTCATGAAACCAAAGTAGGAGTTTGCCACGAGCAGGCCAACAACAACGCCAATGATTCCGAGGGGAATTGTGGTCAGAACGATGATCGGGAGACGGATGGAATTGAATTGAAGGATCAGCAGGAGAATTATGATTAAAAAGCCGATCGGCATCTTCTCTCCGATGGATGCGTTGACATCTCCGGAACTTTCTATTTCACCGCCTTATTCTTACATAAGACCTGGAACGATATTTGGGGGGTAGGTCAAGAAAGCTCATCATGGTTCTCTTGTCAGATTTTAGCGCATGTGCCGAAAAAAACGCTCATTCTTCGACCTGTAGCTAAGGGGGCACGCATGTGCGAGGTTGATACTTGGTCTCCGGTTATGGAAAAATATAGGCGAGGAGAAAAGGATATCTGTGAAAAGGAGCATAATCGATGAGCAGTAAAAATTATTTTGAAAAGGTTGCCGATAAATGGGATCAAATGAGAAGGAGCTTTTTTTCCGAAAAAGTACGGAAAGTGGCAGTTGCCAGGGCGGATATTCAGGCCGGAAAATTGGCGGCAGATATCGGAGCAGGGACAGGCTTTATAACTGAGGAATTGGTTCAAAATGGATTAAAGGTTATTGCTGTCGATCAATCCAAAGCCATGCTCGAAGAGATGAAAAAAAAGTTCGGCCGGTTTGATACTGTTGAGTACAGGACAGGAGAGTTCAATAACTTACCCATCCAGAATGAAACAGTGGATTACGTTTTTGCCAATATGTATTTGCATCATGTCGACTTACCGCAAGTGGCTATAGAAGAGATGGCAAGAGTATTAAAGCCAGGAGGAAAAGTCGTCATCACAGATATGGATGAGCATGAGTTCGAGTTCCTGAGAAAAGAACAGCATGACCGCTGGCTGGGGTTTAAAAGGGAAGATATCGAGCGTTGGTTCAAAGAGGCTGGACTAAAAAATGTCAAAGTGGATTGTGTGGAGGAAACTTGCTGCTCAGATTCGGATGAAGGCAGTGAAAAAGCGAACGTCAGTTTGTTCGTGGCCTATGGTGAGAAGTTTTGAACCTGATTACCGCTTTTTCCTTCTCAGGGATTCGATGGAGAAATCTTCAAAAACAATGGCGATGGCTATTTTGGTCATAAGTGTAAAAATCAAAAAGCCGATGGCGAAAATTGCTGCCGAAATCTTGATCTCTGTAATGGATGGCCTGTAAATGTAGATCTGACCTAAAGTGTCTGGTGTGAATCCGGGGATTAGGAGAGCGATTCCTTTTTCTATATAGACGCCGAACCAGATCAAGATGGCGCCTATGTTCAATGTAACGACATTTTTGCGGGTTTTAGGGATTAAAAAGAGCAAAAAGGCAATGATGCTTATGATGAGAGATGCCCAACCGTAGAATACGATGTCGCGGTTTTCTCCGACTCCGATGAAAAGGTATTTCAGATGGACCAGGTGTTCGGTATTCGAATATATTTCCTTGAACACTTCAGCTCCGAAAAAGAAGAGGTTGATGAACATGGCATAAGCCATCAGCTCGGCTATCTTCCAGATGGCTTCTTGTTTGATCTCGAAAGTCGTGGTTTTTTTTAAGATCTGGAAAAGAATGATCAGCACTGCAGGGCCAGAACAAAAGGCTGACGCCAAAAATTTGGGAGCCAGTAAGGCGCTGTTCCAGTAGGGCCGGCCGGCAAAACCGTTGTAAAGAAAGGCCGTAACGGTGTGAATACTGATGGCGAGGGGGATTGAAAGCATGACCAGGGGAGTCAATAGTTTTTTGTTATATTCCCGCTTGTAGAATAGAGTGTAGAGCAGATAACTGACCACGACAAGATTCAGAAGGAAATATGCCATCAATACAACGGAATCCCAGGAAAGGAGTGAGGACGGCAGGTTCAACTTTCCTATCAGAGGAATCATGTGCCATAGGCGCAAGGGATTGCCTACGTCAACAATAACAAATAACATACACATGATAACAGCGCTAATAGCCAGCAGTTCTCCGAAGATGACCACTTCTTTGAGCGGCTTCCAGTTATAGATGTAGGCAGGAATGACCAGCATGATGGCGGCCGCTGCCACACCGACAAGAAAAGTGAAATTTCCGATGTAGTAAGCCCATGATATGGTATCTCTCATATTGGTGACTATCAATCCCTGTTTGAGCTGCGCGATATAACCGGTGCTTCCCCAAGCGATCAGGATGAGAAGAAACGCCAGCCAGAGATAATACCGCTTGCTCCCGCGGATCACGATGCGAAAACTCTCTTTGATGAACCGGATAAATTTCAACCTGTCACCTCATATCTGCCATTAAGTTCCATAAAAATAATAAAATTTTGGCTGTGTGTTGAGCTCTTCCTTCAGGATAAGAACCCTCTTGTTCTCTAGGATGTACCTGATTTCACTGTCTTTATCCAAAAGATTCCCGAATTTTCTTGCGCCGACCGGGCAGATCTCGACACAGGCTGGATAACGGCCTTCCCGGACCCGCTGAATACAAAAAGTGCACTTCTCAACGACACCTTTATCGCGTGGACGATTGCCGAGGAAATGGGTGTCGGGATTGGCGTTTTCAGCCGGCAGATAGGGCTTTCCCCAATTGAATTGTCGGGCGTCGTAAGGGCAAGCAGCCATGCAAGTGCGGCAGCCGATACACCAGTCATAATCCACGACGACGATGCCGTCCGGTTCGGTCCAGGTTGCACCCACCGGACAACCCTTGACACAGGGTGGATTTTTGCACTGTTGACAGGCTACGGGAAGATAAAAATGCCCTTCATGAGGCACCTCTTCGTGATCGTAATACATGTCGGCGTGCATAAAATCTACGCCCTTCTCTTTTTCCATTTCGAGGACCTGGATGTAGTGGATTTGAGGATCACGGGATTGATTGTTCTCCTCCACACATGCGTAGACACATTTGCGGCAGCCGATGCATCTAGAGATATCGAGGGCGTAGCCGAAGAATGTGTCTGGGATCGGATCTTTGGCTGAGACGGAAAAGGACTTCCCGTATTTTTGGGTGTATTGCGCTTCCAAACGTTTGAGGACTTCGGCGATTTCATCCTTTGACAAAGAACGGAAATCTTTCTGCAGGAAGGCCTCCCGAGTTTCTTTGGACACACAAGCGCTGAACGCTGCCGCCGAAGAGGTTAAAGCCGCTGCTTTTAAAAATGTTCTCCGGTTCAACTTTGCGGGTGAATAGACAAATTTTCTAAGGCTCATTTGATTTTTCCCGGTTTTTTGGGGGCAGGCTCCGGTTTCATTTTCTTGTACCTCGGGGAATGGGGATCATGACAGTGGGCGCACAATAGGTATTCCTTACGTCTGTTCCATTCACCGGTTCTCCTGCCGTGAATACCCTTTTCCCAATCCCTCAGTTTCGGCCCGTGACACTGACCGCAGAGTTTGTAGGATTCAGTGAAACTGATCAATTCTCCGCTGGCTGTGTGGAGCATATCTCGATTGTTTGTATCATGACAGTCCATGCACCATCGGTTTTCCTCATCGTGCTTGAGCACGATATCATCATGGAAATCTTCCAATTCTCGACGCTCATTGTTGATTTCTATATCCGCATGACACTCTGTGCAGGGGAATATACCCTCGCTTAAAGGAGGAGGCGGGATCTGAATATCACTCTGTTCTTTTCCGGTCGGTTGTTGGAGTTTTTCATTAGAAGCGACAGCCTGATATCCGGACACAAGGAGAAGGCAGAATAACAAAAATGCCGAGCCTTGAATGATGAGACTCAGTTTAGAGCCGAATTTTATCATTTACAGGACCTTTTCAAAATAATATCGAATCTCTAAAAACACTAAGCTTTATTATTAATTTTTCATGCTAAATGTCAACATGGAATTGAATAATTCTAACTTCACTACTATCCTTGTCAAACAGGATCGATCGTATGTATGATAAAGTACAGAAAAATTTTGCGACCGATAATTCTATGAGTCCAAAAGCCTAAGGTGCCTCAGGTACTCCCCAAAAACGAACAGGCCTATTGAGAGAGATGGGCCTTTTGGGCTTGATGGATGATGGAGATGTCCCGTACCCCCTTGAACGGAAACTCCCCGGTCAACTTCTCGTAGAGCACAACGCCTAATGACCAGAGGTCTGTCCGCTCATGACCAATCCTCCTCTTGTTTATTTTTCATCCACCGGAAGGCCGATCCGGCGCAGCAGGTCCTGGAAGCGCGGATCGGAGCGCAAGGGACCGTAGAACGGCAGACCGATATAGGGCAGGTTGGGATCGCGCTCCTCGTAGGCCTTCTCGAGCCAGTCGATAGCCCGGTCATTGTCGCCGGCGTCGAGATACCGACGGGCGATGCCCATGCCCCCGTAAGTCCACTTGCCGTACTTTGCGTACCGTGCTGCCAGGACGTCCGCTATGCCCCTCTGCGCGCCCTCGTAGCCGCCTTCCGCTAGACCCCGCTCGAACGCCGCTACGCGCTCGGGGTCAAGAGCGATTCGCGCCCGCTGTATGGCCAGCTGCTCGTCGTACATCCCCTTTGCGATGTAACCGTCTTGCAGCGCGCTGCGGGCGGGCGACAGGCCGGGATCTATGGCTAGCGCAGTGTTGGCCGCGGCGATGGCGTCGTCGTAGCGCCGATGGTACAGCAGGACCATCCCGTACATGCCGTGGAACAACGCGTTTAGCGGGTCCAGCTCGAGTGCCCGCTCGATATGCGACAATGCCTCGTCGGTTCGCCCCATGTGTGACAGAAAGTGGGAGTAGTAGGCGTGCGCATCCGGAAAGTTGGGATTAAGCTCGAGGGCCCGTTTGAATGCTGTCTCTCCACCCTCCCAGTCCCAATTGCTCCCTGTTTTGATGAGAGCCAACGCATAATGAGCTTCTGCCAGCGTGTTGTCCAACTCCAAGGCATTCTCCGCCGCCGCCATTGCGAGTGGTACTGCCTCGCTGAGTGGCGCTTCATGCGTTTGATTGCGTCCTACCCAGACGAGGGCGACTCCCGTATGGGCCAGTGCATAATTCGGATCTATCTGCAAGGCTGATTCAAAGTACTGCAACGCAGTCTCGAGGTCCTCTGAAGTCAACTTGTACCAGTGAGACCGACCCTGTATATAGGCTTTGTAGGCCTCAGGATTGACCTGACGGGTGTTTGTAAATCGAGCTGTTTCTTCTGTGGTCAAATGGACTCCGGTTTTATCAGCAATGGTGCGCGCAATTTCGCCATACATTGCAAGCACCTCGGTTGTAGCCCGGTTGTAAGTCTCAGCCCAAAGATTCCGCTCCTCTGGGAACGCATCGATTAATTGTAACCTGATGCGCACATTTTCGCCGACCTGATATACCGTCCCCTCAACAACAGCATCCACATTCAACTCCCTTGCGATCTCAGGCAGGGGCCTGTCCACGCCTTTGTACTGCATAACTGTGCTACGGGAAATCACCCGCTGCAATCCACTGATCTGAGCCAACTGTCCGATCAACTCATCGGTAATCCCATCGACAAAATATTCCTGCCCGGCATCACCTGTGAGGTTCTTAAGCGGCAGGACCGCAATGGAATCGATCGATTCAGAACGTCCTGTGAATAAGCTCAGTGCTATCACAGCCATGATGATGATCAACCCGGCTCCCCCCGCATAAAGAATGGCTTTCTTTCTCTTAAGCAGCTTTGCTTTCCTCAGCCTCGCTTTAATCTCTTCTGGCACTATTCCTGCTGATATGGATTTCAAATCATCTAACAGTTCCTCTACTTGCTGGTATCGCTCATCCGGATTCTTCTCCAGAGCTTTGCTCACAACCTGATCTATAGACATGGGAATCTCTGAGCGCCTATCCGTGACTGGATTTGGTTTCTCCTTCAAGATGGAATACACTACAGCCTGATCATGATCCCCCTTAAAAGGCAATTGACCGCTGAACATTTCGTATAAAACCACACCGAATGACCAAATATCCGTGCGATGATCGACCACTTCCCCTCGAGCTTGTTCTGGGGACATGTAGGCGATCGTTCCCATCGTCATCCCTTCCTTTGTTAACAGAGTTCCTCCCATCATCCTGGCCAGTCCAAAATCCATGATATTCGCCTGGCCTTTCTCCGTCACCATGATGTTGGAACTCTTGATGTCCCTGTGCACGACTCCTTTCTTATGGGCTCCCTGCAAACCTTCGGCAACTTGAATGGCAATCCTGAGGGCTTCATCCAGCTCGAGGAGACCTGATTCGATCTTCTTTTTCAAGCTCTGGCCTTCAATATAGGCCATCGATATGAAGGTTTTCTGCTCAGCCTCGTCAAATTCATAAACAGTGCATATATTGGGATGATCCAATGCTGCTGCAGCCTGTGCCTCGCGCATGAATCGTTCCTTGACCTCTGATATATGCGTTAGCTCTGGCGGCAGAAACTTGAGGGCGACCGTTCTTTTCAGCTTTGTGTCCTCAGCTTTGTAGACGACCCCCATCCCCCCTCTCCCCAGCTCCTCGAGGATTTTGTATCTTCCTGCAAAAGTGCTACCCTTCTGCACACTTTCTGAGCGTGTTATGAAAGTTTTTGTAACGGAGATGTCTTCGGCAGGTTTTAGAGGTCCTGCACACTTACCACAATAAAGGGTATCCTCAGGATTCTCAAACTGACACTTGGGGCATTTAACTCCCATTTTTCCCTCTGATGAGTTGAATGAAAGAATATCAATTTCCGAAAGCAGAGTCAATTAGATGAAAGGATTTTTGGATCTACTCAATAAAGCCCTCTGTTATTAGCCAATGCTCATTTATTAATGGTCTCTCTGAACTTTATTGTTTACGTGATTTGTAATGACTCAGGAATAGAAAAAACCATCCCAGGACCAATAATATTATTACGTGTATCGGGCTAGATGGAGCCTCGTCTTCAAGGGCTTTCAAAAAAGGTTGGCTGGCTATTCCGCAGATAAACCACGCTGCAATCAGCATAAACATGTAGCCTGCCAGTTTTAGATTTGCTGCTGCTGTGGACGCACCTTCAAGAGCCATACGTTCTTTGGCCCATAACCAAAGTATTCCGATGAAGAACAGTAAAATCAGCGTTCCACCGATACCAAACAAAAGAGGGATATACCCCAAATATCCTGCTGCCATGCTTGCAAAAACCGCCAGAAATATTCCTATCCCATATTTCAGCACTGTCGATCTTTTTGCGCCTGAATAGAGCAAAATTCCTATTATGGCAACTATAGCCGCAAGTGGCACACCGAAAAGCGCCCATATCATAGTCCAAGTTCCCTGGGATGCCCACATTGTCAAATTAAGCTCATCCATCGTTAGATTTCTGAAAGCCGAGTCCACAAAAACCGATCCAATCACTCCCCAACCAATAGCCCAGATAACCGCGATCCAGAACAGGATCAATCCCGCTTTTTGTTTTGTCATTTTCCCTAACTCCTTTGTTTTTTATTTATTAATCCACTGATATGCTGGAATAACCCTATCACATTAAAAAAGTCCTAGTCAATGGAAAGAGAGAAATGTGCGCTGAAAGAAACAGGTCAACCTTTTGGGGAGGATTTGCGTCTTTATTAGTGAAATTGGAGCGATCAGACGGAGGTTCCTATGAAAAAACACAAATGGTTGAGCATCCTGATGGTTTTGTTATTTGGTTTCACGTTCCTAATCGCAGCACAGGATACAGACAAAGAAAAACAAGAAAAAACGGTCAAAGACAAGATTCATGTTAAGATCGAAGGCCTCGAAGAGTTGGAGAAGCTGGATGTTCACCTGGAAGGACTTGAGAAGTTGGAAGAAGCCATGGAGAAGCTGGAAATTCGACTTGAAAACATCTATGTGGACATCGATTTGGAAGGACTGGAAGAAAAGCTAGGAAGTTTAAAATGCCTTGAAGAGCTTAAAGAGTTGGAAAAGTTGAAGGATATCCGTGTGGACTTGGAATGCCTCGAGGCGTTGGAAGCGCTGAAATATTTGGATTTCGATTTTGACTTTGACTTTGATTTCGATTGGGATTGGGACGACCACTTCAAAAAAGATAAAAAAGAGGACAAGAAGACGACAAAAAAGAAATAGATCTGTTATTCGTATTTCAGCGCTGCGATGGGGTCGGCGATCGAGGCTTTTATCGCCTGGTAGCCGACGGTGGGAAATGCGATAACCCAGGCGATGCCCCCTGCCAGGAGAAAAGTGCCAAGGCCGATACCGGAGCGGTAGGCGAAATTCTGGAGCCACCGGGACATGATCAGATAAGCCACTGGCCAGGCGATCAGGTTGGCCAGCAACACCCACTTGGTGAATTCTTTCGAAAGAAGGATTGTGATCCCTGTGGCTGATGCGCCCAATACCTTCCGGATGCCGATCTCTTTGGTTCGCCGCTCGGCAGAATAGGAGGCTAGACCGAAAAGGCCCAGACATCCGATGAGCACGGACAAAAAGGCGAAAAAGCTGAATATCCTCTGCAGGTTTTCTTCGGACCTGTAGAGCTGGTCGAAGTTCTCATCGATAAAGTAGTAGGAGAATGGATAGTTTGGTCGAAGCTCCGCCAAATATCTCTGAGGAAGGCCATGGTCTGGGGAATGTTCTGCGGGCCGATCCGGATAGAAATCTGGGCGAGGTCCGTCTTTGACAGAAACATCACGATGGGGGAGATCTCCTGGTGGAGGGATTCGAAATGGAAGTCTTTGACCACACTATCTGCGTTGAACCATTTTCGGGTGACCCTGTAAATGCGGTCGTGATTTTCGTGGAATTTATCATAGCTCAGCTCATCGAACACAAAGAGCAGGATCAGGATGCAGCAGGCCATCCCGATGGCCAAACCTGCCACATTGATCAGGCTGTAGCCAATGTGTTTTTTGATATTCCGATAGGCAATTTTTAAGTAGTTTTTAAACATATGTCCAGACTCCTCAGAAAAAAGACCGCATTTCTTTAGTAAGGACGCATAAAAAGGCCATTTGGTTCACGGCAAGCCTTATTTTTTCCCTAGATTGTCCCGCTGCGTCTTTTCAGAAAAAACGAAATTATCTAAAACTTGAAGATGGGTTGGATGTCGACCGGGATATCGCTGAGGCTGTCCAGCAAGCCTTGGATCACGCTATCTATCTCTCCGTATTTAGCGATGAAGGCAGTGGCGTTTTCGTAGTTGCCATCGCCCTCCAGGATCAAAATCTTCTGGGCCATCTCTGTGATCGAATCCTTGATTTTATCCATATCTACGCTGAATTTTCGTGTTTCCGGATCATAAATGAAGGCTCCTGTCTCCCTGTGGTAGTTGAGCTGCATCAGCGTGCCCATTCCGTGGGCCTCATGCGCGCCGAACCGGATGGAACGGAACATCCCTGCCAAGTAAGTGGTGTAAATTTCCTGTGCGTTCTCCTCGGGAATCATTCCTTTTTCGATAAGGAAAGGCACATTCTGCATGCCCACGATTGTGGCCTTGCACTCCTCGATGGCCGAATATTTATCGGCCAGTGCTTTCCTTACCGTTGTCTCTGTCCCATCCCCCAGAGTTATGTAGTTCGACCCGAACACATGAGAGATCTCGTGAAGAAGTGTTTCGGTGAAATAGGCGTAAAAAGAGATATGTTGTGAATCCTCTTCGGCCAGGACCTTTTTCGAGATGGGCACAAGCACCTTGTTGAACTTGGCCTCCTGTATGTTCTTGAGGAAAACCTTTTTGGTGCCTTTTTCCTCGCGGATTTTTTCCTCGTTAGGAAGGACGAATGCCAGGGTTTGAACACCTGACTTTGTGTCGCCGGCTGCAAATACCTCGATCACCACATTGAGCGGTGATGCCAGCCCCTCGATCTTGGCGTTCTTGTGTTTTGGTTCCACAGGCAGCAGACTTTGCATTTCCCCCAAGTAGTCGAGGTAAGCTTTAAGCTTTGCCATCTCCTTAAAATCATTGATGTAGACAAAACTCTCGTAGGCGGCCTTCAATCCGAACAGGCCGTCCTCATAAACTTCATAAGGCCCGATCAAGATCTCCAGAAGATTTCCCTCCAGGTCGATCCACATCGTATCGCTTTTGTACCACTCGTTGGCCAGCAGATCGTCGGCCTTCTGGTTGAGGTAGGCTTTGAAGGGTTCCTCCGTGGAGATTGCTGCTGCTTCCCTTAAGTACTTGGCCACAACCTCCAGATCTTCCTTGTAGGCTTCGTTGTAGGGAACTGCGATCAGGCTGTCGTTCTGCTTTTTGACAAGGGTGTATGTGTCCTCCAGCTTGGATTTCATGTCAGGATTTCCAGTCACGTATTCCTCGAAATATTCCTTGGTCATATCCGGAGGATAAAAACCGGCCCCTGCAGGTTTGGAATCGGTCCCGATAAAAGGTTTATTTTCATCCAGCCTGTCAAACGGACCAAAATTGATTGTTAGATAACGGAGGAAATCCTTGGCTGCCGGATGGTCAACATTTTTGAAATCTTGCAGTACCTCAAGCCCCACATGGGAGGCCTGCTTCCAAAAGATTTTATCGATTGCCTTGGCAGCCAAAACCAGCTTTTCGAGCACCTGCTTCTGCTCCTCATTCAGCTGATTTTCGTCAAATGTGATATCTGTGGGTGCAAACTGGATTAGGCGGTCCTTGATATCCGGGACGACCGAATAGCCTGCAATTTCTGTCACAGCGACCTCATCGGCCACATCTTCCTCCTTGGGTTTGCACCCGTAATGGATGACAGTCACAAACATAAACAGAACAATTGCCGAAAATGTTACAAGATGTTTAGTATTCATGCCGATTCCTCCTAACTTTACCTGAATTATTTATAAAAACTGTTGATTCCTTCATTTACAAAAAAAATATGATTTTCATATTTATTCATACTATTCATCAACCGTTTCTACCCTACGGGCGAGCCGATCTCACTACATCGGCTTCGTTGTAACCCATTTGCGGTATACATATACAGCTTCATGGGCCACTGCCTTGCCGCTACAGCAATCTCAACTCGTGAATAATCCAGGCTCATGAATTATTTATAAAAAATGCCAAAAACTTAACTACAGGTTATAAAACCATTATTTAAGCTCGTATCCTGCCTCTAATATACAGGCTTGCGCTGCGATTCGCAAAGGTTCGATCAGGGGCACGGGAATATCCAGATCCTTCAATACTAGGGGCACTTCGGTGCACCCGGCGATGATGGCCTCCGCTCCCCGGGCAATAAGGACCTTGGCGATGCTGACAAGTGTTTCTTTCGGAAAACCAGAGGTGAATCCTGCCTTGATGCCCTTGGGGCCGAAGATTGCATCCATCACCTGATTCTGCTCCTCTTCCTCAGGATTGAGGACCTCAATGCCAGCTTGTGCGAAGGCATCATAGAAAAGCCGTGATTCCAGCGTGCCTGAACTGGCTATAAGTCCGGCTTTTCTGAGCTCCGGCACCTCATCCCTTGCCCATTTGACTGCCTCATCCAGCAGGCTGATAAAAGGGATATCCACCTGATCTTTTACTTCCGGATAAAAATAATGGGCTGTCACACATGGCATGACTACAAAGTCTGCCCCTGAATCCCTCAGGCGTTGGAATCCTTCCACGAGCAGGGGAGTGGGGATCGGTAATTTTCCCAGGATGGCATCTGTTCTCGGCGGGATCTCCGGATTGGAATAGATTAGGGCTTTGATGTGCTCCTGATCCGTTTTGGCTCTAGTCTGGGTGACGATCAATTCGTAGAAATAGGCCGTGGCCTCAGGCCCCATCCCTCCCAGTATCCCGATGGTTTTTTTCATCTCTTGGGCGCCTCGTCCATAATGGCCTTGACTTTATCCAGAGGAAGGGCTTCCTCTTTCCGTCCATCTTTCCCTTCCATCGTTGTCGCTTTGAAAAGGGAGTTCAAGATGGCTTCTTCCGAAGCTTCGGCCGCAGCCAGAAACAGAGGAGACATCCGGTCGGTTCGGAGAATTTCCCGTTTCAATGTGTTCTCCCTAGTTCGGTATGGAATCCTCACGCCTTCGGCTGCGGAAAAGGCAATGCAATAATCCCCGCTACCGCTCGTATAAAATCCTCCTGTTCTGGGGATACCGAGAAGAGCCCGCTGGGCCAGCCGTTTCAGATTGTGACTGTCCAGGGGAGCATCTGTAGCCACAACCACCATGCAGGATCCAGCAGGATCTTTTTCCTCAACATCACGCTTCATGTAATAATTGCCCAACTTGATGGCTATGGGATAGCCGTTGATCTGGAGGATGCCTCCGTGATTTGTCTGGACAAGGACACCGACGGTGTACCCCCCTCTCGATTCAGGGAGCTTGCGTGAAGATGTTCCAATGCCTCCCTTCCATCCGTAGGCAGTTGTCCCGGTTCCTGCCCCAACGCAGCCTTCCTCCACAGGTCCTGGTGCTGCCTTTTTGATCGCTTCGATGACATGCTCTTTTTTGACATGTCTTCCACGGATATCATTCAGGTATCCGTCGTTTGTCTCCCCAACAACAGGATTCACAGACCCGACTGTTTCATTGCCAGAAAGGGAAAGTATATAATCGATGACTGCATCAGCCGCTGTTGGGACGCTAAGGGTGTTGGTCAGGATGATTGGGGTTTCGATGTTTCCAAGCTCTTCCACTTGAGAGATGCCTGTCAGCTTCCCGAATCCATTGGCCACAAAGATCGCTCCAGGGACTTTTTGCTGGAAGATATTTCCGTCATGGGGAAGAATAGCTGTGACTCCAGTGCGGATGTTATCTCCCTTGATCAATGTGACCTGCCCGACTTTGACGCCAGGCACATCGGTGATGGCATTTAAAGGGCCGGGGCTGAGTATCCCGGTTTTGATTCCGAATTCCCTAAGCCGCGGACGTTGTTCGGATGATGCCCAGGCCAAACCAAACGCAGATATAGCGAATAAAACGATGAGTATATGCTTCATTTTTCCCATTTCCTTCATGATGAGTGAAAATAAAATGTTAGTGAATACGTTTTAAAAATGCAAGCCGTCACCTGACAGAGAAAGCTTATTTTTGAGTGTACCTGATGATCTCCAGTCCGTCGGAACCGTCGGCCATATAAATCAGATCGCCGACTATCTGAAAGCCGTTCGGCCGGCCTCCGTCATAAAAAGATCCAATTTTAACCGTACGGGCAGGATCGCTGACATCTATGGCTTCCAACCCGAGTTCCCAGTTTATGAGGAAAGCCAAGTCATTGACAAGCTGGACACCGACCGTGCTTCCTTCCCCCTTGAACGTGCCCAGCAGATGGGGGTGAGCCGGATCAGACACGTCCAGAATCTCCAGCCCCTGCAGCTTGTCGCAAACATAAGCCTTCCCGTCGACGACATGGAGCGCGTTCGTTTCTCCGCCATTGTTAAAATCACCGATCAGGACCGGATTCTTGGAGTCGGATATATCCAGGATCTTCAGACCGGCCTTGTATCCTGTGACAAATGCATGAGTGCCGACGATATCCACAAAGAATGCAAGGCCATCATCCTTGTACTGACTCAATCGCACAGGTTTGAGCGGATCGGAAATATCCATAATATCAAACCCACCATGCCATTCTGTCAGATATCCGATGTCTCCGACTGCCAGAAACTGATGGGGATCCCCGTCGCGGTCGCCGTATTGTCCGAGGTAAGCAGGCTGCGAGGGATCACTGATATCGAAAAGCTTCAGCCCGTTTGTATTGCACGATACATAGGCAATATCGCCGATGACCTCGATGCCGCGAGCCTGTTCGGTATCTTCTATCTGCCCGAGCTTTACGATATGCGCAGGATCGCTGATATCGAGTATCTCCAGGCCCCTGTCGAATTCACAGACATAGGCACGGTCGTTGACTACTTGGACTGTTACGGCCATTCCTCCGTCATTGAACTGTCCGACCTCTTCAAAAACGATTTTTTTGCCATTTATTGGCAAAGGACTGGGGCCAGATCCCTCCCCCGGTAGGAATAGCATGAATGCTATGGAAACACTGACCAACATTCTCGAGATTCTCATTCCTCCTCTTTTCATCAAGGCCCTCCTGTTTGGATTTCCTCCAGGTGATGAAATGGAGGGATCAAGTGATCAGAGTGCGGGTGATCTTGGCCACCAGATCAGCAGTGGGATCGGGACAGCGGACATACTCTGTCGTGACACTGTCAGGATCGATGACTTTTTCATAGGGCGTATCCTCGTATTTCCAGGGCAAGGTTACACCGTTTTGCAGCAGCCGTAGGAAATCATGCATGCTGGATAAAAGCCAAGGGCAGATTTTGCCGATATCCTTGGGGTATTCGAATTTGTCCCCTTTTTTATGACACCAGCTATCTTCTCTGGCTTCATAGATCTCTATTTCGATTTTATACTTGCGTTTTTTCTGCTGCTCTTCTTCTTGTGCTGCATGGAGCCAGAACGGAACCGATACCATGCCGGCGACACCGCACCCTGTTTTTCCTAAAAAATCTCTTCTCTTCATCCATGTTCCTCCTCTATGGTTTTAATATGAATAAACTGCCGAATATCCCCTAAAAATGCAAGCCGTCACATGGTGGAATCCGTTTTTCTCCGTAAAACCGGTAGTGCCAGGGTTCCGGCCACCATGAACTTTCGGGGCAAAACGATATGTCTTCCATCTAGGGTGAATTTTACCCAATCCTCATTCAGTTCGATGACCTTTAATTGGGTTAAATCCTCACTCTGAGCTTGTCGTGCATCAGGATCTATATTGAGGATAAATTTATTCAAGAGTACTGGCCAATCCTCAGGATCTATTTCTTGGCCTTCGATTTTGCTGATCAGGCTTTCATGTTTGGGAAAGAACAGGAGTCGATCGAGCTTTGTGTCATAAACGTATGTGTATTGATTATTGTCATCCGCTATCTGAGGAATGAAGAAGTAATAAGCCTCGCCCGGTTCACTCTGGGACTTCGAAAAAATCTCTCTCAAGGAAAAGTCTTTATTATTTGCTCTGCTTGCCGCGGGAAATGCAATCACACAAAGGATCGTCGCCAGAAGAATTTTGAGGCCATTTTTTTTAATTTTGTTTATTCTCATATATTGATAAGTACGAGAATTTTTTCTTCTGGTTTCTTTTTTCGTCAGTGGTCTAGCTCTCTTTCTCCTTGATTCTAGTTTAGACTTCTACCTCCTATTATATCGCCAGGAATACCAATCGGCAAACTTCCTATAAAGCTGCCAGTCTTTTGCGGGCGTCGTTGACTTCAGGGAGGCCGGCGTCGGCGTCCTTCCAGAGGTCGAGGAATTTCTCGTAATGCTCTATGGCTTTGCCTTTCCAGCTCTTTTGCTCGTAGATTTTCCCCAACTCATAAAAACTCCGCGCATAACAGTCGCCATAGGAAAGCCGGTCCACTACGGTAGATGTGATCTTCTCGAACTCCGCCTGAGCTTTATCGATGTCTCCTGACGCAGTGTAAGCCTTTGCCAAAGACTCGATATAATCTGCCCGCCTGTTTCGTGGATCGCTGGATTCCAGTTCCAAAGCTTTCTCAATGCTTTCTATCGCTTTGGGGAAGTTGCTCTGTTTGAGATCGATCATCCCCCTCAGATGATGGAAAAAATGCATGAGCTGCGGATTGTGAGAGTCGAGGATCGAAATTCTCAGTTCCTCTGCTATCCTTAAACTTTTTTCTATGGAGTTCATCTGCAAATAAGCTAAGCCTTTTAGGTGTAAGGCTTGCCTATATCTGCTTGGATCTTCAGCTTTCAAAGCATATTCTGCGGCGGAGTCACAATCTTTCAGAGCCTCTTGAAGGTTGCCGGTTCTAAGATCGATGTAAGCGAATTTCAAATAAATTTCTGATATGGGCCAATTCACGCCACCCTTCTTGCAAAATTCGATAAATGGCAGGATAATCTCTTTTGTTCCCTTGAACTTTCCCTGAAAAATATCGAGATTTACCAATCCCCCAGAACCCACAAAAATAGCCTGCGGTGCTTTTTGCTTCTTTAGCCATTGATAATCTTCATCGGCTTTGACCAGATCGTCTCTGTAAAAATGAATCGCTGCTCTTCGACGAAAATTATGCCTACTTGTGGGTTCCAAGGCCAAAGCCTTATCGACTTCTGCAAGAGCAAGGTCATATTTCCCTTCATTTTGATAATGCAAGGCTAAATCTCTATAAGGAGCCGCCATGTTTGGATACTTCTGGATGGCTTCTTCGATGACTTCCAAAGCTTTGTCATAGGATCCCACCTGCCGCAAATCACTTGCCAGATTTCCGTATCCTATCAAGGACAAGTCATCATTTTTCCTGTTTATTTCATAATGCTCGATGGCCTTTTCTTTTTCTCCTAAAGACCAGTACGCGAGTGCTAAATTGTGATTAGCGCTGGGGTCGTCTGGATACAGTTCTAGCAATTTTTCGTATGCCTCGATGGCCTTATCCGTTGTCTTTTCGGAACGCCTTAGATGATCTGCCTCGATGAAGTAGCGTTCCCGTACCGAAAGTCGGTCAGAGAGTTCCAACGCCTTCTCCATGCTTTGTTTTTGTTGGGGTATGAAACCGATATTGCCGTAACTCGCAGCCAAAGATCTGTAAGCCATCGCAAATTCAGGGTCGATGGCTACCGCCTTTTCCAGGATTTCAATACTCTTTTCATATTCTCTTAATAGGTGATATTTACGTCCTTCGATGTAGTGTTTCAATGCTTCGGGAGAGGAGGTCGTGATCTTTCCGATATCTTCGTCGATGTCCTCTGCGATTTCTTGTTCTGAAAGCTGGAAGTGTGCCTTGACCTTCCGTGTCAGTTCATCCACCATCTCAAGAAAACTCTCTTCACCTGTTCCCTCGATGCGCTCGGATCCCACAGGCTCCATGGTGGAGGCTTCCTGAAGGATCGCATCGATTCGGAATTGTTCTCCTGCTTTTGTGTAACTTCCCCGCAGGATATGGCTCGATCCTCCTCGGGCTGCCACTCGTTTCAGGATCGTTGTCGATAAACTTCTTGCCTCGGTTTGGTCCAGATTGCTGAGAACATCGAGAAGCCTATCGCTGCTCAAAACGCGGATATGTTTGGATTGTGTCATGTCCGCGATCAGCAACTCACAAAGGGCTTTCCCCCAATGCTCGAGACTTTCATCTCCGGTGTTGTTTTCAAAGTAAACGATGGCGAGTGAGGGTTTATCGGATGGAGCGGTGAGGACTGCTTCTTTTGAAGGAAGAAGCTGCCAGATGGCAAATGCGATAATGGCTATTGCGAGAACGACCAGAACAGGAATGAAGACTTTTTTCAAGCTGAATTGGACGGTTATTTCCTTTGATGTCAGGGATTTTTTCTTAACGATCACCCTTTCTGTTGTGGGAATGCCTTTTTCTATATTCTCTAGCTCAGAATGGAGTTCTCCTGCGCTCTGATATCTCCGCTCTTTTTCTTTTTCCAGGCATCTAAGAATCACATTATTTAGGTCATCTGGTATCTGCGAGTTGATTTCCTTGGGATTTTGCGGGATCTCGCTTTTATGTTTTACTCCGATTGTAAACGGTGTATCCCCTTCAAAAGGCACCCGTCCTGTCACCATTTCATACAGGATGACTCCCAACGAATAGATGTCTGACCTCTGATCGACTTCCTTCCCTTCCACCTGCTCTGGTGACATGTATTCAGGTGTTCCGATCATCACTCCAGCACCGGTTATTCCCTTTGCCTCTAGAGAGCGGGCGATCCCAAAATCCATGATCCGCACATCACCCTCTTTGTCGATCATGATGTTGCTGGGTTTTAGGTCTCTGTGAACCACCGCCAATTTGTGGGCTTCTGTTAATCCATCACAGATTTGCTTAGCGATGTTGATCGTGGTACCCACAGCTAACTGTCCAGATTGTCTTATCAATCCCTTCAAGTCCTGTCCAGGCACAAACTCCATGGTAATGAAATGGGTTCCTCGCTCCTCCCCGAGATCGAACATCTGGCAGATGTTCTTATGCCTGATTTTGCGGGCCAACCTCAGCTCGTTGCTGAATCTTTCGATAGTCTTTTTGTCTTTGGCAATCTCGGGTTTGATTAGCTTTAGGGCGATTTTTTCTTTGATCTTGGTATCATGAACCTTGTAGACCTTTCCCATGCCCCCTTTGCCCAATTCTTCGATAATCTGGTACCTGTCTGCAAAAGTCGAGCCTGTGGTTAGTTCTTCCTTCGGAGTTTCTATGGTTGCTGTTACTTCGATGTCTTCAGAGGAGGGGATAGGCAAGGCGCAATTGAGACAAAACCGGGCTGTTTCGGGATTGCTGGTGTCACATTTCGGGCATTTCATGCAGATACTCCCCTTTGAGCATCGGCATTAAATTATCAATTCTTGAGCAAAAAAGCAACCAAAACACTTACAAACCAGATCGACTTATAACACAGCTGCGTCAACAGAACAGGAACAATGAAAAAAAATATTAATCAATGGAGAATCAATACTTGACAGAATTAAATTATGTATGATAATCTTATACAAGATAATCTGACATATACTATATATGGAGATATAAGATGTCATCAAAAACCTTGATTGCAGCGGCGGCCAAGCCGATCATCCTTTCCATCCTCCAAACGGGTGAAAACTATGGATACCAGATCATTAAACGTGTTCGCCAAGCCTCGGGCGGAACCCTGGAATGGTCGAGTTCCCTG
>Ga0114930_10002044_pt1 | contig 18548 bp, 18 predicted proteins | sample AnhtaG_FD_87300 | JGI IMG/M metagenome (GOLD analysis project Ga0114930, IMG submission 87300) | Deep subsurface microbial communities from Anholt, Denmark to uncover new lineages of life (NeLLi) - Anholt_01485 metaG | ecosystem: Environmental > Aquatic > Marine > Oceanic > Sediment | place... | reverse complement strand
TGCCCTCGATAACTTGCCTCTGAATCGGGGGGGCTCTATCCCGTCCGCTGCCGTCATTGTCCTACGGGCGCATGTGCGGGCAGCACTTGGTGATCGTGCCGGTGCGGAATCTGAACTGCAACGGCCAAAACTGGCTGCGGGAGAGACGGGGCAAGTCATCGAAATCACGGATTTTCTCGCCCGCAGATTCTGCTTTGGTCCACATGCGAATCGGGTACCATCAGACAATGAGATCGCAGCTCTCGACGAGGAAATCGACCGGCGTGAACTCGGCTTGGTGCTGCGTCTGCCCGTGACGCACTTGATTGCCGCATGACTTTCGACCGCCCGCTCATGCGAGCCTCGTAGCAATCCGGCCGCCCTAGCGCAAGCCCAGCGCCTCCGCGGCGCGCTTGGGGATCGCGGCGCCCTTGAAGGGATTGACCACGGTCAGTTTGCCGAACTTCGCGCCGTCGCCCACGTCCTCGCTCAACAGCAGCGTGCAGCCCGCCTGCTCCAATGTGGCGAGCATCAACGCGTCCCACACGGAGAATCGTTCATCGTCTGCGGCGGACAGCGCCTTGCCCAACGCGTCGCCGTCCGCTCCGACGACTTCGTACTCCGTCGACCAATCCCGTGCCTGCGCGGCCGCCTCGCGCCGCGCCAGCATTCCCTTACGCGTGACGACGGAATGAAATTCGGCCAGCGCCTGGACCGTCAAGATGCACGGCCGCCGCGCCGCCACGTCCAGGATCGTCAGCGCCCGGCGATGCCGGTCTTCGGCGGACGCATCGAAGGCATAGACCAGGACATTGGTGTCCAGGCTGAACCGCTCGGTCACTTGCGGAACATCTTCATCCGGTCAATGCGTTCCTCGTAGATCTCGTCCCGACTGAACTTGCCGATACCGAGTTTCCAGCCGCGGCGAAGACGGGCCATCGTGCGCGCATGAGCCTTCTCCTGCTCCGGCGTGAGCCGCCGTTCGCCGCCCGTTCCGATCGGCACCATGCGCATGACCCTTTCGCCGTTCTTCGTAACGACAAACTCACGGCCCCTCTGCACCTCGCGCAGGACCTTGGAGAACCGCTGGTTGGCCTCGCGGGCGGTGATGGTTTTCTTCAACATGGTCGGGCGCCCCGTCGCCGAACGATTTGTACTACATAATGTAGTACATCTGCGTGCCGTTGACAATCCGCCACAGCCCGGGCCAGATAGCGTGGCGACAGCGACTTTCCCCCACCGCCGTTTTCTGCGCGGCGCGGACGCCGGCGCCGGGGCAAGCGAGGCATCGATGCGCAAATTGGCAGTGACGTTGCTTGTGATCGCGGTCGTCGTCGGGGTGATCGGCTTCAGCGGCATGGCCGGCGAAACGTCGGCGCTGCTGAAGGTGGCGTTCTATATCGTCGCGGTTCTGTTCGCGCTGAACCTGGTGATGGTGCTGCTGGGCTGGACGCCGTTCCCGGCGCAAGGCGTGGCCAAGGAGGACGAGGACGCCACGCTCAACGACCGCGGCCTGCCCACCGACCGGACATAGCCCGGCGGGAGCGGCGCGAAAACCGTGGCGCTTCCCCTGACCGTTCCCTCGCGCCGCCGGTTCCTACGAGGCGCGGGCGCGGCGCTGGCCGCCCCGGCGCTGCTGCGCTTCCCCGTGGCCTGGGCGCAGAGCGATCCGTTCGCGTTGGGCGTCGCTTCGGGCGATCCGTGGCCGGACGGTGCGGTGCTGTGGACGCGGCTGATGCTCGGGCCCGACCCCGGCGATCCGCCCCGGCAAACCGTCGCCGCGCACTGGGAGCTGGCGGAGGACGAGAAGTTCAGGACCGTGTTGCGCTCCGGCAGCGAAACCGTCGGGCCGGATCTGGCGCATTCGCTCCACGTCGAGCTTCGGGGCCTCAAGCCCGGCCGCTTCTACTGGTACCGCTTCCACCACGCCGGCGCGACCAGCGCTGTCGGCCGCACCCGCACCGCGCCCGCGCCCGGCGACGCGCCCGACAGGCTGCGCTTCGCCTTCGCCTCGTGCCAGCAATACGAACAGGGCTACTACGCCGCGCATCGCCACTTGGCGGCCGAGGACCTGGATTTCGTGCTCTTCCTCGGCGACTACATCTACGAGATCAGCTACGGCCGCACGCGCGTGCGCCAGCACGGCGGCCCGGCGCCCGCGACGCTGCCGGAATACCGGCGGCGCTACGCGCTCTACAAGTCCGACCGCGACCTGCAGGCGAGCCACGCCGCGTTTCCCTGGGCGCTGATCTGGGACGACCACGAGGTCGAGAACGACTACGCCAACGACCGCCCGGAGAAGCTCGACCGGTCGCCCGAGGACTTCCTGAAGCGCCGCGCCGCCGCCTACCAGGCCTATTACGAGCACCTGCCGCTCCGTGCGGCACAGCGCCCCGCGGGCGCGAACGCGCAGCTCTACCGTTCGCTCGGATTCGGCCGCATGGCCGCGGTCGTGTTGTTCGACGACCGGCAATACCGCTCCTACCATGCCTGCCCAAAACCCGGCCGCGCCGGGGCCAACGTGGTGGGCGACGCGTGCGCCGAGCGCACCGATCCCGCACGCACCATGCTGGGCGAGGCGCAGGAGCGCTGGTTCCGCGAGCGCATGGCCGTGGGCGCCGCGCGCTGGAGCGTGATCGCGCAGCAGACCCTGGTGTCGCAGTTCGACGAGAACGAGGGTGAGGGCCGCCGGTTCTGGACCGAGGCCTGGGACGGCTATCCCGCCGCGCGCCGGCGCCTGATCGACGCCGTGGCCGAGACCAGGGCGGCCAATCCGCTGATCGTGGGCGGCGACATGCACACGTTCTTCGCCTGCGACGTGAAGCGCGACTTCGACCGGCCGGGCTCCGCGACCGTGGCGAGCGAGTTCGTGGGCGGCTCGATCACCTCCCAGGCCCTGCCGCAGGAGCGGCTGGACCGCTGGAGACGCAACAACCCCCACATGCACCTGGCGGAGGGCCGCCGCCACGGCTATGGCCGCTGCACGCTCTCGGCCAAGCGGGCGGAGATCGCGTTCCGCGCGGTCGGGGACGTCGTGGACCCGAAATCGGGAATCGAGACCGTCGCGGCCTATGCGGTGGAAAGCGGCCGGCCGGGCGTCAAGCCGGCGTGACGCGGACCGTATTGCCGAACGCGCGCAACATCCCTAGTTTGGCCCTGCAATGTGGTGGAAATTGACCCTGGCGGCCCCGGCGCTGGTCCTGGCCGTGATTCTGGCCGGACCGCTGCTCGCGGTCGCGCTCGGCAAGGTCGACGTGTCGCGGCCCTGGTACGTGGGCCACCGCGACCCGGCGGGCCTGGCGCCCGACCCGGGCGCCACGCCGGAAACCGTGATCCAGATCTACGGCGCCCGTACGCTGGGCTGGCGCGGCGCGTTCGGCCTGCACACCTGGATCGCGGTCAAGCCGCGCGACGCCGCGGAATACACGGTCTACGAGGTGATCGGCTGGCGCCAATACCGCGGCCTGCCGGTGTTCGTGGCCCACAACCGCGCGCCCGACGGGTACTGGTTCGGCAACAAGCCGTGGATTCTCTCTGAATTGCGCGGCGCGGCCGCCGACGCGGCGATGCCGCGGCTGCTGGATGCGATCGACGCCTATCCGCACAAGGACACCTACCGCATGTGGCCCGGGCCCAACAGCAACACGCTGACGGCCTTCGTCGGCCGCGCGGTGCCGGAGCTGCGGCTCAACTTGCCCGCCACCGCCCTGGGCAAGGACTATCTCGGCCTCACGCGCATCTTCGCCTCCAGCCCCAGCGGCACCGGCTACCAGTTGTCGCTGTTCGGAGCGCTGGGCGTGCTCGCCGCCCGGATCGAAGGCATCGAGGTCAACTTGCTGGGCTTCACCTTCGGGCTCGACCCGAGCGCGCCGGCGCTCAAGGTTCCAGGGCTCGGCACCATCGGCCCGGCGGCAACCTAATCCGTTGGCGCAATTGGCGGGTCTTGCCGATGCGCGCAAATTTCGCTTTCTTTTCGCCCCGTTAACCTTCGATAAACCTTTGCCCCCTAGGGTCGGCTGCAGTGCGCACCGTCAGCCCCAGGGTCGGAGCCACTGCGGCCGGCGCGCAGGGGAACAGGGAACCATGGATAAGCCGATCATCACGATCAGCCAGGACTTCACGTTCGAGGCTGCCCATTGCATGCCCAAGCAGACGCGCTTCCCGGGCCAGACGCAGATTCACGGCCATTCCTTCACCGTGAAGATGGAGCTGAAGGGCGAGTCCAGCGTCGAGGACGGCACCATCGAGAACTTCGAGCTGGTGGCCGCGAAGTTCCGCGACCTGATCACGAAGCTCGACCACGTGTTCCTCAACGACATTCCGGGCCTCGAAAACCCGACCATGGAGAACATCGGCCTGTGGCTGCTGAACCGCGGCCTGCAGATCGACCCGCGGCTCAACGCCGTGACCGTCGGCCGGCCGACCCTGGGCCAGCTCTGCCGCATCCAATTGCCGGAGAGGCGGGCGAGCCTGAAGGACCACGAGCCGGTGAACTTCCGCACCAACGCGATCGCGGCCTGATTCCCCGATTTGCGGATTTCGGCTGAGGCGCGCCGCGCCAGGCGGCCTTGTCAGGCCGTCCTGGGCCGCCGGCGCCGCGCAGCCCACTGCTCGAACGCCGCGCCCATGGCCGCGTGGCCCAGGTCCATCGCCTCCTGGAAGAGCGACAGCCCGTCCGGCGCCAGCAGGTCGACGGTCGCGCCCACCTCGCGGTCGAGCACGATCATCCGCCCGCGGAACTTCTCGGCCAGGTGCCGCATGCGCGCGTTCTCGCTGAGGCAGATCATGTGGATCTGCTCGATGCGCCGGTTGCGCGCGATGGTGAGCGCCCGGCGCAAGAGCTCGGTGCCGATGCCCTGGTCCTGCCAGGCCTTCTCCACCGTGACCGCGATCTCGGCGCGCTCGGCGCCCGGCGGGTCGAAGCGCAGCAGCTCAGCCGCGCCGCGCACCATTCCATCCTCGAGGCAAGCCACGACCACGGCGCGGAACTTGTCCAGCGCGTCGGCGTGCCCGGCCACCGCGGCGTCGTCGATCAGGCCGGTGAACCGCAGCCGGCGGTCCTCGGCGTCCAGCCTGAGCAAGTGTTCCTTGAGCATGCCGAACTCGGTCGGCAGCAGCGTCCGGATCAATCGCATGGCGGGCCTCCATTTCCTGCGAGGGCCTTGTCGCCAAAATCCGGGCGGTTCCTTTCCCTAAAAGCGCATGTTGCGCTGCAACATAAGCTAGGGTCGGTCTGTGACAGCGGCAAGCTTGCGCGGCTGTCATATCTCAACTCGCATGTTTGCTGCGCCGGCTGCGGCCCGAGAGCAACAAGCGTTCAAGACTGGGGCTTCGACGGCAACGGCATGACCGCTGGCGTGGGCATGGGCCGGTTTGTAAGGTGCCGGGCGCCCATGAAACCGCGGAATCGCATCGTCGAGCACCCCTCCCCCAACCACGGGCCGCGCCGGGCCGGTAAGCCCGTGGACATGCTGGTGCTGCACTACACCGGCATGAAGACTTTGGCCGCGGCGCTGAAACGCCTGTGCGATCCGAAGGCTCAGGTGAGCGCGCACTATCTGGTCGCGCGCGACGGGCGCGTGTTCCGCCTGGCGCCGGAGGCTCGGCGGGCGTGGCACGCGGGCGTTTCGTTCTGGGCGGGCGAGCGCGACGTCAACAGCCGCTCGATCGGCATCGAACTGGAAAACCCCGGCCACGAATTCGGCTATCGCGCGTTCCCCGTGAAACAGATCGCGGCGCTGATTTGGCTCGCGCGCGGCATCCTGCGGCGCCACCGCATCCCCAAGCGCCGCGTGCTGGGGCACAGCGACGTGGCGCCGCGGCGCAAGATCGACCCGGGCGAGAAATTCCCGTGGCAGAGGCTCGCGCGCGCGGGGATCGGGTACCGGCCCAAGCCGGGCCGCGCGCGGCGCGCGCAGGCCAAGCCGGACCTCGCGTCCGTGCAACGCGCGCTGGCCGCGTTCGGCTACGAGATCGCGCCAACCGGACGGATGGACGCGCCGACACGGGCCGCGGTCCGCGCGTTCCAGCGCCATTTCCGGCCGCGCCAGGTGGATGGGGCGGTCGACCGAGAAACGGCGGCGCTGGCGGCGGCGTTGACCCGGGCCGGTCGCGCGCCTACTTAAAGCACGCCAGACGGCCGGACGGCCGCTGCCCGGGGCGAAAGCCCCGGGTGGAGGAAAGTCCGGGCTCCACGGGAACGCGGTGCCGGGTAACGCCCGGCGGGGGCGACCCCAGGGACAGTGCCACAGAGATCAGACCGCCTGCCGCCCTCGGGCGGCGGGCAAGGGTGAAACGGGGCGGTAAGAGCGCACCGCGCCCCCGGCGACGGGGGCGGCACGGCAAACCCCACCGGGAGCAAGACCAAATAGGGGCGGCACGCCGGCCGCAACGCCGGCAGGCGGGTTTCCGCGCCGCCGCCCGGGTCGGTCGCGCGAGGCGCCCGGCAACGGGCGTCCCAGAGGAATGGCCGTCCCCGGCCCGGAGGAGCAATCCTTTGGGCCGGGACAGAACCCGGCTTATAGGCCGTCTGGCGTTTCTACCACAGGTAAATCCAGCTTTATCAACCGGTTGCGGTGCGTGCCGTGATGCAGTCCTTTACTTTCCGCTTCTAGAACATTCCAAGAACATAATTCTGCCCGATTCTGCTGATCTATTGGTCAAGAACTTCAGACCGACAAAGAACTAAACGTGAATGCTTTGGTTCCAGGGTAGGAGGTCTCGCTAAATCGAAGAATTCGCACGGGAATTCTTTCATCTCCCATTGACCTCCATAAAGTCCCATGCTATCCCATGCCGTCCCAAGGAAGGTAAGGGTCGATTCGCCGATTCGGGTCGATCCAGTCCTTAGGGGCGGCAGTTCAGGGGTAGTCGGGAACGTGCCGTGGCAGCCAATTTCCGGGGCACCTACGAGAACCGGTTGGACAAGAAGGGCCGCGTTTCGGTCCCGGCCGAGTTCCGTCAACAGCTCAAGGGCCAGGCCTTCGAGGGCATCGTCGCCTTCCCCTCGCTCCGCCACGGCAGCAAGCACAAGGCCTTGGAATGCTCCGGCGGGGACCGGCTCGACGCGATGAGCGCAAGCATCGACCCCACCAAGGTGCTGCCCGACGGCACCGGCCACATCACCCAATTGACCCTGGGCGAAGCCCGCGACCTCGCCTTCGACGGCGAGGGGCGCGTCGTGCTGCCCGAGAATTTCGTGGCCCATATCGGCGCGAGCGAGCGCGTGACCTTCGTGGGCCAGGGCCCGTTCTTCGAGGTCTGGGACACCGGCGCCTATGCCGCCCGCAAGGCGCAGCTGTTCCAGGCGGGTCTGGCCGAGGCCGACCGGCGCCTGGCGAAGCTGGCGGAGGGCGGGCAATGACCCAACCCCTCGCGCACCGGCCCGTCATGGCCGCCGAGGTGTTGCGGGCGCTCAGCCCCCGCGCCGGCGCCTTATATATAGACGCGACGTTCGGCGGCGGCGGCTACGCCCGCGCCATCCTGGACGCCGCCGACTGCCAGGTCTGCGGCATCGACCGCGACCCGGCCGCCGCCGACCGCGCCGCGGCGCTCGCCCGCCAATATCCCGGCCGCCTGCAATTCGTGGTCGGCCGCTTCGGCGACATGCTGGGGCTGTTGGAAGCACGCGGCATCACGCGCGCCGACGGCGTCGCGTTCGACCTGGGCGTGTCGTCGATGCAGATCGACGATCCCGCGCGCGGCTTCTCGTTCCGCAGCGACGGGCCGCTCGACATGCGCATGGACCGCGACGGCCCCAGCGCCGCCGACCTGGTCAACTCGCTGCCGGAAAAGACCCTGGCCGACATCCTGTTCACGCTGGGCGAGGAGCGCCGCGCCCGCGCCGTGGCGCGCGCGATCGTCGCCGCCCGCGCCGAGAAGAAGATCGCGCGCACGCTGGAACTGGCCGAGATCGTGCGCCGCGCGGTCACGGGCGCGAAGGGCGGCCGGCCCGGCCCGATCGACCCGGCCACGCGCAGCTTCCAGGCCTTGCGCATCTACACCAACGACGAGCTTGGCGAACTCGACCGCGGCTTGAGCGCCGCCGAGGTTCTTCTGAACCCCGGTGGGCGGCTCGCCGTGGTCTCCTTTCATTCCCTCGAGGACAAGAGGGTCAAGAGCTTTCTGCGGTCCCGCAGCGGGGCCGAACCGCGTGCCTCCCGGCACTTGCCCAACGCCGTTAGGAACACCCCCCAGCCGTCGTTCCGACGGCTGTTCCACGGCGCCCTGACCCCCAGTGCCGACGAGGTCAAAGCCAACCCCCGAGCGCGTTCTGCCCGGCTGCGGGCCGCAGAAAGGACCATTCACCCGGCGATATTGGAGGCCGCGGCATGATCGGGCGCATCACCCTCATGTGGGTCGGCCTCGCCGCCGGCGTCGCCACCGGCCTGTTCCAGATCAAGTACGAGGTGCAGGGCCTGGAAGGCCGCCTCGCGCGCGTCAACCAAGCGATCCTCGCCGACCAGCAGGCGATCCACGTGCTGAAGGCGGAGTGGACGTTGTTGAACCAGCCGGGCGATCTCGCCAAGCGCGCCGCGATCCTCGACCTCAAGCCCGTCACGGCCGCGCAGATCGGCCTGGTCGCCGACCTGCCGCGCCGGCACGACGGCAGCGCGATCGCGGAGGCCCCGGCGGCGGCGCCTTCGCGCGTCGAATCCCTCACGGGCCCCGCCCCCGCCGTCGCGCTGCCGCCGCTGATCGCGAGCGCCAAGCCGAGGCAATGATCGATCACGAACGCAGCGCGCAGGTACGCGCTGACGCCCCGCCGCCGGCGCACCCGGTCGCGGGGCGCGTGCGTCTCGAAGGGGAATTCAAGCAGGCGCTGGAGACCGGCCGCAACCGGCTGATCGTCACCGCCGGGCTGTTCGCCCTGGTGTTCGCGGTCATCGCCGGCCGCCTGGTCGAGGTCACGCTGTTCGGCCACGGCGAGCCGCGCAGCGCCGGCGGCCCGCGCCCCGGCGCACTCGAGACGTTCCGCGCCGACATCACCGACCGCAACGGCGTGATCCTGGCGACCTCGCTCGAGACCGCCTCGCTCTACGCCAACCCCAGGCAGGTGATCGACCCGGCCGAGGCCGCGCGCAAGCTGGTCTCGGTGCTGGGCGGCGACGAAGGCGAAATCCGGGACCGGCTCGCCTCGGGCAAGAGCTTCGTGTGGCTGCGCCGCAACCTGACGCCGCGCCAGCAGTACGAGGTCAACCGCCTGGGCATCCCGGGCGTCGACTTCCAGCGCGACGAGCGGCGGGTCTATCCGGTGGGCGGCATCGCCGCGCACGCGGTCGGCTTCACCGACATCGACAACAAGGGCCTGGCCGGGGTCGAGCGGCAGTTCGACGAGAAGCTGCGCACGGCGCAGCGCGCGGTGCGCCTGTCGCTGGACGTGCGCGCGCAGTACGTGCTGCGCGAGGAGCTGCTGAAGGCGATCGACGAGTTCAGCGCCGAGGGCGCCGGCGGCCTCGTGCTCGACGCGCATACCGGCGAGATCCTGGCGATGGTCTCGCTGCCCGATTTCGACCCGCACCGGCCGGGCGCCCAGCCGCCCGAGACGCGCTTCAACCGCATGACGCTGGGCGTGTACGAGATGGGCTCGACCTTCAAGCTGTTCACGCTGGCGATGGCGCTGGATTCCGGCGTCGCCAACCTGAACAGCACCTGGGACGCGACCGGCCCGATCCACATCTCGCGCTTCACCATCAAGGACTTCAAGGGTCAGAACCGGTGGCTCACCACCACCGAGGTGCTGCAATACTCCTCGAACATCGGCGCGGCGCGCATCGGCGTGGCCATGGGCCCGGCGCGCCAGCGCGACTTCATGAAACGCATCGGGATGCTGGACGCGGCTTCGGTCGAGCTGCCCGAGGCCGGCCTGCCGATGTATCCCTCGACCTGGCGCGAGATCAACGCCATGACCATCGCCTTCGGCCACGGCCTGGCGGTGAGCCCGCTGCATCTCGCCAACGGCGTGGCGGCGCTGGTCAACGGCGGCATCCTCAGGCCCGCGACGCTGCTCAAGCGCGATCCGACGCAGGTCCCGCTCGGCCAGCAGGTGATCAAGCCCGAAACCTCGAAGACCATGCGCGCGCTGATGCGCATGGTGGTCGAGAAAGGCACCGGCCGGAAGGCCGAGATCGACGGCTACCGCCTGGGCGGCAAGACCGGCACCGCCGAGAAGGTGAGCGCCCAGGGCGGCTACGCGCGCAAGGCGCTGCTGTCGTCGTTCGTGGCGGCGTTCCCGATCGACGAGCCGCGCTACGTGGTCCTGGTGATGCTCGACGAGCCCCACGGCACCAAGGCGACCGGCGGCTTCGCCACCGGCGGCGCGGTGGCGGCGCCGACGTTGGGCCGCGTCGCCGCGCGCATCGGGCCGATCCTGGCGGTCGACCCGGCGGAGCGCGCGCCGAAGCCCCTGCCGGCGGTGCAGGACGCGCGGGCGCGGGGCCAAGGCGTTGCGGCTAACTGATCTGATCGCGGGGGATGGGGTGATTTCAGTCGTGCCCGCCACGCCCGACAAGGGGCCGGAGATACGGGGCATCACCGCGGACTCGCGAAAGGTCGAGCCCGGGTTCCTGTTCGCCGCCATCGCCGGCGCGCGCGCGGACGGCCGCGACTTCATTCCCGATGCGGTGAAGAAGGGCGCGGTCGCGGTGCTGACCGACCCGCGCCCACCCCTGCCCGCCTTCACGCGCGCCGACGGCGCCCCGGTCGCCGTCATCGCCGACGCCAACCCGCGCCGGCGCCTGGCGCTGATGGCCGCGCGCTTCCACGGGGCGCAGCCGCGCACCGTGGCGGCGGTCACCGGCACCAGCGGCAAGACCTCGGTCGCCTCGTTCACGCGCCAGCTCTGGCTCGCCCTCGGCCACAAGGCCGCGAGCATGGGCACGCTCGGCCTGGTGGCGCCGGGCATGGAGCGCAAGGGCGAGCTGACCACGCCCGACCCGGTGTCGCTGCACGCCGACCTGGCGGCGCTGGCGCGCGCCGGCGTCGACCACCTTGCCATCGAAGCGTCGAGCCACGGCCTGGAGCAGTGCCGGCTCGACGGCATCGACGTCGCGGCGGGCGCGTTCACCAACATCTCGCGCGACCACCTCGACTACCACGCCGGCATGGAAGCCTACCTCGCCGCGAAGCTGCGCCTGTTCGACACGGTGATGCCCGAGGGCCGCGCCGCCGTGCTCAACGCCGACGTCGCCGAGTTCGACGCGCTGACCGCGGCCGCGGCGCGCCGCCGCCACCGCATCATCGCCTACGGCTCGCGCGGCGCCGACCTGCGCCTGGAACGCCTGATCCCCGACGCCGAGGGCCAGGACCTGCGCGTCAAGGCCTTCGGCCGCGCCTTGGACGCGCGGCTGAACCTGACCGGCGGGTTCCAGGCCATGAACGCGCTGTGCGCGGCGGGCCTTGCGATCGCCTGCGGCGCGGAACCGGAACGCGCGCTCTCGGCCCTCGCCTGCCTCGCCGGCGTGCGCGGGCGGATCGAGCGCGTGGCGGTGCATCCCGCCGGCGCGCCGGTCTACGTCGACTACGCGCACAAGCCCGGCGCCCTCAAGGCCGTCCTGGAGACGTTGCGCCCCTACGTCCGCGCGCGGCTGGTCGTCGTCTTCGGCTGCGGCGGCGAACGCGACAGGGGCAAGCGGCCCGAGATGGGCGCGCTCGCCTGCAAGCTCGCGGACCGCGTGATCGTCACCGACGACAACCCGAGGGGCGAGGACGCGGGGGCGATCCGCCGCGAGATATTGAAGGGCTGCCCCAAGGACATGGGCGGGCGCTTGAGCGAGATCGGCGACCGCGGCCGGGCCATATCCGCCGCCGTGCGCGAGCTTTCCCGCGGCGACGTGCTGGTGATCGCCGGCAAGGGACACGAACAGGGCCAGATCGTCGGCAAGACGGTCCTGCCCTTCGACGACGCCGAGGCGGCGCGCGCGGCAGTAGCCGCGCTGGCCAGGACGGCCACCCCTTCCCCGGAGAAGGGAGGCGGCGGTGGGCGCTAAGGTCTTGTGGACCTCGGCCGAGGCCGCGGCCGCGACCGGCGGCCGCGCCGACCGCGCCTGGCGCGCCTCGGGCGCGTCGATCGACAGCCGCACGGTCGAGCCCGGCGACTTGTTCGTCGCGATCAAGGGCGAGAAGTTCGACGGCCACGACTTCGTCGCCGATGCGTTCCTGCGCGGCGCGGCGGCGGCTGTCGTTTCGCGCCCGCCCGCCAACGCGCCCGAGGACAAGCCGCTGCTGACGGTGAAGGACACGCTCGCCGCGTTGCAGGGCCTGGCCCGCGCCGCCCGCGCGCGCACCGGCGCGCGCGTGATCGCCGTCACCGGCAGCGTCGGCAAGACCGGCACCAAGGAAGCCATCGGCCTGGCGCTGTCGGGCCAGGGCGCGACGCACGTCTCCGCCGGCAACCTCAACAACGAGATCGGCGCGCCGCTGTCGCTGGCGCGCATGCCGCGCGAGGCGGCCTTCGCGGTGTTCGAGCTGGGCATGAACCGCGCCGGCGAGATCTCGCGCCTGAGCAGTCTGGTGAAGCCCGACGTGGCCGTGATCACCACGGTCGAGCCGGTGCATATCGAGTTCTTCGGCTCGGTCGAGGCGATCGCCGACGCCAAGGCCGAGATCTTCGACGGCATGACGCGGGCGGGCGCGGCGGTCCTGAACATGGACAACCCGCTGTTCGAGCGCCTTTCCGCCGCCGCGCGCAAGCGCGGGTTGGCGCGGGTGCTGGGCTTCGGCGCGGCCGAGGGCGCGTTCGCGCGGCTCATCGACTGCTCGCTGCATCCCACCTGCAGCGCCGTGTCGGCGCAGATCAACGGCGAGCGCCTGGACTATTGCCTGTCGATGCCGGGCCGGCACTGGGTGATGAACAGCCTGGCCGCGATGGCGGCGGTGCGCGCGGCGGGCGGCGACCTGGCCCCGGCCGCCTCCAGCATGAGCCGCATCAAGCCGCTCAAAGGCCGCGGCCTGCGCCACCGCGTCGCGCTGCCCGGCGGCGGCGCGTTCGAGCTGATCGACGACAGCTACAACGCCAGCCCCGCCTCCGTGCGCGCGGCGCTCGCGGTGCTGGGCGCCATGAAGCCGGGCGCGGGCGGGCGGCGCATCGCGGTGCTCGGCGACATGCTGGAGCTCGGCGCCGCGGCCGGCGAGATGCACGCGGAGCTCGCGCCCGACGTGAAGGCCGCGGGCGTGGACCTGGTGTTCGCCTGCGGGCCAGAGATGCGCAGGCTCTACGACGCGCTGCCGGCCAAGCAGCGCGGCGCGCACGCCGCAAACTCCCAGGCGCTGCTGCCGCGCGTCGTGGGCGCGGTGCGCGCGGGCGACGTGGTCGTGGTCAAGGGCTCGCTCGGCAGCAGGATGGCGCCGATCGTGGCGACGCTGCTGGCGGTGGCCGACGCGCCGCCGCGCGCGGCGAACGGCAACTAGGGGGCGGGCGATGCTGTACCATCTGCTCTTCCCCTTGAGCGACACATTCGGCCCGCTGAACGTGTTCCGCTACCTCACCTTCCGCAGCGGCGGCGCGGTGATGACGGCGTGGCTGGTCGCGTTCCTGCTGGGCCCGCGCGTGATCGCGTGGCTGCGCTCGCTCCAGCCCGCGGGCCAGCCGATCCGCGACGACATCCCCGAGACGCATTTCGTCAAGCGCGGCACGCCGACCATGGGCGGGTTCCTGCTGCTGATCGCGATCCTCATCAGCACGCTGTTGTGGGCGGACCTCACCAACGGCTTCGTTTGGGTCTCGCTGATGGTGACGCTCGGCTTCGGCGCGGTCGGCTTCGCCGACGATTACCTGAAGGTGTCGCGCCGCAACCCCAAGGGCCTGCCCGGCCGGCTGAAGCTCGCCGCGCTGTGCGCGGTGGCGCTGATCGCGGCCCTCTGGTTCGTCTACCTGACGCGCGCGCCGCTCGCCACGGGCCTGGCGGTGCCGGTGTTCAAGAACGCGCTGATCCCGCTGGGCTACGCCTTCGTTCCCTTCGCCATGCTGGTGATGGTGGGCGCGTCGAACGCGGTCAACCTGACCGACGGGCTCGACGGCCTCGCCATCGTGCCGGTGATGATCGTCGCGGCCTGCTTCGCGCTGATCGCCTACCTGGTCGGCAACACGGTGTTCGCCAACTACCTCCAGGTGCGCCACATCCCCGGCACCGGCGAGATGGCCGTGTTCTGCTCGGCGATGGTGGGCGCGGGCCTGGGGTTCCTCTGGTACAACGCGCACCCCGCGCAGGTGTTCATGGGCGACACCGGGTCGCTCGCGATGGGCGGCGCGCTGGGTGCGGTCGCGGTCGCCACCAAGCACGAGCTGGTGCTCTTGATCACCGGCGGCTTGTTCGTGGTCGAGACCCTGTCGGTGATGATCCAGGTGTTCTGGTTCAAGCGCACCGGCAAGCGCATCTTCCTGATGGCGCCGATCCATCACCACTTCCAGAAGAAGGGATGGCACGAGCAGCAGATCGTCATCCGCTTCTGGATCATCTCGCTGCTGCTCGCCCTCGCGGGCCTCAGCACGCTGAAGCTGAGGTAGCGGCGATGATCGAGTGCTTCTACATGGAGGGCCTGCCGGTCGCCGTCATGGGCCTGGGCAAGTCGGGCCTCGCGGCGGCCAAGGCGCTCGCCCAAAGCAAGGCCGAGGTGTGGGCCTGGGACGACGACCCCAAGAAGCGCGCGGAGGCCGAAGCCCAGGGCGTGAAGCTGGTCGACCTCGCGGACTGCGACTGGTCGCGGTTGACCACGCTGGTCTTGAGCCCGGGCATCCCGCACACCCACCCCGCCCCGCATCCCGTGGCGGCAGCGGCCAAGGCCGCGGGCGTCGAGATCGTCGGCGACATCGAGCTCTTGGCGCGCGCGCAGCGCGAGGCCGGCTACATCGGCGTCACCGGCACCAACGGCAAGTCCACCACGACGGCGCTGATCGGCCACCTGCTGCGCACGGCTGGGCGCGAGGTGCAGGTGGGCGGCAACCTCGGCACCCCGGCCCTGTCGCTCGAACCGCTCGAGGAAGGCGGTTTTTTCGTGCTCGAGATGTCGTCCTACCAGATCGAGCTCACCGTCTCGCTCACCTTCGACGTCGCGGTGCTGCTGAACATCACGCCCGACCACCTCGACCGGCACGGCGGCATGGCGGGCTACGTCGCCGCCAAGAAGCGCATCTTCCACCGCCAGACCAAGCCGCGCGCGGCGGTGATCGGCGTCGACGATGACCATTGCCGGCGCATCCACGCCGACCTCAGGCGCGCAGGCGACCAGCGCGTCTTCGCGATCTCGAGCGAGATCGCGGTCAAGGGCGGCGTGTACGCGACCGACGGCATGCTGATCGACGACATCGACGGCGCGGCGGTCGCGGCGCTGGACTTGCGCGAAGTTCCGACGCTGCCGGGCCGCCACAACTGGCAGAACGCGGCCGCGGCCTATGCCGCCGCGCGCGCCGCAGGCGTGGCCGCGCCGGTGATCGCGCAGTGCATGCGCGGCTATCCGGGCCTGAAGCACCGCCAGGAGCAGGTCGGCGCCGCCGGCGGCATCCGCTTTGTCAACGACAGCAAGGCGACCAACCCCGAGGCGGCGGCCAAGGCGCTCGCGAGCTACGCCGACATCTATTGGATCGCCGGCGGCAAGCCGAAGGAAGGCGGGCTCGACGCGCTGTACCCGCATCTCAAGAACGTGCGCCGCGCCTTCCTCATCGGCGAGGCGAGCCGGCGCTTTGCGCGCGAGCTCGAGGGCCGCGTGGCGCTGGAACAGTGCGGTGAGCTCGCCAAGGCCCTGGCCGCTGCGGTCGCGGCCGCGCAGCACGATGGGGCGGAGGCCGCCGTGGTGCTGCTGTCGCCGGCCTGCGCGTCGTTCGACCAGTTCGCCAATTTCGAAGCGCGCGGCGAGGAGTTCCGCCGGCTGGTGGCGGAGTTGACCGCGCCGCGCCGCAGCGGGGAGCGGGTGCAATGAGCGCGATCGCCCGCACCGATACCTCGGTCCTGGGCCGCTGGTGGTGGACGGTCGACCGCCTGACGCTGCTGGCGCTGGGCGCGCTGATCTTCTGCGGCGTGATCCTGGCGATGGCCGCGAGCCCCCCGGTCGCCGCGCGCCTGGGCGTGGACCAGTACCATTTCGTCAAGCGCCAGATCATGCTGCTGCCGGTCGCCGTCGGCCTGCTGTTCGCCGTGTCGCTCTCGACGCCGCGCCAGGCGATCCGCCTGTCGGTGCTGGGCCTGGGCGTATCGCTGGCGTTGACGGCGCTCACCTTCGTCGCCGGTCCCGAGATCAAGGGCGCGCGCCGCTGGGTGTCCCTGCCCGGCTTCCAGTTGCAGCCCTCGGAGTTCGTCAAGCCGTTCTTCGCGGTGGTCGCGGCTTGGCTGTTCGCGGCGCAGAAGATGTACCCCCGGGTGCCGGGCTACCTGATCTCGGTCGCGCTCTACGCCGGCATCGCCACGATGCTGGTCAAGCAGCCGGACCTGGGCATGGCCGCGGTCGTGACCCTGGTGTGGTTCGGCCAGTTCTTCATGGCCGGGCTGCCGCTGTGGCTGGTGGGCGCAATGGCGTGCCTGGGATTCGCCGGGCTGTTCGGCGCCTACCTGCTCCTGCCGCACGTCACCAGCCGCATCAACCGCTTCCTCGACCCCTCCTCCGGCGACAGCTACCAGGTCGACCGCGCCATGGAGGCGTTCATGAACGGCGGCCTGATGGGCCGGGGCCCGGGCGAAGGCATCGTCAAGCGCACCATTCCCGACGCGCACGCCGACTTCATCTTTGCGGTGGCGGCCGAGGAATTCGGCCTGATCGCGTGCCTGATCCTGGTCGGGCTGTTCGCCTTCGTGGTGATGCGCGGGTTCAGCCGCGTGCTGCAGGAAACCAACCTGTTCGTGCTGCTGGCGACCACGGGCCTTCTGGTCCAGTTCGGCTTGCAGGCGATCGTCAACATGGCCTCGACGCTCCACCTGATGCCGACCAAGGGCATGACGCTGCCGTTCATCAGCTACGGCGGTTCCTCGCTGCTGGCGCTTGCGATCGGCATGGGCATGGTGCTGGCGCTGACGCGCAAGCGCTACGGCCTGGAGGCGATGTCGTGAGCGCGGCCGCCAATCGCACGGTCGTGCTCGCGACCGGCGGCACCGGCGGGCACTTGTTCCCCGCCGCGGCGCTGGCCGAGGCGCTAAGCGCCCGCGGCGTGGCGCTGGCGCTGTTCACCGACCGGCGCAAGGTGGCCCTGCCCGAGATTCTCGCCGCGATCGCGGTCGAACGCCTGCCCGGCACGTCGATGGCGGGCAAGGGCTTCGGCGGCAGGCTGATGGCGATGACCGAGCTTGCGCGCGGCACCTGGCAGGCCGGCCGCCTGCTGCGCCGCTTGCGCCCAGCCGCCGTCATCGGCTTCGGCGGCTACGCCTCGGTTCCCACGGTGCTGGCCGCGCAGCGCGCCGGCATCGCCACCGTGTTGCACGAGCAGAACGCCATCTTGGGCCGCGCCAACCGGGTGCTGGTCAGGCGCGCCAAGGCGGTCTGCACGTCGTTCGAGATTGTCGAGGGTTTGGCTGCCGACACCGGCGGCCGGACCACCCGCACAGGTAATCCAGTGCGGGCGGCAATAGCGGCCCTCCGGGATCAGCCCTACCCGACCCCCATCCCCGGAGGGCCGCTCTCCATTCTGGTCACCGGCGGCAGCCAGGGCGCGCGCGTCTTCTCCGACGTGCTGCCCCAGGCGCTGGCGCTGCTGACCAACCAGGAGCGCGCGCGCATCCGCCTGGCGCAGCAATGCCGCGCCGAGGCGATCGAAGCGACCGCCGCGTCCTACGACCGGCTGGGCATGATGGCGGAGCTGCAGCCGTTCTTCGCCGACCTGCCGGGCCGGCTGGCCGAGGCGCAGCTCGTGATCGCGCGTGCGGGCGCCTCGTCCGTGGCGGAGCTCACCGTCGCCGGGCGCCCGGCGATCCTGGTGCCCTACCCCTACGCAACCGACGACCATCAGACCGCGAACGCCGAGGCGGCGGCGGCGGCCGGCGCCGGGTGGCTGATGCCGCAGGAGGGCTTCACCGGCCCTGCGCTGGCGCAACGCCTGCGCCACCTGCTCGAGAACCCGGCGCTGCTGGGCGAAACCGCGGCCTGCGCGCACGCGCTGGGCGTGCCCGACGCGGCCGAGCGCCTGGCCGGGGTGGTGGAGCAGTTCCTGCCCATGACCAACGGCGGCGCGGGCGAGCATCTGGAGGCGGCGCAATGAAGGCCCTGCCGCTCACCATCGGCACGATCCATTTCGTCGGCATCGGCGGAATCGGCATGAGCGGCATCGCCGAGCTGCTGGCGACCTTGGGCTATTCGGTGCGCGGCAGCGACATCGCGGAGAGCGCGAACGTCAAGCGTCTTCGCGGCCTGGGCATCGCGGTCGCGATCGGCCACGACGCGCGCAACGTCGAGGGCGCGCAGGTCGTGGTGGTTTCGTCCGCGGTCAAGGCCGACAACCCCGAGGTCGCGGCGGCGCGCGCAGGCTTCATTCCCGTGGTGCGCCGGGCCGAGATGCTGGGCGAGCTGATGCGGCTCAAGTGGTCGATCGCGATCGCCGGCACGCACGGCAAGACTACCACCACCTCGCTCTGCGCGCAGATGCTGGAGACCGC
>Ga0114930_10002043_pt1 | contig 18552 bp, 17 predicted proteins | sample AnhtaG_FD_87300 | JGI IMG/M metagenome (GOLD analysis project Ga0114930, IMG submission 87300) | Deep subsurface microbial communities from Anholt, Denmark to uncover new lineages of life (NeLLi) - Anholt_01485 metaG | ecosystem: Environmental > Aquatic > Marine > Oceanic > Sediment | place... | reverse complement strand
TCCCCATGCTTACCCTCACGAGATAGGATCTTCAGTCCTGGCTCTGAACCCTGGTTGAGACCTCGTGCATCAGATCCTTCAGGCCGGGATAGCTGGCCACGTACTTCTGGAAGTAGAAGTCATACACTTCTTTGTTGGCCGGATCGGGCTCCACCTCAGTCTTGATCTTCACCATCTGCTCCGCTGCCTCAGCCAAGGTGGGATATTGACCAGCACCCACCGCGGCGCAGATGGCTGAGCCCAACGTCAGCAAGGCTCTTTCTCCCTCCTGTTGCACGTCACCGGTCAGTAGTAGAGAGAACCTGCCACAGCTCAGCCGTACGACCACGGAGTTATTGTTCGTGTCCAAGTCTGTGTTCGCCAGCAATCGCGGCGGCGGGCGAAGGACGTCCGGCCGTACGTTTTCTCCGAAGTCTAGCCTCATTCCTGCCTCAGCCCGCCGATGAGCAATGCGATTGCTGTTGCGAGTTCGGCTCCGACATGGAAGAGGATTCTGATCGGTTCAGTCTCAAGTTCGGGCACTTGTTTCCTGGCCAGAGAGAAAGCCCATTGCCCGATCATTCCCGTACCTACGACCATGGCTTAGAGAGCCGCAAATGTCATTTGATCGGCCTCCGTGATTCTTTGCGCAACCAACAGGCAGTGCGACATGGCACAATCACACTGTCGGGCGCCCCATCACACTCGAATCCGGGCCCGCGCTTCCATCTCCAGCGTGGTCGGGGTGTAGCTGAAGGCATTCACCAACCACTGGTGGTCTTGAGGAACTTCGGCAACCACGTCTGGCGGGAAGCTGTTCATCAACTCGATCATTCCCACAAGATGTCGGAGGAAAGGGTTCAATGGATACGTGACCATGGATGCGATCTTCAGGGGAATCAGAGGGATGCTCCGATACCTCACCCTCTTACCAGCGACTTCGGAAATCCTCTCTGCCGCCTCTCGAAACGAGAGCGCCTCCGGCCCGGTCATTCGGATGCGTTTCCCTCCCAGGTCGTCTCTGAGAACTGTTTGGGCGGCGATCTCGCCCACATCCACGGGCGAAACCGTGGGCAACGCTGGCGGACCTCCCCCGGGCACCATCATAATGTTTCTCCGTATCATGGCAAAGAAGATCTCCATCGAGGGTGCCGCGCCCAAGACAGTCCAGTTGAAACCTGATTCTCTAAGAGCAGTTTCGATCTCCAGCTTGATCCTGGCGATGTCTGAATGCAGTTTTGCTATCAAGTCTTCTCCAATGTCGTAGACGGAGATGTAGACCACACGGGAAACACCCGCCTTCCGGGCTTCCTCCAGAACTATGAGGACGGAATCCCGCTCGATCAGTTGAAGTTTCCGAATCAGTCTTGGAGTGAAAGCGGACACGCTGATGACGATTGCTCGTGCTCCCTCCAAGGCCTCCACCACAGACTTCCTTGATGTGATATCCCCTTCCACAATCTCGGCTACATCTCCCAACACCTGTCGGGCGTTGGCAGCGTTTCGGGTTAGCATGCGTACAGGCTGCTCATTTTCCACAAGGCTCCTGACGATGTTCCTACCATAGTGTCCTGTGCCCCCAAGAACCAGGATCGGCGCATTCTCCCCCCGTCTATCCACTGGATCTTTCCTATCTTCCACTAGTCGGTATCGCGTGCAAGTGGTTGGTCTACGCCACAGAATGACGCCTCCGGCAGCGCATTGTCCCGCCGGTGACCAAACACAGAGTAACGAACCTCTCAAGGCCGCGCCGCCCAACCCCAATCCTACCGATTGACCCATCAGACGGTCAGGCGGCCTCCGCCCGGCGCTTGATGGCGAGGAACTGCTTCCGCACCATCAAGAACGCCCCGGGGCTCTTGATATGAAACAACGAGATCAACAGCCCCCTAGTGTAGAGCGGGCATGCTCTGTGCCTATGGGAGTGTACGGGGAGACAGTACCAACGGGTGCACTGTGCCCATATGACACCAGACTTGGCCGCAAATGCCAAGGCGTCGCTCGGGGCGATTGACGCTGCCGCTGGATTTGTAATCCAGCGGACGGCGGGATTGTAAGTCCCGCCGCAGCATATACGACCCTCCATGCCCTTCTCAATCCGGGAGGGGCTGGGGGGATGACCCGGACCATGCTTTCCCCACACTCTCGACCCTTCCTGGGATCTACAGTTGTGTCGATCAGTTGGGAAGATGTGTCCGGTCCACCCCGCCCTAGCCTCTCCCATACAAAAGGGAGGAAAACCCACTTCGTGCCGGGCTACCAGACGCCCGGCAGCAACCGGTAGCGCACACGCTCGGCGTAGTCTGTGTACCCGTCCAGTTCCTCCTGTAGCGTCTTGTCCTCAAGTGCTGTGCGAAGGATGTAGAGCAACGCTGCCAGGCCGCTGGGAATGAGCGCCCACACCGAGCCGAGCATGATCGGCGTTGTCACTTGGAACATGATCGCGCCAACGTAACCCGGATGACGCACGTACTGGTAAGGACCGCCAGAGGCGACGGTGTGGCCCCGATCTTTCTGGATGCGAACCATCGCTGAGAAGAACTCATTCGACGCCATCGCCCACGTGACCAGCGCGAATCCCAGCACCACAATGGCGAACGCGGCGAGTTGGAGTGCGACGGGAATCTGTGGCGACCATCCAAACCGCACATTCAGTCCCGCCACCATCCACGCGACCATGGGCATCAACGAGGCGGCGAGGCCGGTGATCACGATATCCCATTTCTTGGTGCCCTCCTGGATCCGAGCGCGTTCGGCAATCAACCCCGGGCTCCTTGGTATCAGGGTCACCGCCACGAGGATGTCCCAGCTCACATACACGCCGACCAAAGCCCACCCCATCACCCAGTCCAAGCGGCCTGCGGACAGGAATAGGATCGCCACCATGATCAGTTTGGCGAAAGCGCCCTTCACCAGATATTTCTTGATGTCGGCGGCCAGGTCAGCTTTCCCACGGGACTGCTCGACAGACAAATCGTCGCTCATCTCGTCCTCCCAGAATGGTATTCGGTGTCTCGCACGTCAGGCGCTACCAGATGCCCGGCACGAGCCGATATCGCACCCGTTGGGCATAGTCTGTGTAGCCATGCAGTTCCTCCTGTAGCGTTCGATCTTCAAGCGCCGTGCGGATGACAAGAGCAGCAGCCGCCAGTACCGCCGGGATGAGCGCCCACACCGAGCCCAGCATCAACGGCAGTGCGACGCCGGAAACGATCCACCCCACGTAACCCGGATGGCGTACAAATCGGTAAGGCCCTTCGGAGACAGTGGTGTGACCGCGCTCCTCCTGGATGCGGACGGGCCCGGCAAAAAAGGCGTTGGAGATCAGCGCCCAGCTAGCGAAGCCAAAACCCAGCACCACAAAGACCAGCGCGACCAACTGGACTCCCCATGGGATCTGTGACGACCATCCGAAGCGCATGTTCAACCCAGCGACGAGCAGCGCAACAAGTGACATCACGCCCCACAGGCTGGCGAGCACTCTGTCCCAGTCCCTGGTGTCCGCTTCCATCCCTTGCGCCCGTTCCGCTATCAATTCCGGGTTGACTCTCATCAGAATGACCGCGTTGACGATCACACCGACCACGAAGATGCCGAGATAGACCCACGCCATCCACCAGTCGAGGCGGCCCGACGAGATGAACAAGATGCCTGCCACCAGCAGTACCTGGATGACAAGCTGCCGCGCCCGTTTCAAGATGCCACGGGTTGTGTCAGATCTCCCATGTTGTTGCTTTACAGATGTGTCGCAGTTCATCTTCTGTCTCCTGGCCGGTCATTTGCCGTGATCAAGTGCGGTCGGCTGCTCCACAGCACATGCTGGCCGCGGCATAGACGCAGCCGCGGTTCTGCGCAATACTCCGTCCTAGAACCCCGTGTAGTGACCCTTCAGCATGATCTCTTTGGTCATCAGCCCGCCCAAGATGGACACCGTGCCACGATCCGGCTTGAAGACGTCTAGCATCACCCGGAGGGTAGTGGTTTTGCCCGCCCCGTTGGGACCTACCAGCGCCAGGACTCCGGGTTCTAACTCCAGGTTGAAATCTCGCAACCCCCAAACCTTGCCCTTGTAGAGTTTGCTCACACCATCAATTACCAGTCTCATAGGTGCTTTCTCCTTTCAAGCCAGTCGTTGACACTGTACTCAAAGCGAGCAGCGGTGTCAGAATCTGCAGAACTGGGCCAGTCTGGCAGCTCTGTGAAATCCGCACTGCCCTCTACGCCCGCCCCAAGAGCGCTCTGGCGAAACGCCTGGCGCTGAAAGACTGTCCAGAGAGCAGATTCTGGGCGTGGAACATCCCCGCCACGGCGCGCAAGACGAGAATGGCCGTGAGCACCAACAGCGCTGCCGCGATCAGCGGTTGCCACAGCGGCACACCGCCGACGGTCAAGCGCATCATCATCATCGTCGGGGAGGTCAATGGGAACAGACTCAATCCGGTAGCAAGCCTCCCGTGGGGATCCTCGATTATGAAGAGTCCCACCAGGTAGCTGACAAAAATGGGCATCATGACCACCCAGGTCACCTGAGTGGTCTCCTTCAGCTTGGGCACCAGCGCTCCCGCACCCGCCATCAGAGTGGCGTACACGGCATAGCCGAGGAGGAAGAACACCAACCCCCACGCCAGTAACGAGGGTGGAATCTCGAAGCCTGCTGGCAGGTTCAACGTCCCTCCACCCATCCGCAGCAAGAGGTAGACCGTGCCCACCCAGGCTACCACTTGAAGCAGTCCGGCGATCCCCAACCCAATGATCTTGCCGGTCAGAATCTGCCACGGGCTGATAGACAGCATCAGAATCTCGATCACACGGTTTTCCTTCTCGGCGCTGATGCTCCTCAGCAGCAGGCTGGATCCTGTTGTGATGAATACGTAGAAGAGAACCAGCATGATCATAGGGAGGTAGCGGATCAGTAGATTTGACTCGCACGCCATACCGGGCTGTAAGCAGTCCTCGTCTGCATACGAGTCATGCTGCGGCTCTGAAGCCAGATTCGTCACCTCCAGGTTCACTGGATTCCAGACTCGGTCGGCCAACTCTGCATCGCCACCCAGCACGTTGACCAGCAGCGTCCAGCGCATTGCCCCGTCTTGACGATGGGCCGAGAACGGGCTGGGGTCTGGACTGACAATGATCAGGTCGCCCGTTTGCAGGTAGTCTTCGGGAACGACATAGTAGGCGACGATCTCTCCCGCCTCCAAAGCCTGTTGGGCATGATCCTCATCGGGATAAGCCACCAGATAGCTGTCGGGAATGTCTTGAGGAATGGCGCTGATCAACCCTCCCTGATCGACATACCCTTGGACCTCAAGCTCTGTTACGTCCGCTGGATCGGATGGCAGGACGTCACTGTCAGGCGATCCGCCTCTGACGATGGTAACGCCGGCAAAGATCAGCAGGGCCAGCAGCGGGATGCCGAAGGCCACCAGCAGGAACGATGGGCGTCCAATGGCGGTCATCAGTTCGTGACGCAGGACAAGGTACGTCTTTTTCATGGCAGACTCCTTCCCGTGGTCGTGGCTCTTGCCCTGGCAAAGATCTCTCTGAACCTCAGGCGCTGGCCGTAGCGGAGCATCCCCACACGGAAGACTCGACCAGCCAGCCAGAGAGCACCCACAGCAGACACCGTCTGGATAGCGACGCTGGCGACAAGCTGCCATAAAGGTACCACCGAGAACAGGTTGCGAAAGCCGACCGTCATCAGCGAGGTGAACGGTAAGAGAGTCAGTACGACCGACGGAGTAGCGTTTGGTGTCTCTCCAATCACCATGATCGCATAGAGGGGAATCATGAAGAGCATGAAGAACAGTGCGCCTATCTGCTGGCCCTCCTGGGCCTGACCAACTGTTGAGCCGACGGTGACCATCAAGGCACAAGCCAGCACGTAGGACGGGATGGCTATCGCAACCACCGTCAAGATGGGTCCCCAGTCGAGGCCGGGGTTCTGAAACCATTCGATGCCAAAGACCTCGCCGCCAATGAAGACGGCCAGGATTCCGACGAGAATCCAGGCGACGAGTTGGGTGAGACCTATGGCGACGATGCCCAGCACCTTGCCCGAGATCAGTCGCGAAGCCGAAAGAGAGGTTATCAGCACCTCCATCGTGCGGTTCTCTTTCTCATCCACCACCGCCTGCATCAGGTACCCGGAGCTCATCAGCAGCAGGAAAATGAAGGCCACGCTCAGTAGAACCGGTAAGACTGCTCCCAAGGTCGGCGCACCAGAGAATTCGCGGCTGCCGTCTGGTGCGCGTACGGTCACGTTGCTGCCCTCAGCGGCCCGGTGAGCAATCTCGGGGCGCTGGTCGGCCAGCACGTTGATCTGGATGAAATCATAGAACTGTTGGGTGGCGTTCTCGCCAGGCTCCTTGAGATACAAAAGGTCGATGCGGCTGGTCTCAAAGTAGTCCGGACTCACGATATAGTAGGCCTGGATACTCTTCGATTCCAGCGCGTCTCGCGCCTCATCCTCCGTCTGGAACGGGATGAACTCGATGGCCTCTTCGGAAGGTCCCACCGGCGCAGGGATGGGGTCTGACAGCAGACCGGCGCGATCAACGTAGCCAACCGGCGCGTTGTTATTGTCCAGCGACACCATGAGAGCGATAAGCCCGATGTTGACGCCAATCAGTAGCGGAACGCTCAGCAGAGCAAGGATGAAGCTCTTCTTGAAAACGTTTCGCGCGTATTCATGCCGGGCGACATACCAGAGTTTCCACATCATGCGTCTCCTTCTTCCACGACTCGGATAAAGATCTCATCAAGCGTGGGGATGGCGATCTCGAACTTCTCCAGGATGACGCCATGCGCCATCAAGTCTTGGAGCACGTCTTGCGGGCTGGTGCCCTCTGCCAGCATCAGTTTGGTGGCGTTGTTATGAGGCAGAACCTGTTCAAGCCCCGCCAGGTCTGGGAGCTCGCCAGCCACCCGCACCAGCACGGCGTGACCGGAGTATTGGCGGCGGATCTCTTCCAGGTTCCCATAGAGCACATCCCACCCATCGTCAATCAACAGGATGCGGTCGCACAACTCCTCGACCTGGCGCATCTGGTGAGTGGACATGATGATCGTCGCGCCTTCGGCTCGCAATTCCCTCATCAGGTCTTTGACCAACTGTGTGTTGATGGGGTCAAGGGCGGTGAATGGTTCGTCAATGACGATCAGTTCCGGGCGGTGCAGAATCGTGTTGATGATCTGCGCCTTTTGCTGCATCCCTTTGCTGAGCTCCTTGACCTTCTTTCCCGTGTGTGCGGCCAGGTCGAAGCGTTCCAGGTACCCCGCCAGGCGTTTACGTGCCTCGGCGGCGGGCACGCCCTTCAACGTGGCCAGGTAGAGCAAGCACCGCTCAAGGGCCATATCCTGGTAGAGGCCGCGTTCCTCCGGCATGTAGCCGATGAGCTCCTTCTTCTCTTCGGTCATCGGCCCGCCCAAGATGGACACCGTGCCACGATCCGGCTTGAAGACGTCTAGCATCACCCGGAGGGTAGTGGTTTTGCCTGAGCCGTTGGGGCCAAGCAGGCCGAAGATTTCGCCGCGGTAGACGGCAAAGGATACGTCAGCTACAGCCTGTGTGTTCCCAAACGATTTGGCGATGTGTGAAACTTCGGCACTGTACATAATTGGCTACTCCTCCCACTGTTATTGATAGTCACTCTGCTTTTTCAATCTTGCTGGCCCAGAAGTCATTGAGTGAGCTGTGTACACCTGCTGTCTTGAGTTCGCCGGTCACGATCACCTGGTCACCATTCTGAACGCCCTCTACGCTGACGGCGGGCTTCTCTGCGCCATCATTCTCAACCATCAAGCCGTACCATACCAGCACTTTTCCCCCACCGGAGGTCAACTCAAAGCAGGGACAGAACAGTTCACCCAACAGACTTACCTGTCCATAGATACTGACTTCTACGTCGTAGGTGGGATCCTCCAACAGTTCGGACACGCTCAGAGTCCCTTCGGGTCTTTGGGGCTCTTTCATGCAGCCACTCAGTAGACCGATCGTTACGAGCAGAATCCCAGTGAGAATGATGCGTTTACTTCTCATTTCTTGCCTCGCTGTTCTGTTCTTGGTGTTGCTCGGATTGCGTTTGCCGCAGATCAACTGCCGGAGCAACTCTTCCGGGTCGGGCTCGATGGAACTACTCTCCTGGAGGCTGTGGAGAGAACCCAGCATCCTCATGCTGTGGCGGGACTGCAATCCCGCCCTCCGCTGGATTACACCCTTCGATAAGGCCTACGGCCTATCCTTCGACAGGCTCAGGACGGCGCTCAGGATGAATCCAGCGGCACCCTGGAGAAGCGTTTCTCTACACTCTCCCCCTGCTCACTTGTCCTTGTCGAGCACCTGCCGGATCGCCCGGACTTCGGACAGAATCGCGTTCAAGGCGTCACTTGGGGGCACAGCGCCTCGCGTTCCACCTCTGCGGCCGTCGGAGACATGCCGCCGCGGAACCGCCGCAACTCCGTCACCACCATGTCGTAGACCTCGTCCACGTTGGTCAGGCCCACCAGCTTCTCCTCAGCGCCGGACGTGCCGCTCATGCCTGCGGTCTGGATGTTCAAAGACCCGAGGCCAAGGAACCATCGATCAAGGATATCCCGCTTGACCGTCACGTTGGTCACCGTGCGGTAGGGCACATGCTTGACGGAGTGGGTGAGTATCCCTACACGGACGATCACCTCGTCGTCCTCGATCTCGTAGCCTAGGCTGTTGTAGTAGGGCCCGGCCAGCGCGAGCGCCACGACCCAGGCTACCACCTCGGCAGCGGCGAAGAGCATGAAAATCACCCTCCCATCCCTGTCAGGGATGATCAACCCCAGAAAGATGGTGCCAACGATGCTGAGCAACGCCACGACTGTAATGCCTATACACAGCTTGATCAGATATCGAGGATGGGGTTTGTAACTTCTTGTTCGCATTTCTCGTAACCTCCCTTACGATGTTGTTTGCACTCTGCGTTCAGGTCTTGTCGTGTGTCCCCTCACCATGACTCCATTTCTCCACCCCTCTCTCGAAGTAGATAGTAACCGCACAGATTGCTGGGGCGCGCGGCTCTACACATACTGTAGGACGCTCTGAGGATATCTGTGCTTCAAGGCGCGATATCCAACGCACAAAGGGATCATGATTCCGAGGCCCACGAGCCAGGCCAAGTAGCCGGCCATCAGGCTACCATGCAGGGGAGGAATCAGGGACAGCAGCTTGTACAGTGGCAGGTGCACAACGTAGAAGAAAAGCGCCGTCCCTCCGAAGAGGGTCACCACGCCCCAAGACCGGTTGGAGCGAAGCGTCTTCTCGAAGTAGTTGTGCCCTGCGATGGCTAGCGCCATCCCTCCCAGGTTCCACATCAGGAACGTCAGGCTGGGTGGATACTTGGACATCAACAGGAAGTCTCGCCAGTCCCCGCCTTGATACGGGGTAAGATTTCCGTAGCCGCCTACGATGCGCACCAGCACCCACAGCGACAGCAGAAGCGCCCCCGTGGACAGGAAGAACTTTGTAGTCCTCCGCGGAGCGCTTCCTATCCAGTAGCCACATGCGCAACCGAGGCCCATCACACCCAGCCAGGGCAGGATGGGGTAGTTGACAGCAAGCCAGTCCTCGGAGTTGGGCTGCAGTGCGATCTCCAGCAGTGGGTGATCGGCGCCTGGCGCGAGCGGAAAGGCGTTGAGCAGTATGGGAATCAGTAGCAGTAGCAGGATGGAACCGCTGGCCAGCACGGGCACCGGCAGTCGGCGGGCAAAGGCCAGCACAATCAGGCCCGATCCGATGCAGGCCAGGACGCCGAAGTACAGCAGGCTCCAGCCGGACGACAGGCCAAAACCCCAGATCCAGTTCACCACCGTTAACTGCAAGGCTATGAGGAGGAACCCCCTCGTGATCAGATTGCGCGTGATCTGACGTTCGCTGAGGCCCCTTTCCCTGCGCGACAGCGTGTACAAGGCCACGCTGAGCCCGGCGAGGAAGACGAACGTTGGCGCGCAGTAGTGAGTGATGAAACGCGTCAGGTAGTGTAGCGCATCCGGCGTCGGGTCTGGCCGCAGGCCCTGATATCCCTCGGCGAAGATGTGCGCGTAGCAGAAGTACATGGCGTGATCCAGCGCCATGAAGATCATCACCCAGCCACGAACCGCGTCGATAGCGAACAGTCGTTTCTTCACCTAACCACCCTCCTGGTGAGTGGTTGAGTCTCCTGATGCGTCACGCCTTGGGCGTAAGCACATGGAAGGCTACCTGATGGGGCCCACATAGCGAGAGCCACAGGCAAGTAGATGGTCTCTCTCGGCCGCCTCTCGATGCGCTTGCGCCGAATGTGACTGGACCATCCGTTCCTCTTTGCACTCTGGGGTGCTCTCTGCTTTCCCAGTCAGTATTATGATGCTAAACCCGTACCCTTTCCACTTCAATGCCAGTTCCATTCTCTCTCCTTTGTCCGGTCCTGTCGACATTCGCTCAACAGGTCGAGCACCTCTCCGCACAGCAGTCGATAGCTGACAGCAACCGCTCCGGCGGGTCTCCCTTACTGACAAAGGCGTCGGCGCCGGCGGCCAGAGCCGCCCGCCGCGCACTCACCCGGCCGCTGAGGGCGACCACTAGGACGTCGGGGCAGTTCCGGCGCAAGGCCGACAGCAGATCATCCGCCGCCATGCCGGGCAACTCCCAGTCCAGCAGAATCACGTCGGGGCAGATCTCCTCCACCTGCGCTAGCAGATTCTGGGCATCAGCGGCCTCGCCGATCACGTTCAATTCTGCCTGCCGTTCCAGCAGCGCCCGGAGCGCGAATCGCACCTTGCGTCGGTTCTCAGCCAGTGTAATGCGCATTCAACTTACCTCGTGGACGAGTCTTCGATCTCTCTGTTTGACTCCAGTATACAAGAGGAATCCCCCAGAGGCATCGGCCATGTGGGGGATTTCGGGATTAGCCAGGTGGCTAATCTTACCCTTGGTCAGGTGACCAAGCTGCGTAGTCGGTGACCCCTACCTGCGGTGCGCCCCCGCCAAGGCTGTCCACTAGGAACTGGTCACGGCAACAACATATGCCTGAGGTCATCGTTCTCAGCCGATTCAGACCGCCGCCGCTTCCCCGATCTCTGGCATCATCTGTGAGCGGCGCCCGGCAGATCCCTCGGGTACAATGGGACAACCCACCACGCAACTGCGACGAACTGGGGGCGACACGTGATAACGCTGCCAGAGGAGAGAAGAAGACGGCCCCACGATGGGGGCCGTCTTAGTTCCTGCCTGGATGGCACCGGGCGGGAGGCGTGCCCCACTCCCGCGGCTGTTTGCGGCTACGCCTCTGAGCCCTCGAGAGCCCGCAGCTGTCGGTAGGTCAGCGTCCATACGCTGGACTCGAATACATGCGCCAGCCCGCCCAGGAACACGAGCGGAGCTGCCAGCACGAGGATGAAGATCGGGATGCCGGTCACCAGCCCCAGGATCACAGGCACAGCTCCGCTGGAGGCCAGGCTGCCCAGCCCTGCCGCGAGCAGGCCGGCCAACCCACCGAGCAGCCCGCCGATGACTACTAACAGAAGCACCACGGGGATCATCACGATAATCCAGCCGACTTGCAGGCCGACCATGATCAGCCACATGATGACCGCGTCCCCCAGGTGTTGCCTCACAAAACGCCATCCTTCGCGGATCGAGTCAATGACCCCCGTCTCCTCCAACGCGGACACCCGCCAGAAGAACGGCCTCAGCAGCGAAAGCACCAAGCTGACGACGATGACCAAAGGGAAGCTCAAGCAGACCAAGCCGGCGATAGCGATCCCGATTACGACCATCAATGGCACGTTCTCTCCGGTCCACACCACCGCACCGAACATACCCACACCCAGCACGAGCAGCATGAATGCGACCAGCATGCCCGGTAGCTTGGTGAGCAGATCTATCACAAACAGCCTCAGTGCAGTACGCGACCACCCCAGCCTGAATCCGTGGCGCACACCTCGCTTCTCACCTGTCTCCTCGTAGTCATCCACCATCCGTATCAGCGCCGTCTCCGCTATGTACAGAAACACCACTCTGGCGATGGCGACAATGATGCCCAAACACAGCAGCCCGAGGACAACGGCGGCCAGAGTAGTCCAGAACGCCGCTGGAACCTCAGGTAGGGGCAACCCTGACAGATCTTCGAGCTCCCGCCATTCTTCCACGACGTATGGCGGCAGCTCTTGAAAGGCCTCCCGCCACTCCTCCACGGCGTAGCACTGGTCACCTACCGCGATCCCCCCTGGGCATGACCAATCGTCATGACCGCCGTCACCGCCCCCTCCCCAGTAGCCGGAGGTGCCACTGCTTGCGGTCAGGGCCACGATGACGCCAAAGATCCACAATACCCGGTACCGCCACAGTATCTCCCAGGCTCGTTTCAGGACGTTTGCATGGTTCATTCTTCTTTCCTCCTCTATATCGAATCTCGTCATCTGGCCTCAGCATACAAGAGGAATCCCCCAGACGCATCGGCCATCTGGGGGATATCGGCATTAGCCAAGTGGGTAATCTTTTTCTTGGTCAGGTGACCAGTTTGTGCTGAAGGGCCATCGCTATCGCCTCCGCACGATTGGAGACACCCAGCTTGGACAGGATATTGCTGACGTGCGCCTTGGCAGTGGAACGACTGACAACCAAGCGCTCGCCAATTTGCGGGTTCGTCAACCCCTCGACCATCAGCGCCAGGACCTCGCGCTCGCGCTCGGTCAGATCATGGCCTGGTGCGGGCCCTTCGCCGGCGGTCTGGATCAGAGCCTGGGCCGCCTCTGGAGCCAGGGTCGGGCGTCCGGCGTGGGCCCCTCGTATCGCCTCGGCCAGTTCGTTGGCCGAGACATTCTTCAGTAGGTAGCTGATCGCCCCGGCCTGGAGAGCTTCCTGCACTAACTCTTTGTCGTGAAAGCTGGTCAGCGCAATGACCTGGACCTCAGGGCATCCTTCGCGGATGGCCTTGGTGGCTTCGGCCCCGCTCTTCTCCGGCATCACCAGGTCCATGAGGATCACGTCCGGTTGGACTTGCTCACAGACCCGCAGGGCTTCTTGGCCATTCCTGGCTTCACCGACCAGTTCCAGGTCGGCCTTTGCTTTGAGGAAGGCCGCCAGCCCTCTGCGGACCATGTCATGGTCGTCAACAATCATGACTCGAATGGCGTCTGGCTTACTCATCGAGTTTTCCTTTCTTCACACGACGAAGGACGGAAGACGAAGAACGAATGACAAATGACCAACGACAAGAGTGGACCCCTGGCACCCTTTCGCCCCACAGTAGCCCTCTTCCTCTGTCTCGTAGATGGGTGATTCCTCGCGCAGCCATGGCTGCTGCCGTGCGATTGACTTGCGCATGCTACGTAGCTTGGCTGCCAAGATCTCAGCACGTCGGTACGACTGGCGCAGTGGGCTCGCGTCTTGAAGATACTGACGGCGGCTAATGAGGTGTTGGCGACCGACGGTCTCCAACAGAGAGCGAATCGCCATTCCCAAGAAACGTGCCTGTTCGGTATCCGTCCGGCTCGTAGAGCCCTCCGCGATGTTGAGTGCCACCGAGGTCGCTGCTCCGGTCATCTGCGACTTGAGGTTATGCTCTTCGCTTCGTGGAAGCTCGTTGCCAATCTCGTAGATGTGATCGATGTAACCCAGCGACAGTTGCCACACCTCAAGCTTCTCAAACTTGAAAGGCATTCGTCCCCGATCCTTCGTCAATCGTCGTGCGTCAGTCGTCATTCGTCGGACTTCCAAACCACCCGGATCACCGTACCGCAATCAGTCTCGCTTTCGATCTCCAATGTGGCCCCGATGGCCTCGGCTCGCTCGCGGATGATACCCAGTCCCAAGCGGTCCGGCGAGATGGAACTGGGATCGAAGCCGCACCCGTCGTCGCTCACCTGCAACTCCACCACGTCTCGCTTCTCCCCATCCACGGCGTCGCGCAAAGAAGTGCATCGCAGACTGACCTCGACTTCACCGGCGCGGGCGTGCTTGACCACGTTGTTCAGCGCTTCCTGACTGATGCGGTACAGCGCAACGTGGACATCTGAGGGCAGGTCACACTCCCCCTCCACTGTCACCGTGACAGGCACACCCGAGCGCCCAGTGACGGCCTCGCCAAGTTGTCGTAAGAGTTCATCGAGGCTGGTCTCGGACAAGGCCGCCGGTCGCAGCTCCAATAGCAAGGTGCGCATCTCGGCCAGTGCGCCGCGGGTCAACTGCCGCAGTTCCTGTAGGAGTTCCCTTCCCTCCTCCTGATCGCCTTCCCAAACTGTGGGCACCACCTCGGCGATCAGGCTGGCCGAAAAGAGGGTCTGGGTCACGGCGTCGTGCAGGTCGCGAGCCAGGCGGCCCCGCTCCTCCAACGCCGCCGCCTGCTGGGCCTGCTCGTATAGCCGCGCGTTCTCTATGGCGATGGCGGCCTGGCTGGCGAAAGCCACTAGGAGCTCCAAATCGGTCTGGTCGAACTCCCGCTCGCCCCGTTCTTTGTCCACGACCATCAGTGTGCCGGCGACTTGGTCCTTGATACTCAACGGGGCCACCGCTGCGCTTCGTATCGGCCGTTTCATCTTCCCGACGGTCCATGATAGCGCACGGAGGTCCACTCTGCTGTCTTCTTGCAGTTGGCTGGACACAACTGGTCGGTTATTCAGGCTGACCCAGCCGGAGAGGCTACCCTCCAGCGGGGAACGATATCCAAGTGCAAAGGCAACCGACCCGGTGGCGGCCACGACCTCATCTTCGTTCCCTTCCCAGTCTACCAGATTGATGATGCCTCCATCGGCTTTCAAGAGGGCGGTGGCCTCCTCAGTGATGAGGCTGAGGAGTTTGTCCAGCTCTAGGGTGCTGGCCAGGGCTCTGGTGGTCTCTTGCAGAGCCATCACTTGCGCAAGTCGGCTACTCGTATCTTCATAGAGTTGAGCATTCTCGATGGCGATGGCCGCCTGGTGCGCCAGAGATTGGAGCACGGCCAGGTCACTTTCGTCAAAGGCGTTCACCTGATCGCTCTGCACATCCAACACACCGATGATCCCACTCTTCGTCCTGAGAGGCACGGCCAGTTCCGAGAGGGTCTCCGCGGAGTCGGGGAAGAGCAGATACCGTGGCTCCTCGGTCACGTCTCGCACCATCAGAGCCTGCCCTGACGCGGCTACCCAGCCTGTGATCCCCTCGCCGCCTACGCTGATGCGCGGGAATTGGAATTCGGGATCGTCATAGCGAGCACCAGACCCCGTCTTGAAGATCATCTCGTCGCCCTCGATGAGGCCGATACCAACGAGGTAATATCCCAAAGTCTCTCTGATGGAGTGGACGATCTCTCCCAGGAGTGTATCAACGTCCAGGATGGAAGTCATGTGGCCGCCCATCTCGCTGATGACGCGGAACTGCTCAGCCCGTCGCTGCTCGGCATCGAAGAGGCGGGCGTTATGCATCGCCGTCGCTGCCTGGTTGGCGAAGGCTACCAGCAGGTCCAAATCGGTCTGGTCGAACTCGCCTTTGCCCCCCTGCTTGTCCAGGACCACCAGGGTGCCCATGACCTGGTCCTTGATGGTCAAGGGAGCTATGGCGGCCCTTTGGATTTGCCGTTTCGTGTCCTCCACCAGCTTTGAAAGCGCACGATGGTCCGCCCGGCTGTCGCTTTGGAGCTGGTTAGATATGACCGGCTCATTATGAAGGGCTACCCACCCAGAGAGGCTACCCTCCAAGGTGGCACGATCTCCGAGCGCAGAGACAGCCAGGCCCGTAACGGCCACCGCCTCATCTTGCTTGTTCTCCCAGTCGACGACGGTGATGATACCTCCATCGGCTTGCAGGAGAGTGGTGGCTTGCTGGATGATGAGGTTGAGCAGTTTGTCGAGTTCTAGCGTGCTGGCCACAGCCCCCGTGGTCTCTTGCAGGGCGATGACTTGCGCCAGTCGGCTCTTGGTATCCTCATAGAGCCGGGCGTTCTCAATGGCGATGGCCGCCTGGTTGGCCAGCGATTGCAGGACCGCCAGGTCGCTCTCGTCGAAGGCGTTCAACTGCTCACTCTCCACATTCAACACACCGATGACCGTGTCCTTTGTCTTCAGTGGCACGGCCAACTCCGACTGGGTCCTGATGGCATCGGACAGGGAGCGATATCGGGGCTCCTGGCTCACATCGTTGACCAAGATAGGCTCACCTTCCCTGGCTACCCATCCCGTAATGCCCTGAGTGCCTACTTGGATGTGCTGAGGTTGGAAGTGAGCATCATCCCAGGGAGGGCCAGCCCCCGCCTTGATGATCAACTCATCTCCATCGATCAGGCTGATCTCGACCAGGTCGGATGCGAAGGCGTCTTTAACGAGACGGACAATCTCGTCCAACAACTCACCAACCGACAGTATGGACGTCATGCTACGGCCCACCTCGCTGATGACGCGAAACTGCTCCGCCCGCCGCTGCTCAGCATCGAAGAGGCGTGCTTCCTCGATGGCGATTGCGGCCTGGTTGGCCAGTGACTGGAGTATCACTCGGTCGCTCTCGTCGAAGCCGTTCAAGTGGTCGCTTTGCACGTCCAACACACCTATGACCCCGCTCTTGGTCTTCAGCGGTACGGCCAACTCCGATCGGGTCTCTGCGGTATCTGAGACGAGGATGTACCGAGGCTCCTGGCTCACATCGGGCACCAGGAGAGGCTCACCCTTCGCAGCAACCCAGCCGGTGATCCCATCTCGTCCTACCTTGAGGCGCGCAGCCTGGAACTGAGGGTCGTCGAAAGGCGGTCCAGCACCCGTCTTGTACACCACCTCATCGCCCTCGATGAGACCAATGGCCACCATGTAATACCCGAAGGTCTCTTTCACCAAGCGGACGATCTCCTCCTGCAAATCATCAATGGCCAAGAGGGAGGTTATCTGGCGACCCACCTCGCTGAGGACCAAGAATTGCTCGGCACGCCGCTGTTCCGCACTGAAGAGCCGGGCGTTCTCGATGGCCGTGGCTGCCTGGTTGGCGAAGGCCACCAGTAGCTCCAAATCGGTTTGGTCGAACTCGCCCTTGCCCCCCTGTTTGTCCAGAACCAGCAGGGTGCCCATGACCTGGTCCTTGATGGTCAAGGGGGCCATCGCCCCGCTTTGGATTTGCCGTTTCGCCTCCGTTACGATCTTGGACAGCGCACCATGGTGCACCCGGCTGTCGCTTTGGAGTTGGTTGGAGATGACTGGCCGGTTATGAAGGGCTACCCATCCAGAGAGGGTATCTGCCAAGGGCGAACGACCTCCGAGCACAGAGACAGCCATGCCGGTAGCGGCCACCACCTCATCCACCTCATTCTCCCAGTCCACGAGGTTGATAATACCTCCGCTGGCTTGCAGGAGAGCGGTGGCTTGCTGGATGATGAGCTTGAGGAGTTTGTCCAGTTCCAGGGTGCTAGCCACGGCCCTGCTAGTCTCTTGCAGGGCGATGACTTGGGCCAGTCGTCTCTTCGTATCTTCATAGAGCTGGGCGTTCTCGATGGCCACCCCGATCTCGTCGCCGATGTTGGTGAGCAGATCGAGATCCTGATCAGAGAACTCACGGTGGCTGCGCGTCACGACAAACAGAGAGCCTCTAACCTCTTCTCTCGAAACCAGGGGAACGATCGCCACGGCGCGGAACCCACTTTCGGTCATCACCGAGCGGGTCAATCGTGGATCCGTCGAGAGGTCTCGCACGACCAATGGTTCGCCAGTATGAACGACGTGACCTGAGAAGCCCTCCCCTACTTTGAGGTCGTCAATCTCTTCCACAAACCGCGCGCCAAGGCCCTTGTGGGCTGCGATGGTCAAGACCCCTTCCTCATCCTGGGATGATCCCTCTTTCAGAAGGTAAATCCCGCCGGCCTCGATGCTCATCACCTCCAGGGTCTTGTCCAGCGCTGCGTCCAGAATCTCGTCCAAGTCCAGGGAGCCACTCACGACGGCGGCGATGGCGTTGAGGGCCGCCAGCTCTCTGGTGCGATCAGCTACTCTTCGCTCCAGGTCTTCATAGGATTCCTTGAGCGCCTCGGCCATGACGTTGAACTGCTCGCCGAGAGCCTCCACTTCATCACCGGTCTGGGCAGCGATGGTGTAGTCAAAATCGCCCCCGGCAATACGTCGAGCACCTCGGGTGAGATCCTGGATGGGGCGCAAGACACGGCCGATGGAGAGAAACACCAGTGCCCCGGAGCTGATTGCTGCCACCGCCAGCAAACCCAGCAGGAGACTGCTGTAGCCTCGGATAGGACCAGCGATGTCCTGCCAGTTCTCCTGAGTGACGAGCCCCCAACTCGTGCCGGGCACCGGGGCGTAGCCCGAGATGATGGTCCCCCCCATCGCGTCTTCGATGAAGACAGCTCCGGTCTCTCCCTCTGTGGCTCGCATCACGGGGACCGTATGGGCCAGATCCCTGCCCGCCTCCGAACTGTCGGGATGGTAGATCACCCGCCCGTTACCATCCACCAGATATGCGTAGGCGCTGCCGCCTGCCGTGAACTCCAGCAACTCGGCGTACACGTCCCTGATCGGAGAGAGGCCGATCGTATGTAGTCCCGCTACTATGCCCTTGAACTCGCCTTCGCTGTCTACGATAGGCACTGCAATCAAGATCAC
>Ga0114930_10002042_pt1 | contig 18553 bp, 13 predicted proteins | sample AnhtaG_FD_87300 | JGI IMG/M metagenome (GOLD analysis project Ga0114930, IMG submission 87300) | Deep subsurface microbial communities from Anholt, Denmark to uncover new lineages of life (NeLLi) - Anholt_01485 metaG | ecosystem: Environmental > Aquatic > Marine > Oceanic > Sediment | place... | reverse complement strand
TGGTTGCATCGGAATTACCGAGCCTGAGGCAGGCTCCGATGTAGCTGCCATCCAGACAAAGGCAAAGCCGAAAAGTGGCGGATGGATTATCAATGGGCAGAAGACCTTCATTACCAATGGTCCATTCGCTGACTTTGTTGTTCTCCTAGCACGTACCGATGAGGGAACAGGCTACCGAGGAATGTCACTATTCCTGGTAGAGAAAACCACCCCGGGATACAGCGTAAGCAAAAAACTTGATAAGGTAGGCACATATTCCTCTCCCACTGGTGAGTTAGTGTTTGAAGACTGCCTGGTACCGGAGGAAAATTTGCTGGGTGAGCGCGGCAAGGGATTCTATCACATTATGTGGGAACTGCAAAATGAGCGGATTTTTTCTGCCGCAGCAGCTACAGCTAGAGCTCAAGTGGCCTATGAAATGGCGTTAGAGTACGCACAACAGCGAGTCCAATTCGGGCATCCAATCGCTAACCTCCAGGTCATCCGGCATAAACTGGCCGACATGGCTACTCAACTAGAGGCAGCTCGCCAGTTTACCTATCATGTGGCGTGGCTCTATGATAACGGTGAGTATCCAGTAAAGGAGATATCTATGTCCAAGCTATTTGCTACGGAGGTCGCCTTTAAGGTCGCCGACGAGGCCATGCAAATACATGGTGGCTACGGTTATATGATGGACTTTCCTGTTCAGCAATACTGGCGAGATATCCGGGTGAGCCGGTTTATGGCTGGAACCAGCGAGATTCAGAAGGAGATAATTGCTGGCATCTTGATTCCCAAAGCAAAGAGTTAGTTGGGAATTAGCCAGAACTGATTTAATAATAAATGCGTGGGCGAGTTAATGCCTAACCTGCGGGTCATTGTCCAAGAGGGAGTGGCGAGGATGCTCTAGGGGTCGTTGCAGTATAGTCAGGTATAAAGAAATAGAGAGTGCAATTGGAAGAATGTGGCTAGCGCCTTATCGTGTTCTCGACTTAACCGTTGAAAAGGGTTCACTGTGTCCCAAGATTCTCAGCGACTTAGGTGCTGAAGTGATTAAGATAGAGCCACCTTGGGGAAGCAGCGAGAGAAAACAGGAACCTTTTTACCAAAATATGCCTCATCCTGAAAAGAGCCTGTTCTGGTTTGCCTTCAACCTGAATAAAAAGGGGATTACGCTGGACATTGAGAGGGAAGATGGGCAGGCAATACTTAGGAAGCTCGTGGCAAAGGCGGATTTTCTCGTCGAGTCATCCGCGCCCGGGTATATGGAGTCACTGGGGTTAGGTTATAATGATTTAATTAAAGTAAATAGGCAAATCATAGTCACTTCAATCAGCCCTTTCGGCTCAACCGGCCCCTATTCCAGGATGGAGGCGTCAGACATAGGTATTATGGCACTAGGGGGATACATGTCGGTCTGCGGTGACCCTGACCGCGCTCCGCTAAGAATAAGCTATCCGCAAGCTTATTTTCACGCCTCAGCTTCAGCTGCCGTTGGGACTTTAATTGCCCATTATTATCGCAGCCTTAGTGGTGAGGGACAACACGTTGATGTTTCCGCCCAGCAGGCTGTAGTCTGGCTACTTATGGGAGCCGCCCAGAGTTGGGATTTGAACCAGGTTATCCAGCCTCGGGAGGGGATGTTCTACACTGCGCCTGGTGGAGCTACACTAAGACAGATAGTTTACCAATGTAAAGACGGATGGGTCAGCATGTTGTTACGCGGTCCTCCCCCAGGAATACCCGGTGCCCGTGCCCTTGCCAATTGGATGGCTGAGGAGGGAATGGCTAGCGATTTTTTGAAGCGTTTTGACTGGAATAAGTTTGAGCCGGGGCGCATGGCCAAGGAAGAGATGGATGCCATTACCAAGGAGATAGCCAACTTCTTCCTCAGCAAGTCCAAGGCAGAGATATATAACGAAGCAGTTAAGAGGCGGGTTGTGCTTTGTCCTGTGGCTACGGCAAAAGACGCCGTTGAAAGCATTCAATTGGACGCCAGAAAGTTCTGGATGAAAGTTGAGCACCCCGAATTAGGGGAGTCTCTTACCTATGTCGCCCCACCTTTCAAAAGTCCGCAGGTTAAAAGAAGGCAGTTCCACCGGGCACCTTTACTCGGAGAACACAATATTGAGGTGTACCAGAAGGAGCTGGGTCTTTCCAGGCAACAGCTTGTTTTATTCAAGCAAGCCGGCGTGATATAAGAAACGTTAGGAGGCAATATCAATGCCACCCGGTGCTCTTGACAATGTTAAAGTTGCTGACTTCACCTGGGTAATTGCTGGCCCAATAGTAACCCGTTACCTTGCCAATCACGGAGCTACTGTGGTACGGGTAGAGAGCCAAGCCTACCCAGATTATCTACGATATAGCCGTCCGTACAAGGATAACACCCCTGGTCTAAACACCAGCGGTTTGTTTGCCCTCTATAACTCTGACAAATATAGCCTGGGACTCAACCTTAAGCATCCCAAGGGGCTGGAGCTTGCCCGAAGGCTAATTGGATGGTGCGATGTGGTGGTGGAGAACTTTACACCAGGAACTGTAGAAAGGCTGGGACTAGATTACGAACACGCTAAGGAGATAAAGCCAGATATTATCATGCTCAGTTTATCGGCGCAGGGTCAGAATGGGCCACACTGTAAATACCCGGGATATGGGATCGAGTTGCAGTCCCTGGCTGGTTTTACCGCTCTACTCGGCTGGCCAGACCGGAGTGTAGTCCAGCCTTATGGCGCCTTAACCGACTACATTAGTGGTCACCTAGCGACGGCCGCAGTGCTGGCAGCTCTTGACTGCCGGCGGAGAACTGGAGAAGGCGCTTATATCGACGTCTCCCAAATTGAGAGCAGCCTCCAATTTCTGGCGCCACTAACAATGCAATATCTGGTAAGCGGGGAGGACTTTGTTAGAATAGCCAATCGGTCGACTACGGCTGTACCTCACGGCGCCTACAGATGCAGAGGGAATGACAAATGGGTGGTAATAACCGTTTGGGATGACCAGCAGTGGCAGAAGCTCTGCCAGGTCATCGACCAGCCGGATTTGGCGGAGGCCAGGTTTCAAACTGTGACCGATAGAATGGAGCATGTAGCTGAATTAGACCAATTTATTGAGGAATGGACAATTGCCAAGACTGCCGAAGAGGTAATCAACCTTTTGCGGGAACATGGTATAGAAGCGGTCCCAGTGCAAGATACCAGAGACCTATATGAAGACCCGCAACTAAAGCATAGACACCATTTTCAGGTGCTGAACCACCCTGAAATGGGCCCCTGTGCCTATGAAGGGCCGCCATTTAAGTTGTCCAAGACTACGTCGAAACTTAACATGCCGGCACCATGCCTGGGGCAGCATAATGAGTATGTTTGCACCAACTTGCTTGGGCTATCAGACAGCGAGTTTGTTGAGCTCCTCGCTGAAGGAGTTCTTGAGTAGCTGTTGAGGAAGCAAAGGGATGTCATAGCGTATAAACCACAAAATGAATAGGAACAGGGGAGATAAGATACTATACACAACCGTAGCCGACACTTGCTTGACAAGCTGGGAGGGGCAGTACTACAGTTAAAAACGGGCTGAAAATTGACCAACTTTAAACAACGGTTTCCAGAAACTCGTTTTTCAGAGTTGTTCATAGAAGCAAAAGGTTCTGTTGAAAAGCACTAAAAGCCCTGAATTGCAGGAAAAAGGGGGGAAGATACCGATGGACTCTAATGAGGAAAAGGTACTGACTAGTCTGGCTGGAGACCACTCAGGCGGAGTGCCCGTATTTGTTCATGTGAAGAATGGCCGGATGATCAGGGTCAGGCCCATGATATTTGGGGAGGATGAGGCAAAGCCCTGGAGCATCAAAGTCGGCAACAGGGTCTTCACCCCTCCGAAAAGGTCAAGTCCGGGCCCTTTTGATATGTCAGCTCGAAGGCGCGTTTACAACCCTGAGCGAGTTAAATACCCGCTGAAGCGGGTGGACTATGAGCCTGGCAGGAGGAGCAGCACCGAGAACCGAGGGAAGGGTGAATTCGTCCGCATAAGCTGGGATGAGGCTCTGGACATCGCTACCGGCGAACTGAAAAGGATGAAAGAGACGTACGGAAACAGTGCCATCCTCACCATCGCCAGCGGACATGAAACAACCGGTATGATGAATGGACATGCCGTCATACGGAGAGTCCTGGATTTCTGGGGAGGCCACACCCGGATGATTCGTAATCCAGATAGCTGGGAGGGCTGGTACTGGGGTGCCGAGCACGTCTGGGGTTTCGATACCAGCTGCGGAGTGGCTAATTTACTCGATCTGCTTGAAGATACCATGCAACACTCCGAGCTCTCAGTCTTTTGGTCTTACGATCTGGAACAATCAGGCTTGATAGGAGGTCAGGACAAGTCATTATGGCTTCTCTGGCTGAAGGAACTGGGCAAGAAGATGATATTCATTTCGCCCGACTTAAATTTCACCGCCGGAACTAAAGCCGATAAGTGGATACCTGTTCGACCTGGAACGGACGCAGCACTGGCGGCGGCTATAGCCTACGTGTGGATAAGTGAGGGCACATACGATGACGATTATGTTCATACTCACGGGGTAGGCTTCGACAAGTGGAAGGACTATCTGCTGGGGCGCGAGGACGGCATACCAAAGACTCCAGAGTGGGCTGAAGGGATAACCGGAGTTCGAGCGCCAGTTACCAAGGCTCTAGCCAGGGAATGGGCCGCCAAGAGAACTCATTTAGCCATAAGGTACGGGGGGGCATGCCGGACACCATATTCAACTGAATGGGCCCGCATGATGGTTTTACTTCAGATTATGCAAGGGATGGGAAAGCCCGGAGTGAGCATACACCCGATAGCCAGTGTAGCTCCTTTTGATGTTAGAATAAAGGCGCCACATAAGGGAATGACTGAAACTTGCATGTTCAATGCGGTAGCGTCAACGGTTCCCGAGAATGCGGTTAAGCAGACCATACTTCAACCCCTGGTGCCGTTAGCCATCGCTAACCCTCCGGTAACTTGGTATGGAGGCAAGATAGCTGGTCCTGTGGAAGAGCAATTCGTTAAGTTCACCTACCCAATGCCAGGGTGCTCTGAGGTTCATATGATATGGGCGGATACGGTTTCCAACACGGCCAACTGGAATAACACGAATAGGTGGGCTGAGGCTTTCCGTAACCCGAAGATAGAGACCATTGTGGCCCAGTCTATATTTCTGGAGAATGACGCCCTGTTCGCTGATATTGTACTTCCGGTATGTACCCAGCTTGAGCGGGAGGACTTTAGTTATCCAGGATTATTAAGTTTTGTAAGTAAGAAAGACGTACCGTGGGCTGAGGGTAGGGGCAGTGACGTTGGCAACTTCGCTGTGGTTTACATGAAGGAGTGCATCAAGTCCCTCTATGAGTCCAAGAGTGATTATGAGATATGTCGCTTAGTGGCAGAGAGGCTCGGCGTGGAGAAGGAGTTCACCGAGGGAAACACTGTGGAGGACTGGATCAGGAAGCTCTTTGAGGCGTCATCGGCGTCGGAGCACATCAGCTTTGAGGAGTTCAAGGAGAAGGGATATTATGTGTTCAAGTTCCCGGATGACTGGCCTCGCAGCCCAGGGCTCAGGGGTTTCTACGAGACGGCCACAGGACTAAGGACTCCTTCTGGTAAAATCGAGTTCTTCTCGCAGAGGCTGGCCGAGAACTTCCCGGATGACGATGAACGTCCGCCGGTGCCCCGCTATATTGCCGAGGGCCCGACACATCAGGAAAGCCTCAGTAGCGCCAGGGCTAAGGAGTACCCTCTGCTCATGGAGTCGCATCATCCCCGCTACCGGTTCCATAGCCAGCATGAGACGGTCTCGTGGCTTTGGGAGGTGCCAGCCCATAAGATGCTCATAGATGGTCGCTATTACGAACCGGTATGGATAAACCCACGAGACGCTGAGGCTAGAGGTATAAAGCATGGCGACATGGTTCGAATTTTCAACGAGCGCGGGTCTGTGCTGTACGCCGCGTACGTGACCGAGCGAATGATGCCAGGCGTGGTGCGCGCCCCGGATGGCTCTGGATACAACCCTATCAAGGTTGGAGACCTGTATACCGGATTACCAATTAACACCATAACTCCATTCAACACCACATCTAAAAACGCTTTCGGCATTGCCGTAAATGGATTTCTGGTTCAAGCCGAAAAGTGGGGAGGAAAGTTAAAATGAAAGCTATAATCGTTGACATCACTAGGTGCAATGGCTGTTTCAACTGCCAGATCGCTTGCAAGGATGAACATGTTGACAACGACTGGGCACCCTACGCGAAGCCCCAGCCTGATACGGGACAATTCTGGATGCATGTTGCTAACGTAGAGAGAGGACAGTACCCCAAGGTGAAGATCGCCTACATCCCCAAGCTGTGCATGCAGTGCCAGGACCCCAGTTGCCTGAAGGTCGCTCGTGGAGGAGCGGTTTACAGGCGTGAGGATGGCATAGTCATCATCGACCCTGAGAAGAGCAAGGGGCAAAAACAGATTGTCGAGGCATGTCCCTATGGTTGTATCTACTGGAATGAAGAACTGGACATTCCGCAGAAGTGTACCTTTTGCGCCCACCTTCTGGATCAGGGTTGGGAAAAGCCCAGGTGCGTGGAGGCTTGTCCCACGGATGCGTTAATCTTCGGGGAGTATGACGAACTCAAAGACTTCATAATGGATAAGAAAGCCGAGGTCATGCAACCTGAATTTGGGTTGAAGCCCAGTGTATACTATATCGGGCTACCTAAGAGGTTTGTGGCTGGAACAGTGTTATTTGGAGATAAAGATGAATGCGCTGAGAATGTCAGTGTAACCTTGATAGGTCAGGGGACTGAACAAACAATTAAAACCAATAATTATGGTGACTTTGAGTTTGAAGGGCTCGAGCCAGAACAAGAATTCTCGGTGAAGATTGAGCATCCGGGTTATGCTCCCAAGGTATTTAACGTGCAGACGAAGGGAGATGTTTACCTGGGAGAGATAATATTAACCTAAATAAGCGTGGATGGCGAGGGGGCTTATCGCTGACCCTGCTTGGGCTAATGGTAGCTACCCGGTCGGAAGCCTGTTAAGTGCATTAGGTGTGGCATTGGCTGCATACACTGAGTCCTTGACAAAGGTGTTGCCATTGAATATGATGCGCAAGATAGATTCAAGAGACCAAAATTGTGACTCATCAATAAAGAGATGAAGACTCGGCAAAATGCCGAGTGATTTATAATATAGCAAATTAAAAAGAGGGGAGGGTAAAAGTATGCACCAAACCTTGAGACCCTTTGAATTACTTGAGCCAGAAACAGTTGAGGAGGCGGTTCAGATTTTGTCCTCATATGGCAACAAGGCAAAAGTATTGGCTGGCGGCATAGATTTGGTGTCTCGGATGAGGCGGTGGCAAATAAAACCAGAGTGTCTGGTGAGCATTCAGAAGATACCGGGATTAGATTATATTGAGGGTAATGGAGGAGGCCGCTTAAGTATCGGCGCCTTAACCACCCTGCGCTCTGTAGAGCTTTCCCCGATAATTCAGAAGGATTGGATGATTCTATATGAGGTGGCTCATCAAATAGCCTCAATCCAGGTGAAGACAATGGGTACTGTGGTAGGTAACCTTTGCGTAGCCACGCCGGCGTCCGACATAGTGCCCGTCTTGTTTGTTTTAGGTGCTGAATTGAAGATAGTCGGTCCAACTTCAGAAAAAACTATACCCATTGAAAACTTCTATATTGGGGTAGACCAAACTATCCTAGAGCCGAATCAAGTAGTTACTGAAATAGTTATACCGGGCATTCCTGCTGGAGCAGGTGGTGCATTTTTGAAGCTTGAGAAAACTAAAGCTGATATTGCCAAAGTCAATGTAGCAGCAACGGTAACAGTTACCAATGGCACCTGTAAAGAGGCCAAGATAGCTCTTGGCGCCGTGGCTCCGTGCGTGATAAGAGCTACCCGAGCTGAGGGAATTCTCAAGGGCGAAAAACTTGATGAAAAAACAACCGCCAGAGCTGCCGAAGCTGCTGCTGATGAGGCAACACCGATAACCGATCTCCGCTCAACTGCTGAATACAGGAAGGAAATGGTGGCAGTATTAGTCAGGCGCGCCATTGAAAAAGCCTCAGAAAGAGCAAAGGCATAACAACAGGAGGAGCGAAATGAGAAAAGAAATAGCGACATTTATAGTGAACGGGGTGTCCTATGAAGAATTAATAGAATCAAATATGACCTTGTTGGAACTGTTAAGAAATAAGTTGGGGTTTACCGGGACAAAACAGGGCTGTGCGGCGAGCGGTAACTGTGGAGCTTGCACCGTGCTGGTTGATGGTAAACCCACGCTCTCCTGCCTAACTTTGGCCTGGACAGTCAGAGGGCGAAATATCCTGACCATAGAGGGATTGGCCAAGGGCGGTATCTTGCACCCGCTTCAAAAAGCATTTATAAACCACGGTGCTATACAATGCGGTTATTGTACACCAGGAATGGTCATCTCGTCTAAAGCCTTATTAGATGAAAACCCGAATCCCACAAAAGAGGAGGTAAAAGCGGCTTTAGCCGGTAATCTATGCCGATGCACAGGGTATGTAAAGATTGTTGATGCCGTATTGGCTGCCGCAAAAAAATAATGGGAAAGGAGACTGCGTGGAATGGTGACACAGGAGTTTTCTGTTGTTGGTAAAAGGATGCCTGATGTCAGCGGTGTGGAGAAGGTCACTGGAGCGGCAAAGTTTACCTCAGATATATACTTGCCCGGGATGCTGATAGGGAAGGTGCTCCACAGTCCACACGCTCACGCTAGAATTGTGAACATTGATACCTCAAAAGCGGAAAGGCTGCCGGGGGTTGAGGCTGTGGTCACCTGTAAAGACGTCCCCAAGAAGCAATATACTGGGTGCCTCATGAACCTTCAGAGTTACTCCGGTATTGAGGTATGGGGGGTACATGATGTGCGTGTCCTGGATGAGAAGGTGCGCTATGTGGGTGACGCTGTGGCGGCGGTAGCCGCGGTAAACGAAAAGGTGGCCGAGGAAGCCTTAGAGCTAATCGATGTGGAGTATGAGCAATTACCGGCGGTATTTGACGAGATAGAGGCAATGAAGGAAGGCGCACCCAGGATACACGATGTTGTCCAGCGGAGGCAAGATGATGGCACACCGGGAGATGAAGCCGTTGAAAGAAATATCGGGGTACATGTAGCTCACAAGCCAGTGGGAGACGTGGAAAAGGGCTTCCAGGAGGCGGGTTACATAATTGAAGAGAGAGCCTATACGTCAAAACAGAGACAGGCCCCTCTTGAGACCTTCCAGTGCATCGCCAGCTTCAATGCCGAGGGTAAGCTTACCCTCTGGACGCAGTTTCAGGTGCCCAATCTTATGAAGAGAATGATTGCTTATGTGTTTGATATGCCAGTAGGGATGGTCAGGGCTAAAGGTGAATATGCTGGTGGTGGTTTTGGTGCTGGACTTCACTTGTTTAGAGTGCCTCTCTGTATCGCCCTGGCTAAGAAATCGGGCAAGCCAGTAAAGTTGATTTATAGCCGGCGAGAGGAATTCACTGACCGGCCGACCAGGGAGACATTTGGTCCATACACCTTTAAGATGGGGGTTAAGAAGGATGGCACCATAACCGCGGTAGACAGAAAAGTAGTAGCAATGGCTGGAGCCTATGTTGAGTTTTCTGGCCTGTCGTCTCTTATTGCTACCTCGGTAGGCAATACGGTGTACCGGCGTCAGAACTACAAGGCTGAGGCAGATGTTGTCTACACTAACAAACTTCCTAGTGGCGCCATGCGAGGGTTTGGCAATCCAGGAGAAACTTTTATCCGGGAGCAGGTGATGGATGAGGCTGCGGAAAAGATAGGGATGGACGCGCTGGAGTTCAGACTGAAAAACCTGTGCCAGCTTGGCGACCCCGGCACCTTTGGCCCCGATTTTCCCCTTACCAGTATCGCTCTGGATGAATGTATCAAAATAGGTGCCGAGAAGATAGGTTGGAAGGAAAAACATGGCAAGAAAAAGGAAGGCGTTCGCCGAAAGGGTGTGGGGGTGTCTTGTATGGCGCATAACAGTGGTGCCTGGCCCGTACATGTAGAACATAGTAGTGCCCATATAAAGTTTAATGAAGACGCTTCTATTGTCTTGACAGTCTATCCGGCTACCATAGGTACCGGCGCTTATACTTCATTAGCCCAGGTGGCTGCTGAGGTGCTGGGACTGCCTTTTGAAGATGTTCATGTGGTGTGGGGAGACACTGATGTTACCCTGTGGGAGACTGGTTCCCATGCCTCAAGAACAATGTATATTATTGGAAGTGCGGTTTATGAAGCTGCCACCGAAGCTAAGGGAAAACTCCTTAACCGAGCGGCTAAGAAACTGGGTGTAGCCGCTGACGAGCTTGATATTAAAGATAGGAGAATTTATGTTAAAGCCAATCCGGGGAAAGGAATCGCCGCTGCCGAAATAACTAAAGAGGCTATTTATTCCCATTATGATGTAGAGCAGTTTACAGGAAGCAGCTCTTATAGGCCCAGTAATTCCCCGCCACCATACCAGGCAGTATTCACTGAGGTTGAGGTAGACACGGAGACGGGAGAGGTGAAGGTATTGAAGATGGTAGTAGTCAGTGACAGCGGCCGGGCGATAAATCCCATGACTGTAGAAGGGCAGATGGAGGGTGGTGCCGCACAGGGAATGGGGTATGCCCTGTGGGAGGAGCCAGTTATGGATACCACTACCGGCCAGGTACTGACTGACGATTTTGATACCTATAAGATTGCCACCACACTGGATATGCCTGAGCTTGATACAGTGCTTGTTGAGCAGCCAGACCCCACTGGTCCATTTGGGGCGAAGGGTGTAGGCGAGCCGGGCGCTGTTAACCAGGCAGCCTCTATAGCCAATGCTATTTATGATGCAGTGGGAGTGCGAATATGGGAACTCCCCATTACGCCAGAGAAGGTTATTAAAGCATTAAAGGAGAAAAAGGGGAAATAAAATCGAGCTACTGGCAGGGCAGGCAGTTCCTGTGGTAAAATAGCTTGAAGAAGCCCCTTATGTAGCTTCATCAGAGGCAGTTGGCTGGAGGAACCTGGTGGGTGAAAAGGTATCCAGGAGGCACTGAAGCTTCAATTCGATCTTTAAATGCCACAAAACTTGTAGAGCGAACTCTGAAGCACACTAAGCGTCTTGAAGGATACTTAGCTAATGTCCCACTGAGGGGAGTAGGCAAGACCGAGGATGTGGTTGGAGTATGTATGTTTCTAGCCTACCCGGCCTCAGATTTTATCACCCCGGTCAAATCCTGTAGTATCTTGACGTGGGCTTACCGTCACCGGTTAAACTGCAGATGTATCATGAGAACAGTTCTTAACCTTCGGACGAAGGTGAGATTAGTTATAAACTAAAAATCAGAAAAAGAGGCTGAGAAATGGACTGGAAGATAAAGAAATACCCCATGTATTATGGTGGCGTGAAGCAGACTTATCCCAATATAAAGCCTGGGGTACCTTTCTTTTCAAGGTCGGTTGTGGTTGGCAACTTGATTTTTCTCTCCGGTGCGGCTGGGCGAACCCTAGAGACTGGTGACGTGCCTTCAGATAATTTCGAAGAGCAGATGGTCGTAGCCCTTGACAAGGTCAGGATGACTCTTGATGAAACAGGAAGCTCTTTGGACAACCTGGTTAAGACCGTCATTCTTCTCAGGGACCAACAGGACTTCCCTCGTATGTGGAAAACTTTGCTGGAATATTATCAAAAGCGTGCTCCTCTTCTAGTGGAGGAACCCCCGGCTAGCACTGTTATCCAAGTTGCTTCTATGGCGAAATCACACTATTTGGTAGAGGTAGATGCAGTGGCTGTCGTTTCAAAGGATGAACCTAGTTGGGAACTTAAGAAGTATCCACTGTATTCCGGTGGCGTGAAGCAGGTTTATCCCAATATAGAGCCTGGAATGCCCTTCCTCTCGGAATCGGTGGCGGTTGGCAACCTGATTTTTCTCTCTGGTGTGACTGGAGAGTTCCTGGACACTGGTAAGGTTCCATCAAATGTTCTGGAAGAGCAGATGGTCGTGGCGCATGACAGGATCAGGACAGCCATGGAGAAGCCCGGGGGGTCTATGAGTAATATCATCAAGACTTTCCACTTTTTAACTAGGACAGATTTACCCGCGGCTGAGGTAAAGGATGAACGGGCAGGATATAGTCCCGTCTCAGCCCGGATGTGGAAGGCAGAGCTGGAGTACTTTGAAAAGCATGCCCCTTTTCTGCTGGATGAGCCACCAGCTAGTACTTATATGCAGCTCCCTTCTCTGGGGAATCCCGAGTGTTTGGTAGGGATAGATGTAATGGGCGTCATTTCCAGAGATCGACCTGGTTGGGAAATGAAGAAATACCCGCTGTATTATGGTCAGCGAGGGTTTCCACGACATCTTGGTGATATAAAGAAGTATTATGCTAACTCTGTTGTGGTCGGCAACTTGATTTTTCTTTCCGGTAAGGCCGCCGAATCTCCCTACACTGATAGGATTGAAACAGACGTTTTTGAAGAGCAGATGGTTCTAGCTCTTGATAAGCTCAGGCTGGCTATGGAAGAGGCAGGAAGTTCTATGGATAACCTGGTCAAGACTATTATGCTTCTTAGGAACCTGGAGGACTACCCTCGCATGCGGAAGACAGAGCTAGAGTATTATCAAAAGCATGCTCCTCTTCTGGTAGACGAGCCACCAGCTAGCACTTTCATCCAGCCTTGCTCTTTAGCGACACCCAAATTTTTGATAGAGATAGAGGCAATCGGTGTTATTCCTGATGTGTCGCGTTAGGGGCTATATCTCAAGAAGGAGCAACAGGTAGCGATTTATTGAGATAAGTTATTATGTAGTAATTAGTAGCCTCCCAAATGAGTTTTAAGCACCAGGGAAGTAATCATCATAGTTAACGAGCTTTTGAAAAATCATAAAAACTCAGAGGTGTGAAAATGCTGTATAGATTAGGTATAGATGTTGGTGGTACTTTTACTGACTTTTTGCTGGTGGATGAAGAGGGCAATTCGGAGGTTTACAAGGTACCGAGTACGCCTTCAGACCCGTCACTTGGAACGATGAACGGGCTTGAGGAGATGGCAGCAGGAAAAGGCATTAAGCTCGTTGATTTCCTCCCTCAAGTGGCTCTGATTGTCCATGGAACAACTATCACTACAAATGCGGTGCTAACTGGGGCTTATGCCAGGACAGGTTTTATCACCGTTAAAGGTTTCAGGGATTACTTAAACGAAAGAAGAGGAATGAAGAGAAATCTCTACACTCCTAAGGAAACCCCGCCTCCTCCAATAGTGCCTCGATACCTCATTCAGGGGGTGGATGGAAGGATCGATTGTGAGGGTAAAGAGTTCATTCCACTCAATGAAGATGATATTTATGCTGCTATTAAAGTATTCAAGAAGGAGAAGGTGGAAGCAATTGCGGTGAGTTTATTTTTCTCCTTCCTTAATCCCTCTCATGAGCTGAGGGTCAAGGAAATCATCGAGAAGGAAATGCCTGGGGTGTATGTGTGTCTGTCTCACGAGGTGCTGCCTCAGGTCAGGATTTATGAGAGAGCATCGACGACAGCATTCAATGCCTGTGTCGGCCCATCATTAAGGGCATATATTACAAATCTAACAGAGAAGCTAAGAGAAAATGGATTTAAGGGTGTGTTGTTGCTAATGCAATCAAATGGTGGTGTCATGTCACCTGGGGTAGCGATGGACTTTGCTGTTAATACTCTCCTTTCCGGGCCAGCTGGTGGCCCCAAGGCGGGTTTGTTCTACGCGAAAATACATGACATGGTGGACCTTATTACTGTCGATATGGGGGGGACGAGTTTTGACTCCTGTCTTATTAGGGGTGGGGAACCGGAAATAACCGTGGAGAATGAGGTTGGTGAATATAGAACGGCAGTACCATCACTGGCAATTCATACTATAGGTGCCGGTGGAGGGAGTATTGCCTGGTTAGACGGAGGGATACTTAAAGTGGGCCCCCAAAGTGCCGGGGCGTTCCCAGGCCCGGCTTGTTATGGGCTGGGGGGAGAGGAGCCAGCTGTTAGTGATGCCGATCTTATTCTTGGTTATTTGAATGCGGACTACTTCCTCGGTGGTAAAATGAGGGTCTACCCTGATAAAGCAGAAAAGGTAGTGAAGGAGAAGATCGCTCAGCCGTTGGCCTTAGATGTAGTCAGAGCGGCATATGGCATTTATACTATAGTAAACACCAACATGGCTCAAGGGGTGAGAGTAGCCTCCGTTGCCAGGGGCTATGACCCCAGAGCGTGCCTCTTAGTCATAGCCGGAGGTGCCGGTCCGGTACATGCTTGTGATATTGCCAAGGAGCTTGAAATGCAGTTGATGTTAGTGCCCAAGGTCTCTTCGGTCTTTTGCGCCAGCGGGATGCTAATGTCAGACTTGAGACACGATTTTGTTAGAGTTTACTATACACTGATGAAGGAGGGACACGTTGATGTAAGCGTCATAAATTCGCTATTGACGGAGATGAAAGATGAGGGGCTTGCCACTCTCAAAAAGGAAGGGATACCACCAGACAAGATGGCATTTACCTATTCCGCTGACTTAAGATATGAAGCACAACTTAACGAAATTGAAATACCTACACCTCTCACCAACGGGACCTTTACCACAGAAGAACTGCCCCGGTTGCAGCAAGCCTTTGACGAAAAACATGATGCGCTTTATGGTTATAGCCTGCCTGGTACCACCCTTGAGTTAGTCTGTCTAAGGGTAAAGGCAGAGGGACTCACGGAAAAGCCAAAGTTTAAGGAATTGCCCTACATCGGGGAGGATGTATCGCCCGCAGTAAAGGGGCAGAGAAAGGTATACTACGAGGAGGGATTCAGAACAGTGCCAATTTATGATGGAACAAGAATGGGGTACGGTAATAGGCTTTCCGGACCAGCGATTATAGAAGAGCCTAATACCACTATATTTATAACTCCTGATTTCCAGTTGACGTGCGATAAATATAGCAATTACCTCATATATCCCGAGGGTATCAGCTTAGAGGAAACCATCGGCAGGCTGAGAAAATAAAGGAGTGCCTGTCTAAAGAGATAGGAGTAAAACTAAGGAGGAATAAAAATGAGCATGATTGACCTTTATAAGCGTTTTCCTGATGTTCACCCGAATATCGTCTTGAAGACAGACGTTTTGCGGCAAGGACTGAGAATATCGGAAAGGGCACAGCAGGAATTTAACCGCAGGGATGATATACTGTGGAGGGGATTCCACCTTTTTTCTTATGACGCAGGTATGCCCACAGTATACAAGGACAAAATTCCAATGGGCTTCCACCTCGCCGACAAATGCTGTATCCAAATAAGAACCAATGATAAATCTCCATACTCGCTTGATTTTATAGATGGTGAATTCCTGCTCTCTGAAAACAATGAGACGATTGCCGAGGGAATTTATTTTGACCCTAAACCCAAGTGGTATGACATGCAACTTGAAGACGGCACCCCAATACCAGTAGTTGTTCAGGGATTTTCCGGCGAGTACATGTTTATTACCATTAACAGATATTGCGAATTCTGGAATACAAAAGACCAATGCCTTTTCTGTGATATAAACGCTACTTTCAAATCGCAAAGAGCCGGGGAGGAAGATGTGGTAGCTCGTTTGGAACCCAATGTGCTGGCTGATGCGCTAAAGATAGCCATCAATGTGGATACCCGCTATCGCCTGGCGGTGGTTATAACCGGCGGGACGATTTTGGGAAAATACAGAGGGCAGACCGAGTTAGAATTTTACTGCACCCGTCTAAACGCAATGCGAGAAAAGCTGCAGGTATGGGTCCCGACCACTTTCCAAATCGACCCTCTGGATGATGAGGGGTGGCGAAGACTCCACGATACCGGTATAGGGAGTGTACAACCAAATATAGAGGTTTGGGATAAAAACCTATTTGCCTGGATATGCCCCGGGAAAGACAAGTTTGTCGGATATGATAAATGGATAAAACAGACAATTAGAGGAGTGGATTTTTGGGGTCGGGGGCTGATTCAGCCCAATTTTGTAATTGGGGTTGAGATGGCAAAGCCGCACGGATTTGAAAAGGTTAGTGATGCAGTCAAGTCAACTGCTGCCGGGTTTGATTTCTTCATGAGCCACGGAGTGCTGCCAAGGTTTAATCAATGGTATATTGAAAGTGGTTCTGCCTTTGCTGACCAGCAACCACCCCCATTGGAATACTTTATAGAAGTTCAAAAGGCATATACCGAGCTCAGATGGAAGCATAATTTTGACCCGCCCTTCCCATCAACATTTAGTCGCACCGGCTACCTTCTTTGTTGCTTACAGGACTTCGAGTATTACCACGGCACTGGAATTTTGTCCAAGCAGAAACAGGATGCCATGCTAGCTGCAGGCACTGCGGCACAAGCGGCAACACCGGAGAGATAATGAGAAGCCAGTAACATTATTGTTTGGAAATCAAATAGAAAGTGACGGGGGTAAGCTATGGTAACCGAGCGTAAGGTAGATCCAATAGTGGTGGCAGTACTTAACAGTCGGTTTAACGCCATAAATGAAGAGATGGGAAGAGTGCTGATTAGGACATCAAGGTCGCCTATTTTCGCTGAGGCGAGGGATTTTGGTGTAGCAATTTTTGATAAAGACCTTAGATTAATAGCCCAAAAGGAGTATATCGCAGTACTTGCTGGTGCTATTCCAGTAGCGTTACAGAATATAGCTGTAGCCTACGAAGGGGATATTAACGAAGGCGATATATTTATCCACAACGACTGCTATGCCGGTAATAACCATATTCCAGACCTGAATATAGCCAAACCAGTTTTTTATAACGGTGAGCTGATGTTTTGGTCTGTAGTTAAGGGGCATATGGCTGATACAGGAGGTAGAGGAGTTGTTGGCTACGATCCCAATGGTACAACTATATGGGATGATGGTTTGACACTCCCTGCCGCTAAATTATATGACAGAGGCAAGCTCAATAGAGCGATCCGGGATATTATCTTCCGGAACGTTAAACTGCCTGATATTGTCTGGGGGGACATAATGTGTGAGGTAGGCGGAGTTACCGTCGGCGAGAGGAACTTTCTGGCGCTACTTGACCGATATGGTTCTGAAACCCTGTATGGAGCTATTGATGAGATACTGACAGACTCAGAGAGGGAAATGAGGGATAAGATACGACAAATGCCTGACGGTGTTTACTATGGAGAGAAGTCAACGGACCCTGTCCCAGCATTTGGGGATGAGCCGGTTACAGTGAGGGTTAAGGTTACTAAAAAGGGGGATGAGATTACCATTGACCTGTCTGATAGTGACCCCCAGACCGTTGGCTATCTGAACAGCACCTGGGCAAATACGTTCTCCGTATGCCAACTAGTCCTAGCCTATGCCCTCCCTGGCGAGGTGAGAAGAAATCAAGGCTCTATGGTGCCAGTTAAAATTGTAGCTCGCAAAGGTACATGGGTCAATCCTGAATTCCCGGCGCCAGTAACCAACTGTACCACTGGTGCGAGTGAGTGTATCGGAGAAGCCCTATTACTGGCTTTGAGCAAGGCTATCCCCCGATGGATAGCAGCTTGCCATGCGAAGATGACCAACGTCATGGCTAGAGGTTTTAATCCCCGGACAAAGAGGCAATGGGTTGATATCGATTTCTTTACTCGCCAGCAACCCTCAGGGGGAACGGAAGGCTATGATGGTTGGGATTTAGGTGGACCTACCTTTGAACTAGGCGGAGGGCGAACTCCAGACCTCGAAATTATTGAACTGGTAAAGCCAGTGCATATTCTTCAGTGTGAGCAAGAACCTGACACTGCCGGCGCGGGAAAATTCCGCAGCGGCATTGGACATGTGTATAAGGTTCAATATTTAGCCGATGCAGATGATGGTGTTATTATCAGTTCCGGTATGAAAGATTACTCTCCCCCTTCCGGGCTATTTGGAGGTAACAGTCCCAAGCCAAACACGCTGGTTGTGCATCGAGCCAATCGCCAAACAGAGCCACAAAAAGTTCACACCTTCGTAAAATTTAAAGCAGGCGACATAATGGAGGAGCACCTCATGGGTGCTGGTGGATATGGTGACCCCTTTGAGAGAGACGTTAAGAGGGTACAACAAGATGTGAAGAACGAGGTTGTATCGATTAAGGGAGCTAAGAGAGATTACGGGGTGGTCATCGCCCCGGTAACGCTAGAAGCAAATCTTAAGGCAACGGAGGAGCTGCGAAAGTCACACAAGAAGTAGTTGAGCAGTATAACGACTAAGCTTAAAAGGATGGATATCTGGCCGGTCCTAAATCGCGTAGGATCTCCAGTCTACCGTTCTTGTCACCAGCGAGGAGTAGAGTAGCATCTATCCCTACTTTTCTCATCAAATTTGGTGGGGTGTTGACCATTGGGTCAACACCCTGCGCTGCTACCAGTTACCTCAAAGGAGGAAAGAAGATGCATATGGAAGAGTTTTCCAAGCAATTTTCTGATGTGCACCCTAATATCATTCTAAAGACAGCTGTCTTAAGGGACGGGATGCAAATTAGCCAGGAGGCACAGCAACAATTCTTG
>Ga0114930_10002040_pt1 | contig 18562 bp, 12 predicted proteins | sample AnhtaG_FD_87300 | JGI IMG/M metagenome (GOLD analysis project Ga0114930, IMG submission 87300) | Deep subsurface microbial communities from Anholt, Denmark to uncover new lineages of life (NeLLi) - Anholt_01485 metaG | ecosystem: Environmental > Aquatic > Marine > Oceanic > Sediment | place... | reverse complement strand
TTCTCATTTTGGAGCTATCTACTTATGCCGTATAATCCAGGTCTGGGCCAGGGGCATGGTAAAAAAAGACATCTCCATGCTCAACGTATAGTTTCTTTCATTTATAACCCTGAAGCGAAGCGTTGGGGTCATTTGCTGAGTAGTTACAAAACATCTTTTTATTGACTTTGTAAGGATTAGATAATATTAGTTTTAGCAAAAGCGAAGCTCCCCGCCTTAAAAGGCGGGGCTTCTGGCTTTCATCAAAAACTATCTCCTCCCTCTTGTCGAAGATCCCGCTATTATGGCGGGGATGGGGGAGGACAAAGGTGGGGGTGAAAATCCTTTCTGATTATCCCCCCTCCCCTATCCCCTCCTACCCAGGGAGGGGAATTTAAAGGATGCCATTCATCCCCGACTTAAAAGTCGGGGTATTCTGGCATGTTTTCATAAAAGGAAGTAAAGAAAAATGATAGATATTCAAAATCAAAAAGATGATCGCGATATTGATATAGACAAGGTTGGAATAAAGGACATCCGTTATCCAATAACAGTTCTGGACAAGGCAACAAAAACCCAGCAGACTGTAGCCATGATTAACATGTACGTCAATCTTCCCAGGGACTATAAAGGCACACATATGAGCCGGCTTATCGAGATTTTGAATGAACACGATAGAATGATCTCTATTCAGAACTTTTCAGAGATCCTTTCAACCATGAAAAAACAGCTTAATGCTGAAAGTGCACATATAGAAATATCCTTTCCATACTTTATAATGAAGTCTTCTCCTGTTTCCCATAGCCAGGGACTGATGGAATATCAGTGTGCCTTTAAAGGTAGTTTGAATAAAGGAAAAGATCTGGTAGTTATGATAAATGTGCCAATTACCACTCTATGCCCATGCTCAAAGGAGATAAGCGATTTCGGCGCCCATAACCAGAGGGGAGAGGTTAGATTGCAGGTGAGATTCAAAAAATTTGTATGGATAGAGGATTTGATAAAACTGGTAGAGGAGTGCGCATCCAGTGAGGTCTATTCTGTTTTAAAAAGAGAGGACGAGAAATATGTAACTGAAAAGGCATATCAAAATCCTAAATTCGTTGAGGATATTGTCAGAGATATAGCCAAGAAGCTTGAGTATGATACAAATATAACATGGTTTGCAGTTGAGTCAGAGAATTTTGAATCCATTCACAACCACAATGCATATGCATACATAGAAAGGGATAAGACAGTAAGCAGTAGACAGTAGGCATTTTGGATTTTTGATTTTGGATTTTGGATTGCGGCCTGCCCTGGCGCGACTTGCTCTGGATGCGCCGCTGGCCATGTGATATTTCACAAGAGCAATCTGCTGAACTTTGACCATGCAAGCCAGGTCTGGGCCAGGGATTTCGGATTTAATTAGCAATGATATAAGAAGCAAGTAGAAGGAGATATTATCCACAGACAATAAACAAAGGACAAAGCAATGCCAGAAGACCTGAAAAAGATGTATAAAACGGTGATGGATGATCATTTTCCACCTGAGATTACAATAAGTTTTGGAGATCAAAAACTAATTTACCGTAAAAGGGCCTGGAAGATAGCTGATGAGAGTTCAGGGGAATTGATCGAGAAAGGCCTCAGGTATGGAGAAAATCCGGGCCAGGAAGCAGCCCTTTATGAGCTGATAAATGGGAATCTTACACTTGGTGAGTGTCAATTTCTTGAACCAGGAAAAGGCATGGTTTCAGCCATAACTGATGATCAATTGATCCAGAGTGGGAAACATCCAGGAAAAATCAATCTAACCGACATAGACAATGCCTTAAATATATTGAAATACCTTTCCTTAAGACCGGCTGTAGTAATTGTTAAGCATAATAATCCTTGTGGTGTGGCCTATGGATCAAGCGTTGCTGATGCCTATCAAAAAGCAAACATGGCAGATAGAATAGCTGCCTTTGGCGGTTGTGCAGTCTTTAATAGGCCTATCGATCAGGAGACAGCCCAATTAATCAGAGCTAATTATCTCGAGGTCGTTGTAGCACCTGAGTTTGAAGTTAACACTATACCTATACTAATCAAAAGCCCAAATCTCAGGATTGTCAAGATCAATAGGATTGATAGATTAATCGAATATATGGAGAAACGATTCGTTGAATTTAAAAGCCTTATTGACGGGGGACTAATTCTCCAGCAATCACCTATAAATGCAATAAAATCACCAGATGACTTTAAACTGGCATCTGCTGAATATAAAGGAAAATCATACAAAATTGTCAGGAAACCTACAAAAGAGGAATATGCCGATATGCTCTTTGGCTGGCAGGTAGAACAGGGGATTACATCCAATTCAGTTATCTATGTTAAGGATGGAGTAACAATCGGCATCGGTACAGGAGAGCAGGACAGAGTAGGTGTTGCAGAGATAGCCATTTACAAGGCCTATACCAAATATGCGGATGCCCTTTGTTTCAAGAAATACGGCATCCCCTATAAGGAATTGGAGGCCGGGATAAATAAAGGCAAGAAAGATCCTGCATTAAAGGATGAGATAGATAAAGCCACTGCTGAGGCCCACGGTGGGCTTACAGGTTCAACCATGGTATCAGATGCATTTTTCCCTTTTAGAGATGGGGTGGATGTGGCTATAAAGGAGGGAATAAGGGCCATTGTTCAGCCAGGAGGCTCGCTGAGGGATTTTGAAGCGATTCAGGCCTGTAATGAGGCTAAGCCTCAAGTGACCATGGTTTTTACCGGCCAGAGGGCATTCAAACATTGAAAATAGCCTTACCTCTCTCCAGAATAAGATACATATTTCTTGCTCAAACCTTCAAGCTGATATTTTTTCAGTGTAAAAAAACTTTACACTCCATATAAAAATATCATACTCTATAAAGGAAAATTCGGAATGCTAACATAGCTCGAATTACCTTTGAGTCAGAGGAAAACTATTGTTTACAGGTAGTTAGGAAACCTGCTGAATATTGACCCTTTCATGGCATACTTATTGCTCAAATATAATAATAGCTTTTTTCTTCAATAAAAAATCTTGGTAGCCATAATGTTTCTTCGGTTTCCAGGTATATTTTTCATTTGACTTATTACCCAAAGCATATAATTGTTTGCATCTAAAGAATGCATGCCCGCCACCCGCCCGGCATCGCAATGCTTCAGCCGAGGCGGACGGGGGTGGGCGGGTAGCGCAGTCCTTTAGGGCTGCATCTATGGCAGGGCTAAAGCCCTGCACTACAGATTTAATAAAAATGTCTTGCATGATAAAGATGAAAACTATTTTATGCCCCCAGTAATAAGTTTATTTTCCTAAAATAAAAAATATTATGAAAACCTCAGTTCATAAAACTTCATCCCTTTATAAAAATAGATCAGGCTTCACCCTCATTGAACTGGCCATAGTTATCGTTATTGTCGGTATTATAATCTCGATTATGGCCACAGTTCTCCCCTCTCTCATTCAGTCTGCAAAAATCAAAAAAACTCAAGCTATCCTTGAAAAAATGGATTACTCACTTGAAGGATATATTGTTGCCAATGGCCGGTGCCCTTGTCCAGATACTGATGGGGATGGCATAGAGAATCGGATTCCCGGTGCAAGCCCCCCAACTGACGATACCTGTAGCAGTTACGTTGGGGACATCCCTTTCGTGACCCTGGGTCTATCCTCGGGTAATGATGTTTGGGGGAACAGATTAAAATATGGTGTCTATGAGGATTTTATTAGAACAACCAAGTCTGGTCTCTGTGCAAGCCTGAGCAGTTTTATTGTAGCATCATTTGACAATAGCAAATTATACACCACTGACCAGAGCGGAAACGATACTCACCAAGCCTATGTCATTGTCAGCGGTGGACCCAAGGATCTTGACAATGATGGGTCTGACGTGTTTTTTGATGGCTTAAATGAAGGAACCGACGTTCAATTCGATGACCCCAGCAGAATTGAGGATCATGTTACTTACCTATATGACGATCTAATGAGGGCAACCTCTTTCACCTACCTTTATGGTAAGGATTGCACAGGTGGAGCTGGGGGTGGAGCTGGTGGCGTCGGATTTGAAAACAGCTACCCTGACGGTTGCACCAATGGCATAGATGACGACGGTGACCTCATGGTAGATTGTGATGATCCAGACTGTTTTGGTCATCCTTCCTGTCTTGCCGGCGGCGAAAATGTCAAGATCGCTACAGAAAGCGTCCCTTCTGATAATGTGAATAGCGACTATTCAGTCACCTTTACGGCTTCTGGCGGTATAACACCCTATGAATGGGAACTGACTGCTAACGGTGGCTTTACAGATTTCTACCTTCATCCCTATACCGGACATCTATCTGGTACCCTTTCCAAGTGCCCGGGTAATTACTCAATCCAGGTTAAGGTAACAGACTCCACCCAGCCCACTTCTACTTCCAATACCAAGTCATTTAACATTCAAGTAACTGCTGATCTGTCTGTCGCAAGGACAAGCGGAGACGGCTCTACCAACATCACCTGGGATAGCCCAGCCCAGCAAGAGACTTTTGAGGCCAATGGTGGACGTATTGGTGATATTGATTGGACACTGGACTCAAATGGGGCTACCGGTTTTATTGTTGTCTCCACAGGAAGTGACACATGTATAATCAAGAAAAACGGCGCAACTACAGCCGGGACATATACCTTTACCCTGACTGCTACTGATCATGATTGTCCAAGTAGTAATACAGCCAATATAGTCCTCACAGTTCAAGTGACCGCCTCTGGCTCCCCTGCCCCCTATACTGCCGATCTTGTTGCTGAATGGCATTTGGACGAATGTGGCTGGGATGGCACAACTGGAGAAGTGAAGGACTCAGGGGAACACTTACTGGATGGGACAGCCATTAATGGTGCAGATACTATTGGCTCTGGCAAAATCTGCAGAGCAGGATTTTTTGATGGAACCAATGATTATGTCAGTGTGGACAGCACTGACGAATTAAAGCAAACAACAGCGTTTTCTATTGCGCTCTGGGTAAAGGTCAACGCAAATGCTTCAGACTGGGTGCGGCTTGCAGGTAAAGGGAACTCAACCAACCGTAATTACGGCCTGTGGCTGGCCACCAACGGCACCATACTTTTCCAGATATACTCAGCCGGCGGCAACAGCAACGCTCAGACCACTGTGACGGTAAATGACGGCAAGTGGCATCACATAGTAGGTGTCTACGATCTTTCCACAATGAAGGTATATATCGATAATGTTGAACGGGAGTCAATAGATTACTCGCAAAACCCGCGCACCTCCGATGACCCGTTCACTATGGGCTACGCCGGTTTTCATACCTATCTGAACGGTTGCCTGGATGAGGTAATGCTGCTTCACAAGGCTCTGCCAGCAACACATGCAACTGAGACAAGTGTGCAAACGATATTCGAACTCACCCGTTCTTCCTGCTCCGGGACCTGTTATGCCGACACAATTGCAGAATACCGGATGGAAAACTTCCCATGGACTGGCGCTGATAACGAGGTAAGAGATTCCGGTACTGGCGAAAGCCATGGAAAAGCAGCCAAATATGGCACTACAGGGACTCTGCCCACACAAACCACACCCTCCGGAGGCAAGGTATGCAGGGCTGGGGTATTTACACGGGTTGACGCAAGTAACGGAGGATATCTGGACCTGGGTGATCCCACTGACGGCGATCTTGATCCAGACACCAATCCATGGACCATGTCCGCATGGATAAAGTGGGACGGGTCATCAGGAGAAAATATTATATTCAATAAGGAAAACCTTTATGAGACGAAAGTAGATGGCGGATATGTGCAATATGCCTGGCAGCCGCACTGGGCCTGGGATGGGGGTACGTCCTTTCCTGTCACCGCAGATACATGGACATACGTGACCACGGTATACGATGGTTCTGAGCAGATTCTATATAAAGACGGCGTTCAGGTTTTTTCTCGAGATCAAACCGGGGCTATTGGCAGCAACTCGAGCAAGCTCCTTATCGGCGCCAGAGGGAGTGCCAGCCCACGCAATTTTTTTGGAGGCATGATTGATGAGGTGAAGATATATAACCGGGCCCTGGCAGAAAATGAAATAAAGGCCGATATGGAAGAAACCAGGGACTGCTCTGCTGATTCAGTTGTTATCACCACCACATCCCTTCCTGATGGAACCATAAACAGCTCCTATAGTTACACAATTTCTGCCACCGGTGGCACCACGCCATACGGTTGGGAGCTCCTTTCTTCAGGCATTCCTGGGCTATCAATAATCTCAAATACCGGAGAGCTCCATGGAACTATAGACGAATGTGCCGGAGATTATGACATTACTGTCAGGGTTACAGATGCAGGGAGCAGAACAGATGAGCGGACATTTACTCTTACCGTGGTCAATGGCACCCTTAGCGTGTCCCCTTCTTCTCCACAAACCTTTAACTGCACCACCTCTATTTTCCACCAGGATTTTTCTGTATCAGGCCCCCGGTTTGGCGCCCTTGAAAATTGGACCATCACCTGGCTTGGAACAAATCCTGGTGGTTTTGAGGTAATCAGCACGGGAGATGCAACAGTTAGTTTCAGAAAAAGCGGAACCTCTACAGTAGGGGATGGTTATCAGTTCAGACTTACAGCCAGGGACAGCGTTTGCAATGATAATGAGGTTGATTCAGGTTATTACATACTGAACATCGGTGGCGAGGGCGGGGATACGCCTTATTATACTGGCATGGTAGGTGAATGGCATCTGGATGAATGCACCTGGGATGGGACAACAGACGAGATCGGTGATACAAGTGGTACAAACGCCCACGGTGAAAGCCACAATATGGGTAGTGCCGACACAGTTAATCGATCTATCGGAAAGGTTTGTTATTCTGCTGCCGTTAATTTAGATACTGTTACCAACCAGTATGTGACACTTGGACATGAGGCATTTCAGAACTTAGGTGATTTTTCTCTATGCATGTGGTTCAGGATAGATAAGCTTTCATCTGGTGGAAATTCCCTTTTCTCTGGAGCAAATTCAGGCAGTAACAACGCTATGCTCGCCTTCTTTAATTCTACCGGAACCTCCCTGAGTACCTATATAAATGGACCTACCACCGGCACCTTTAATACTGGAGATGTGGCTGATGGCCTGTGGCATCATCTTGTATGGACGCGTACTGGCAGTACTGAGGTTGTCTATATAGATAAAAAATCCATTTCTGATACAAACGGGAGTAGCAACACCGATCCTATCACCCTCGATCCGGGCGGAGCGATGATCGGGCAAGAGCAGGATAGTGTTGGCGGATCATTTGATGCAAACCAAGTTTTCCATGGCTGGATTGATGAGGTTATGGTCTACAATAAAGTCCTAACCCAAACAGATGTTAACAATATATATCCACTAACACATGAATGTGTGGGTAGCTGCTACACTAATGCTATAGCCTGGTATTATATGGATGAGGATTCGTGGACCATTGGTGACCCGTGCGTAATTGATAGCATAGGAGGATATAACGGCACACCCACCGGAGATGCATCAATAAATAAAGCGGAGGATAGTCACCTCTGCTATGCAGGTGAGTTTGCTGATGCCCCTGGCAATGATAGCTGCATTACCATAACCGGCCTTCCTGTATCCACCACAGCCGGAGACAAGACCGCTGTCTGTTTCTGGATGAAATGGGCAGGAAACGGCAATGAGATGCCCATTGGATGGGCAAGTTCTTATGATCTATTTTTTTACGGGACAACCAGGTTCGGATTTAACACCGGAGCATCGGATCTCTACGGCATTGATGGCGCTGATGCCTTAGCAGGGGCCTGGCATCATGTGTGTGCTATCTTTAACAATAACGCACCATTAAAGAATCAACTCTATATTGATGGTTATTTGCAACCGATTGAAGTTCTTACAGGAACACCCGTTAACCGAACTGTAAACTCAACCCTTTATATTAGTGGATGGTTACCCTCAGATGGATACAAATTCAATGGACTGATTGATGAGCTAAGGATATATACAAGGGGGCTCTCTGCAAGCGAGATTGTCAAAGATATGAACCTGACCCATTCCTGTCCATGACCTTAGTCTACCTCCCTGCCACCCTGCTTACCAGGTCGTAGATTGGCAAGAAAAGCCCGATTAAAATGATGGCAAACATGGCCCCAGCTATAATCAGGACAATGGGTTCGATCATCTTGCCGATAGTTGCCACAAGAACCGTGAGCTTATTTTTGTAGTCCTCAGCAATATAGGCAAGCTGGTCTGAAAGAGTCCCGCTCACCTCCCCAATATTTATCATGCGAATAACAAATAAAGGGAAGATAAGCGTAGCCCTGAAAGAGTCGGCAATTCCCTCACCCCTTGTCAACCCTTCTCTGACCTCTCCCAGTTTCTCTCTATAGACCTCATTTTTGATAGACTCCTTTAAGATGGTCATAGACTGCAATATATCTATGCCTGCCCTTATCAAGAGAGAAAAATATTCTGTGATGAAGGCCATGGTAGAGGCAGAGATAATGGTGCCCGAGAGTGGAAGCTTCAGCAGCAAGGCATCTATCGTTCTTTTCACTCTCCTATTGCCTTTATAGGAAGTAACTATTATAACAATGACCAGGGCCAATCCAAGTATCATGCTCAAAAAATGATTCTGAACAAATTCAGAAATTTTTAAAAGCAAAACCGTAATAGTGGGAAGAGTAACATCCATCTCTTTAAATAGGGACAGAATCTTTGGAACCACATAGTAAAACCAAAAAATGACCCCTCCGCCCATGGTAATAAATACAAAGCTTGGATATAAAAGGGCCTGTTTAGTGTCACTAATGATACCCTGCACCCTCTTTAGATGTTCAGATGCATCCTTCAGCATCTCATCGAGTTTCCCGGTTTCTTCCCCTATCCGGATGAGATATATTACTGTCTTGGGAAAGATATACCTGTATCTATCCGCTGCCTCGGAAAATGTCGCACCCCCCTGGATGTTGGTGATTATATCGGATATATCGCCCTCAAAATCGGGCCTGCCGGAAGTTCCTGCTGCTTCCTCCAAAGCTGTTATCAATGTCATCCCAGACCTGAGCATCAAGGAAATATTGCTGAAAAATTCTGCCTGAAAGGTTCGGGGCACACTCCTTCTCAATCTCATGCTTACCAGTCTAAATAAAAAGGATGCAACGATACCCAATCTTTTTACATAGATAGTAGTATTATCCCCTCTCTCGAGGTGCAAAGTAGCAGACATAACATCTTTATATGGAAGACTGATAACCCCAGAAGTTATCTGCCCTGTGAGTTCCATTAGTTTATATCGGAAATAACTCATTTCGTTAACTGCCTACTCCTTACTGCCTACTGCTTACTCTATGCCTGCCTCACGTGCCCCATAACACGCACAGCCTCTTCTGCGGTTGTGACTCCCTGTTTTACCTTGGCCGCGGTTACCTCAAATATGTCCATAAATCCGTTTTCCTTTGCTTTATCAGTAACTTGCTTCAATTCAACCTCTCTATCAATTAACAGAGACAACTCTTTGTCAATGGTCATCATCTCGTATACAAGGGTTCTGCCAAAGTATCCGGAACCATTACAGACCTCACAGCCTTTACCCCTGTAGAGCTTTTTTATGGAAGGGTCTTTTAGGTATATCTTTTCCCACTCAGGTGGTTCATAGTCTTCCTTGCAGGCGTTGCATATCCTTCGAACGAGCCTCTGGCTGACAACACCGATCAGGGAATCGGCAATCAGAAATGGCCTTATCCCTAAATCACGGAGCCTCGGGATTGCGCCAACAGCATTATTGGTATGCAGGGTAGATAGAACAAGATGTCCGGTGGTTGATGCAGTTATGGCCGTGGCAGCGGTTTCGGAATCCCTTATCTCCCCTACAAGAATCACATCAGGGTCATGCCTCAAGAAATACCGAATGGCATTGGCAAAGTTATAACCAGCCTTTTCGTTTACCTGGGTCTGCCGCAAAAGAGGTATACTATACTCAATAGGGTCTTCCACTGTTAGGACATTCTTTTCAAGCAAGTTCAGGCTTCTTATGCCTGCATAAAGTGTGGTTGATTTACCAGAGCCTGTTGGGCCTGTAAGAAGGATGATGCCAAAAGGTTCATTAAACATATCCTCTATCTTACGAATATCTTCTTCGAAAAATCCAAGCTGCGCCATTCCCATAATTGCACTTTCCATTGGCAATATTCTTAATACAATATTTTCACCATATGGGGAGATAATGGTAGAGACCCTGAAATCGAAATTATTATTAAGAATGGTGGCGGAAAAACGTCCATCTTGAGGAAGCCTCTGCTCTGCAATATCCATGTCTGCCCTCATCTTGAGGCTCGAGATGATCCTTCTAAGAGGTAGAGGAAGGGACAATACTGAAGTCATAACACCATCAACCCTGAATGCAACATTTACTGACTTCTCCATTGGTCGGATGTGGATGTCAGTTGTCCGCATCTTAATCGCAAAGTGGAGAATAAGCCTAACCAGATTATCCATCCCTCTCGCCATTTCCATATCTTGAGAGAGAAGATTAACCTCTGTTTGAATTAATTTCTCAACAGGATTTTCCAAAAAGTAGTAAAACTTATTAATGGCATTAACAATCTTTCTCCTTTCAGATAGATAAAACTCGGGCTTCAATCCTGTCTGCCTGGAGATCAACTGGGTAAGTCTGTCGTCAAAGGCTGTTGCAGACGCTACCCTTATTGATCTATCTTTGGTACCGAGGGGCAAAAAGGTATTGCTGAGGCATAGGTTTTTGTTAAACAATTTTAGAACACCCTCTTGAGGTAAAACCTCATCAATATTAAGGTAGGGAACACCTTCCTGCTCAGCCAGGGTTGTTACAATATCATATTCAGTTACAAAACAGAGTCGCTCGAGGATCTCACCCATCTTCTCCTTGCTGATCTTCTGCTCCTGGAGGGCAAATTTTATGTGCTCACTCCTGATAAGACCCTTTTCTTTTAAAAGTTCACCCAAAGGCCTTCTTGTCTTCTCATTGGTCATTTTTGAATATTACCTTAAAAAATAAAATGTTACTGTTCAGCCACAAATTATCACGAATTATCACGAACAATTATTTAATAATTCTTTTATATTCAAGTTTTTCTTTTGAAAAATTCAAGATAATTGCTAAACGCAGGCCAGTTGCCTTCAAATAATTAAGAGTTTGAGCTATATGCGCATCAATAATATTTTCTACAGATTTAATCTCTAAAATAACTTTATCCTCAACTAAAATGTCAGCATAATAGTTTCCAACTACTTCTTCTTCAAAGTATACAGTTATCGGCGCTTGTTGTTTTGCTTCAATACCTTCTCTTCGAAATAATACCATCAGTGCATTTTCATATACTTTTTCGAGAAATCCATATCCTAATTTACTATGCACTCTCATAGCAAATCCAACAATTTTGTACGATAAGTCTTTATACAGAATGTTATTTTCATTTGTGTCCATTTGTGTCCATTCGTGGCTGAATAGTTACGTTTTTTTTAACTAATCAAAACATTGGTATCCCCTATTCATGACATAATAGAAAGATAGTTTTTTCATCTGGAAATCCGGTGATGGGGAGGTTTCTGGTTTCTTGAAAACGATTTACCGCCATCATCGTTATCGGTCCCACAATTCCATCTAATTGACAGTTGTATAAATTAGCGGCAGCCAGCTTCTCCTGTAGTCTGAGAATCTCCTCTCCCCTATAACCAATATAAAACTTCATCGCCCTAAGCTCTGGTCGCCAGAAAAGTAAATAACTCTCTTTTCCTATTCTATCAAAAGAGCAAGAAAGAATACCATACCGGCTTTTGATATTAACCGGTATATTGTCAAGCTGGATCATCTGATATCCAGTTTTTTCGAATATGGACTCGGCTACTTCTCTAAGATGACCTGTTTCCACAGCCTTAAAAAATGGTCCGGCAAAATCTGAAAGATTGTAGGCAGATAGAAAATTAATTACAGACTCCGGAATGGCCTTCTCTTTTTGAGGCCTTTCCTGTGATGATACTTTCTCCGGTTTCTGAAGGGGTTCTCTCTTTTTCTCACCAGTTACCATTCCCTCCCCTGTCTTCCTGGTTGCGCCCAGCCAATCGGTCTTAGTGAATAATCCCAGATAAAGAGCACCTCCAATAAAGAGAATTAATATTCCCAAAAGGCTTAAAAGAAAGACCCTTTTCCCCTCTCCTGGTTCATCCTGATTTAGATCCCTACATGCCTCATCAACTATAGATTTACCTATTCCGGTTGTATTATGCATGAAAGCAGCATATAGGCACCTGTCCAGGAGTATATTAACTCCCCTGAAATTTCCTTTGCTATATTTATGAACCTTTTTGAAGGCCCTGTCTGCAATGGTGGTCTTTCCTTTATTTCCCGCTGAATTTAGCTTGAATAGGATATAATTTTTTAATTCATCCTGGTTAAGGGGCCGGGCCTCCTTCTTAATGATGATGCGACTTTTGAGCTGTCGAAGCTCAGGTGAGTCCAATTTATCCATCAATTCAGGCTGTCCAATAAGCAAAATCTGCACCAGCTTATCCTGGTCTGTCTCTAAATTGGAAATCATCCTGATCAGTTCAAGGCTCTTATTGTTAAGATTTTGGGCATCATCAATAATTATAGCGCAGTTTTTACCCTCTCTATTTTGGCTTAACAAAAAATCATTGAGCGCCTTCATCTGGTCACTAAATTGTACACTATCTGTATATAATCCGAAATCCTTGTTAATCTCCCTCAATAACTCGACATCCTGATAAAAGGTATGCAAGACAAGGGAAGTTTCGACCCCTTTTTCTTCAAGGATACTTATTATCCTCCGACTGATGGTTGTCTTCCCAAGCCCAATATCACCTGTCAGGATCATAAAACCCTTCCTTGTGATAATCCCATGGACTAACTCTGTAAGAATCTGATCTACATATTCGGAGAGATAAAAATTCTCATTATCAGGGGCAACTGGAAATGGATTATATTCTAACCCAAAGTAGTCAAGGTATTGTAATTCCTCATTTTTTATATCTGACTTCATAATCGCCACAGACCGATATATGTTTTGCCATCCTTGCTCAGACGCCCTGTAAACAAACCCTTATCTTTTCCAGGCTCTTCATCAACGAATCTGTCAATTTTTATGAATGTATCTTTTGATATCCCGTAAAGAATGATCCTGTTAGAAAAACACAGAAGGAAGATATCCTCTTCTTCCCTGCCGATTTTTTTGATGCGATAGACATAGGAACGCCCGGTATTGGATTGGGGTGGTAATGTATCACTTCTACCCATCAACCGGGTAAGATTATCCATATATTCTATATGGTTACTACCCGAAAAATGTGGCCAGAACCCTATTTTGGCAGAGTAGGATCTTAAAGATGCCTCCCATTGTAATAAAAAATCCTTGTAAAACTTTGAATCCAGAGAATAGTTAATAATCCTGCTTCCACCCCATAGGACCAGGGCAATAATACCTGCATAGAGAACGAGAAATAATAATTTATCGACAACCTTCCCTGAAAGGGGCATTATCATTTCAGCTTTTGAATTAACTCAGGTATCAGGGTGTTTTCTGGATAAATCTCCCTTAGCCTGGCCAATCTCTTTCCCGCTTCTATCAAACTATTTGTCTTGATCTCAAGAATGGCCATATTTATACCTGCCTCCAGATCATTTTCATTTTTACTTAAAACCTTTTTTAGAAAGGAGGCCGCCAATTTGTAGTCATCTTGGCGCAGATGCCAGAAGGCCCTTAATTTTAAAATATAACTGTTATCTTCTCCTTTAAGTGATTCAAGTTGATCGATCAGATCTCTTATCTGATCGCTACTCCCTGTGCGTATTGATCTTTGTACTTTCGCAACAAGAGAAGCAATTTTTGCGCTCCTCTCTATATTGGCCAGATGAATACGTTTCTCCTCTGCTATTTTAGTCTCTTTTGGTTTTACAGGCTTCTCTGGCAGCGGACTTATACCTGAAGGAATAGATATCTCTTTGAGTTCTAACTTTGGCAAAGCTTTTGATGGTAATTCTATGGCCGGGACTTTTACACGATCACTTTTAGCTATATCAGGCGCTACAGGAGGTAGCTCTATGGCACTCTGGTCAGGTTCTGACTTGACTTTCGGGGCATCAGATGGAGAAACGGGACTGATTTCTGGTCTCTTGGGTAATAATTTTGACCGGGCAGAAGGCTCCGAGATGGCTGGCCCTGAAGGCCGTTCTTCTCTCTTAAAGCCAGTTGGAGGGGTTTCCTTTGTAGGAATAGGCGACTCTGTAGGGGGCTCAGCGGATGTAATTTTTTTACCGGGTCTTTCTGGTTTTTTTTCAGATCTGGGTGGTATATAGCGGACCGTCTTAATTTCTTTCGCGGGAGATTCCTTCTCCTTAGCCGAAGGGAGATAAAGTCTCCCAGGCCTTGCTTCCTCAACAGGGATAGCCTTTGGAGGGGGAGGAACAACAGTTGCCTCCTCATAGACAGCCTCTTCTGTTGTCAAACGATCTATTTTTACCCTTTTCTCAGTCTCTTTAGCCTGAGTCTTATCTCTCCTAAGTAAAAAAGATTCCCTACTTTTCCGCTCAAAATAATCCTTAAGGCAGCTAACACCATAAAGGGTGCCCATTCCAGAAAGAAAGATGAAAATGGCAAGGGAAATTATCCCCAGAGGCGAGAAGATGATCCTCCGAAACGAGTAGATATTCCGGCCTCTCTTTAACTTTTCATCCCTTTCCTTCCCTTCCAGTGATTGGCCTCTAAGCTTTTTTAGTGTTTTAAATATAACGCTCATACAATAGAAACACCCAGAATAATAACAAGTTCCCTAATTTCTTCTGTCTTGAGCTCACTTTTAAAAAGATAACCAAGCAGAGGGATAGCCGACAGAAAAGGAACCCCTTTGTCTTCCTTTATCTCTCGTTTATCAATCAGTCCACCGAGCATAACTATATCACCGCTATTAAGCGCAATTGTAGTGCTGATCTCCTTTATGCTTACCCTTGGGAGAGAAATACTCTGGTCGGCACGAGTGCCAACACTCTCCGGCTCAAGACTCGCCCGATCCACATCACTCTTTATAGGATTAATAAGGAGAGTTATCCGCCCATCTTCCTCAATAAATGGGATTACCCCTAAAATAAGTCCATCAAAGACAGTAGAGACCTCAACCTCGGTAGTCTCTCTGGTAGTTTCTTCATATGTGGAGGTTGTCTTTACACTTTTTTTGTAGGTAAACGATGTCCCCACACTTATGATGGCCGGCTTTCCATGTTTACATCGGATTCTCGGATTAGAAACAATCTTCGTATCTCCAAAGGTATTTAAGGCATTTATAGCTGCATCAATAGTGAATGCCCTGTGAACCCCGCTTATAACCAAACCAGCCCCTAAGGACCAGGAGGCACTACTAATCTTTGTAGCCGTCTTTGCCTCCTTTCTTAAAATGCTCCAATCAATCCCATATTTATATCCTTCTGAAAGGGTAACCTCGATGATCCTTGCCTCGATAAGTATCTGGCGGGAGAGCATCTCCTTGAAATGATTTATCAACTTAGCTACAGCCCTGATGCCCGCAGGGGTATCTTTAACATAAAGGCTGCCTGATAATCTATTAAGAGAATATTTCCCTGCCTTTGAGATGACCCGTTTAACCATATCCTCAATCACATCATAAGGATTTCCTTTTTTAGCCCCCTTTCCAGTAAGTTTGAAACTTCCACTTAATCCACTGGCAGTCGCTGTCTCTCCAGCCCCAAGGACATCACCACCTATATCAAAGCTGGTATCAACATTCGTATCAAGGAAGCTCAACTTAAAGATCCGCTCCTCAAATGGTCTGATCCGGATGACATTCTGCCTAATCTCATAGTAGTGATCAAATGTATTGAGAATCTCCTTCAAAACCACTGAGGCAGGCACCTTCTCAAAATTAAGTGTAATTAACCTCTTCTCCTTGGTTATATCGGGATCGATTATGAGATTCATTCCCACAGCTTGTGATAAGGAATAGAGCACCAGTTGAAAGTCTTCATCTACCATAGAAAAGGACACTATATGATCTTCAAGTGGGTCATAGGCCGGCATAATCGGTTCTACCTCGACCTTCCTGGGAGGGGCCTTTTCTAAAGAATCCTTCAGTTCTTTCTGGGTTCTGGCAAGAGCCTCAGACTCCTCACTTATCTTCTTGGGAAGAGAATCAGGAGATGGTCTTTCAGGATCAAGAACAGAGGATGGACCAAGTGCACACCCAGCGAAAAAGAGAGTTAAAATTAAAAAGTGCCTAAAGCCCGCCCTCCCCGTCCCGAGACCGGTACGGGATCGGGAGGCGCTATGTGCTCTAATTAGCCTATTAAGCCTATAGGCCAGGACTGGGCCAGGGTTAAAAGCGCTTAAATTTATCATCCCTCAATTCCTCAATTCGCGATTCCTCAATTTCTTTTGTGGCTTTCATCTTTTCTCTCTTCCCCTTTTCTCTTTCTTAACCTCTCTTATCTTTTCTCTAACAGGTATCCACTCTTTTAATCTATGTTTGCTCACCAAAACCCGGTTTGTCTCAATTCGCACGATCTTGCCACCATCCGGAAGGGAAAATCCTTCCGGGTAAAAGGCTCCATCAATAACGCAGAACCGTTTTTTGCCTGAAGAGAAGGCAAGGGTCAGAGAATAATCCATGTGAGTCGGTAAAATTATTTCTCTACCCTTTTCCACCTTCTTAGGCCTTTTCATCGGCTGATAACCAAACAGGCTGAGATTTACTGGATATATGTTTGATATACGTGGATGAGCAAGACCAATCATCCTCTCCTCCAATCCATTTATCTCTTTTATGGTAGCGGGATCTGGAACAGGGATGCTGGGGAAAGGCTTTATTCTACTGATACGTATCTCAGCGGCCATCTTATGAGAGACCTTAATGGCATATAAGACTGTTGCAGTCAGAGCCAGCAAGATCAGGACCATAGACAAAATGCCATGATGTTTTCTCTTCATTGAATCCTCTTTGTTAATTTTATAAGGAATTCAGAGGTACTGATCTCTGTATTAAATCTGCTACTTTTTACAGTGTATCCCTTTTGCGTTAGGATTTCCACAAAGGTCTGATACCCTTTATAGGCCATATCAAAAGGAGCCTTGACCTTGCCAAAAATCTCAACCATCATCTCATCCTTTGAATAATCCATTTTAAGGACATCAACTTTCATATCAGAGGAGCGTGCGTCAGAGATATCATTTACCACATCTTTGTAAGAAGGTGCCCTTTGATAGAAGGCCAGATCCCTTACAAAGGAAAAAGTCTCTTTATATTCTATTTGAGGAATATCCTGTTTAGCCTGCATCTGAATTGCAGCCTTCTTCCCTTCCAATGCCATTAGGTCCTTTTGAAGTGAATCAACCTTTTGATTGTACAAAAAATATCCACCTAATAATAAAAGGCCAGCCAAAAAAAAGAGAACATTAAGGTATGGAGCCCATTTTCGAGCATAATAGAAGGTCTTTTCTTTTCGAGATGAAATTCCCCTGACTCCGGATAGCATCCTAAGGGCCTTTAAAAACGAGAGATGATGTTCCTTTCCATTGAATAATATTGCCTCCTCTTCCATGGAATAGAATTCACTTTCCATATCCTCCCACCTATCTGGCTCTGCTCCGCTATCTATCCAATTCAGAAAGAGAACTTCGGCCACCTTAATCCGATTATCTGTCTCTACGTTTTTGATATCTGTCCTGACCATATCCCAGAGGGCTGAAATCTGTTCCTCACTTGTATCAAATGCAACACATCGGTTGGCGTAATAGACTCTCTTTTTTGTCCCGATGATAAGGTCGGCATAGCGGCTATGCTGAAAAACGATGGCCACAGGGTTTTGATGCCGCATCATTTTTAGGACACAATATAAAACCGCAAAAAGGGGGAATAAAATGACCGAGTCTTCATGCTCCCCGATCTGGTCAAAATAGTGATAGAAAAGGCGTGTGGGAAGGGCGGTAAAAAAGATATCTGTAGTGTTCTTCCCTTTTTTCTTTTTCCAGTGGGTGATAATGGAAACCGGTTCCTCAAATTCACCTGATTCCTGCAGTTTCCTCCTGACCATGACCTCTGCATATCTGATAGGCGCCTCTATGGTCATGGTTTTCGTGACGGCCTTTTGCATATCAGAGATAAACCATTTGTCACCCTCGATATCTTTCAGGTCAACAATTCGGTCAAGCCTGTCTCCCGAGAAGCTATAGGTTGTCTCGTCAAGTTCTATTGAATATAGTCTTGAATCTCTAATCATCACTTCTGCTTAACCACAAATGCCCCTCTAAGGGTTAACAAAATGTCCCCCTCTTTGGTCTCTGGAGAATCAGCAGAAGTAGAGGGCGGCTTCTTTTGTTTAGCCCCGTTATCTGATTCTATCTTTGTTTTAACATGAAGGGTCAATGGTTTGAAATAATAGGAGGAAGAATTGGCAGTCTGGGCTAATATCTTTTCTACTTCTGGAAAAGTAATAGGCTCCTGAATATTGACATCATAAAAGGCCCATCTCTCCCTCTCTAACCCCAGAGACCTGGCTTTATCAACAAAATTATTAATCCTCCCCAGAATCCTTT
>Ga0114930_10002037_pt1 | contig 18575 bp, 14 predicted proteins | sample AnhtaG_FD_87300 | JGI IMG/M metagenome (GOLD analysis project Ga0114930, IMG submission 87300) | Deep subsurface microbial communities from Anholt, Denmark to uncover new lineages of life (NeLLi) - Anholt_01485 metaG | ecosystem: Environmental > Aquatic > Marine > Oceanic > Sediment | place... | reverse complement strand
TATTCTAATAATAAAATTATATTATAAAATTATTTTTATTTTTGATCTAATTTTAATGTTAACTTTAATATTAAAGTTAATACTTATTTAAAAAATATTTTTATCAAAATCCACATTAGTAATTTTAATGACCGAGAATAAAAAGTCAAATAGTGAAACTCAAGAAGAAAAAAGCAAGGAAGAGTTAGAAAAAGAAGAAGAAGATAGAATTAAAATAGAATCACTTAGAAAGGCAGGAAAAATAGCACAAGAAGTTAAAAAGGATATTAAACCAAAAATCAAGCCTGGAACGAGAGCATTAGATATTGTTACGATGGCCGAGGCTAAAATTGAAGATTTGGGCGGTTTATGTGCATTTCCTGTAAATTTATGTGTAAATAATATTGCAGCACATTATACATCTCCTTTAAAGGATGACGGTTTAATGATAGGCGAAGGTGATTTAGTAAAAATAGATTTGGGCGTGCACATTGAAGGATATATCGTCGATACTGCATTCACCGTTAATTTCAATGAAGATGAATCACTTGAAAATATTGTACAAGCACCAGAAGTTGCTCTTGATGCGGTAAAAATGATGATAAAACCAAAAGTAAATACGAGGGAATTAGGGAAAAAAATTGAAGATATAGTTAGAGGATTTAAATATAATCCAATAAAAGAACTTGGAGGCCATCAAATTGAGAGATGGACCGTTCATGGGAGAAAACAATTACCCGAATTGGGTTCTCAAGGGGGAGATATAATGGAAGAAGGTGAAGTTTTTGCTATAGAAATATTCGCTAGCACAGGCGAAGGATCAGTTCACAATACGCAATACTCACATATTTATGAGTTGAATCCATATTCTGGAAGAGTTCCCTTACGTAGAAAAGCCTCTAAACAGCTTTTAGGTTTTGTGAATAAAAATTACAAAACATTACCATTTGCTGAAAGATGGTTAGCTAATGAATTTAGGATGGGAATAGCATTTGGGATTCATGAGTTAGTACAACAAGGAAAACTGCAAGCTCATTTTGTATTAGCAGAAAAAAAAGGAGTTTATGTGGCTCAATCTGAGGAAACTATTTTAGTTACGGAAGATGGATATGAATTGCTAACTTAAAACAATAGGATCTCTTAAAAAATGTAGAAATTTTATATTTATCATGGAAAAAATGAATATTTGCCTTGTCTCCCTAACAATCGCTCCAGATAGCCAAGATGGAGCTGGAAAATTTTTTAGAGGTGTTTTTGATTATCTTAGAAGACAAGGGCATAATGTTAAATTGATTACAGGAAAATGGAGTATTGATCTCAACGATCCTGATATTATTCAGCTTGATTTAATACCAAGACGTTTTCTCTGGGCCCCACAGTTTATACTGAAAGCAGTTAAATACATAAATAGCCATAATTTTGATATTTTTCATGGAAATGCACCTAAAGGGACTTTACCTATTATTTTATCTAAAAAAAAGAAATTCATAACAACTATACATGACTTGGGTCCATTTGAAACAAGTTTTACTAAAATCCCTATTGAGAAATATTTAATTAAGTTTGCTACACAAAAAGCAACAATTATTTCAACAGATACTGATTTCATTAAAAAAGAGATAAAATATTATATGCCAAAAGTAGATCTTGATAAGATTTACATTCATTATGTTGGAATAGAAGAAAAATTTAAGCCATACCCAAGAGAAGCAGAGATTTTAAGAGAGAAACTAAATATAGTAGGTCCAGTTCTTTTATATATTGGAAGAATTGCGTTCTATAAAGGTGTTGATGACATCATTGCTGCATACAAAATTGCGAAGAAAAAGGTTCCTAATCTTAACTTGGTTATTGGTGGGAAGCCTGATTTTAAGATGGAAAGAAAATATAAAGAATGGAAAGCCAAATACAAAGATATTCATTTTATTGGTTTTGTCAGAGAGCAGGAGCTACCATATTATTATACTTTGGGTGATATTTTTATTACATACTCTTACGCTTCAGAAGGGTTTGGTTTAACTCCAATTGAAGCAATTGCATGCGGAACACCTGTAATTTGTTCTTCAATGATCGCATATAAAGAAATTTTACAAGATAATGCTATTTTTGTACCTCCGAAGAGTCCTAATCAATTGGCTAAAGAAATTGTGAATTTATTAAACGATGAGTCAAGGAGTAAATCTTTAGTAGAAAATGCTCAAAGTTTTATTAAGAGATATACGTGGAATTCAGTAGGAAGAAAACTTGAAAAAGTCTATTCAAAACTCTTATAATAGACGATCTTCTCGGGAAAATCTATTTTAATGTGAGTTTATTTAAAGCTTTTCATATTTTACTCAATTTCTTTTTGACAAATTTAAAACAAATCTCAATTGGATTTTCATATTGATTAATTTTCTCTTTGATTGAGGTTATCTTAAATCTTTCAGGCGATGGTCCCTGAGCTAATATTTCTATTGCTCTTTCAATAATTTTATCGGGACTTTTAATATGCTCTAAAGGAAACCCGTTCTTTATTAAAAATTTCTCTTGAGGTGCGGAGTCGCCTGGAAAGAACTCTATGCTAGGAACATTCAGTAGACTTGATTCTCTTACGATTGTCCCACCGCCACTAATAATTAGAGATCCATAGAAACATAAATCAACTATATTCGGTAAGTATTGAGTAATTATGATATTTTTTTCTTTCCTTAATTCTTTTAATTTTTTCAAAAGAAATCCTTTTTGCTTTTCAGATCGAACTAAAAGGATATATTTATGATTTGGGAATTCTTTATAAATAGATGGGAGAAATTTGCTTATCAATGTCTCATCGGGTTTAAGTTTATCAATAAAATAACTAGCATGAGTAGGTTCACTTCTTATTAAAAGAAAGTTACCCTTTTCCAAATCAAACTTATCCAGAACATCTGGATTGGGATTATACTCTGATAACCACGCGATTTCATCTAAACCATTATAACGAATAATTTTCTCTGGATCAGCATGAAGCTTTATATAAAGTTCTATAGGGATACATTCCGGAGTTATAATATTATCAATGAAGGGATGAATTAATTTGCAGACAGGTTTATTACGTGGCTCATCATTTATACCAATTGAAGGAATCTGTAAACCGTATGCTATTCGTGTTCCTTCTATGGATAAAAATGTTACAAAATAATCGGGTGAAAATGTTTTAACTAGAGGAAGAAGAGCTTTCAATCGATCAATATAAGTTTCTAATTTATCCTCTAATTTTTCCCCACCATGTTTGCCAATCCTCTTATGAATTGTTCCATAATCCTCTAAAATTTGATATGTTGAATCATAGTCTCTTGCTGTTATTAAAAGATCAGATTCTTCATTTTCAAATCTCTTAATTAAAGAATGAAACATAACAGCAGTTTTAGGTTGCTCGATATCTATCCAAATTTTCTTCTTTAAAAGGCTCATTTTTTACTACAAAAATGTTAAAAAATTATTTGTTTTTCATAAAAGAATAGAATATTCATTAGAAATTTTGACGGTTTATAGGATTTTCTAATAATTTTTTTTCTCGAGCTTATTTTAAGGTAATTTTTATTTCCAGCAAATACATGGATTTGATTTGCATTTTATACACATATTCGGATATTTTTTAAATAAAGCATATTCGAGGTCAATATCTAATAAATTTGCTAAGGAAGTTGTCCAGGCAAAAATGTCTGCTAATTCTTCTGACGCTTTGTTGGTATCAATTTCTTGATTCTTTAAAATATTTGCTAATTCCCCAATTTCTTCTATTAACCAAATAAAGGTATTTTTTATACCTCTTGTTTGATCCTGTTCAATATAAAGATTCTTAATTAGCTTCTGAAATTCTGATATTTTCATTTAAGATGAATAAGAATTTAAGTTAAAATAAATATTCTAATTAACCCCCACCAGGTGTAAAAAGCCAATCGAAAACATGCACATGTGCTAAGATTACTAACATTATTAATGTAATAGATAAAATAATTGTGCTTATTGGTCCAACTTTGATACCAATTGAACTATCTTCAAAGAATCTCATTAATCCTGCACCTCCCATAGGCATAGGAGAACTTCCACTTCTTCTTTTCTTGCGTTTAGATTGAGTACGACTAGTTGACATAACAAAAAAATCTCTTTAGAATAATAATGTGTATAAATACCTTAGAAAATTTAAAATTTTATATAAAAGTTTTAAAAATATATTATAATAAATTTTTATAAACGGCATTCATTATTTTTAAATAATTTTAAGAAGATGTTAGTATAATATGTTGAAAAAAGTACGAGTACTATTAATTTTTCTAATTTGTCTGATATTTTTAATTAATATCTCTTTCCTTCCAAATATGTCAGATTTTGATAATATGAAAAATGATGATTTACAGAAACCAAAATATTCAGCCAGTTTAGAAGGAGCAGAGAACATTGTGATAACCAACCTTTTTAGAGAAGCCAATATAAGCGGCTATGGTTTAGTATCGTTTGAAGAATCAATATCAGTTACAAATTTTAATAATAATCCTATCACTTCAATTCTAATAGGAATTCCATTAGCTGATTCAAATGATTTAGTTTTTTTTAAAACCGTTGGAGATAAAGGAAATACTTTGCTTACTGAACGTTCATATATGGTAATAAAAGATTATGAAATGTTTGCAATATACTTTGATTCTCCTTTATTACCTCAACAAACGAAATCTATTAAGTTCATACATCAGTATAAAAATCTTTTATCTTATGTTGATGCAGGTACACAGATTATTTATTATAGCGGTCTTGTATTTCCAATCTTGCCATATAGAGCAGAAGGAGAGATAATAGCTTTTTATTACTTACCATGGGGATCAGCTGATATCGAAGGTGGTTGGGGTTTTGAATATTCTGACCCTGAATATTTTATACGATATGAATTAGATTTGGTGCAGCAACAGATTGGAGATTTGATACTAACTCCATATATGGAAAATTTAAATAATTTAAAGGAGATAAATATTACTTTTTCTCATGACGAAGTTTCAAAGATGGAAATCAATGAAATTAACAGAGAAATATATATCTCACCATGGGGCATAATTAGAGTTAAAGAAGAACTCTCAATCGAAAATTTAGGAATTCTCTCTTATGACTCTGTTTCGCTGGATATACCATTTCAAGCCAAGGGAGTATCTGTATCAGATGACTTAGGAGAATTAGAAATAACAATCAACTCTCTTGGTAATCCCGAAAAGAAAGAGTTAACTATCAATTTCATAGCAAATCGTATAAGGTTAATACCTAATACCGCCTATAGGTTTAAAATCGAATATCACTTACCCTTTGAGGAATACTTTTCTCTAAACTGGTTTCAAGGATCAATTCAACTTGATATTCTAATGACTAAATTTGATTTTCTGGGAAGACATCAAACAATTAGCATTATTATAGATGGTTGTAATAAAATTAACTATATTTCTGAATCCCCAGAAGCTATAATAAAATCACATGGTACTATTATGTTAACATATAAATCGGATTATGTTATCCCTCTTGAGCAATGGGTAATCCAATTTACATTTACAATCGATTTTTTCGACTTACTTTTAAGACCTATAATTTTTATGCTGTTGATATCTTTTATTGCATCAATTTATGTTTTTATTATTAAATTAAGAAAGAAAGAGCGTGAAACGATTATTTTACAAAGAGAATTTATCCCCGTTAATGAAATCCGAGAATATTGTTCCTTATATGAAGAAAGAAATGCTTTAATCTTAGAGATCCGACAAGCGGGAGAAGACGCAAGAAGAAAGAAAATAGCAAAAAAGAATTATAAAAATATTATGGATAAAAATACATCAAAAATCGATGAAATACAACAAGAAATAAATCCTTTTAAGAAAGCTTTATTAGAAACAAATATTACATTTGAAAACGTTATAAAAAGGTTAGATCTTCTAGAAGCAGAACGAATTAGTGTTAAAGATAGCTTAAATCTTTTAGAATCTCGATATAAAAGAGGTAGATTGCCTTCTAGAGCAGCTTATCTAAAACTATCTGATGATTTTAAGAAAAGGAGAAGAAAAATTGAAAGAAATATTGATAAATTAATTCAACAATTAAGAAGTTATCTCCTATAAAATATCTTGTGTAATAATTTATGAAACCATGGTTATTTGATATATTAGCATGTCCCAATGATAAATATTTTCCATTAAAATTATATATATTTTCTTTTGAGACTAAAGCTGAAGAATTTCAAGCATTTATTGATATATATGAAAAAAGGGATCTAACCTTCATAAAAGAACAGAAAGTAATTGAAGTATCTCAAGAAAGAGATTTCCTTTTCATAAAAGATAATGTTACTATAGAAAAATCTCCTTTAAAATCTTATCTTGGATTAATTATTTCAAGTATTAATGAATTAGATAATATCTTTGATAAGACTAAAAATAAATATAGTAAAAAATGTTTTAGTCTAATAAAGATAGAAATTAAACAAAAAATTGTTGAATTTCTGAAGAACTTCAATTTCAACAATATCGAAAATATCTTTCCCGAATTATATTTTTTAAATAAAATAAAAGTAGAAACAGAAATTGAATCAGGCCTATTATTTTGCGATAAATGTAATCGTTGGTATCCAATAATAGATACTATACCACAAATGCTCCCAGATCAATTTAGAGATAAAAAAAAAGAAATTGAATTCCTTAAAATCAATAAAAATTTATTAGATGAAGAATTTTTCAATCAAAACCTTAAACCATTTAATTTATAAAAAAAGAGCCCGGTGGTGTAGTGGCCAAGCATCTGGGGCCTTGAACCCCGTGACCACGGTTCGAGTATTAACAAGTATGCTTGTTAATTGAAATTCCGTGCCGGGCTATTTTTATATAAAGAAAAGGGGAAATGTTCAATATATAAAACTAATTAATGTAAATAGAAATATCCTGCATTAATATGCCTCATCTTACACAGCTGAATTGGAGTTTTTTAGAAATATTTTATTTGATAATAATTTTCTTAGTAGGATTTTTGGTAACTTTTAAAATCCTCCCTTTTCTAATAAAATTTATGAAAAAGAAAGATTATATAGGCTATGATATACATAAAAACGCTCAACCTAAGGTAGCCGAATCTGGTGGAATCGTTTTAGTTATTGGTTTTACAGTTGCTTCAATTTTCCTAATGTTCTTTTTTCCAGTATTATTCAAAGAGACTCTCATTTTTCTCTTAACTGTTATTAGCGCGGGAGCTATAGGATTTATAGATGATCGAAAAAAATTAAAATCACGATATAAAATTACCCTTTCAATTTTTTGTGGTAGTGCTATTTTTTTTGCTAATTTCTTTGGTTTTATAGCAATCTCTTCGCCGACAATTCCTTTTCTTGATAAAACTAGATTAAACTTCATTTATCCGCTCATCATACCGGTAATTGTAGCTGTTTTTATAAATAGTGTAAATATGCTAGAAGGATATAATGGAGAAGGTTCTGGAACTTGTTTAATTATAGTTTCATTTCTGTTTATATGCGGTCTAATATGGAATTCTGCTGAAGCCGTGTTTTTTACTATTCCTGTAATTGCGGTACTAATCCCATTTTTTATTTATAATAAATATCCCGCAAAAGTATTCCCGGGTGATGTAGGAACTCTAAGTATGGGGGCGATGATTGCCTGTATTATGTTTTTTGGTTCACTTGAAGTTGCTACATTTTGCGCACTTTTAACTCATATATTTAATAGTTTTTATGTGATTAATTCTGTTCGCGGGTTTTTTGAAAGTAGCGATATTCATAAAGATAAAAGTGATATTATATTACTTAAAGATGATCGAATCCAAGCATCAGATAAGAGAGATGCTGCACTAACACTACCCCGACTAATATTAGCGAAAGGTCCATTAACAGAACCAGAATTAGTAAAAAATTTCTATGCTCTTTCAACTATTTGTGGGTTCTTTTCTATTATCTCTATAATTTTTTTACAGGTTTCCATAGGAAATTTTGAACCTATTGTTTTTTTTGTTTCAATCATTATTTTTTTTGTTCCTACTAGTTTTTTATTATATAAGTTTCCCAGAATAAGGGGGATAATCGTGCAGATGATCATTTTACTAGTTTTTATAACAATTTTCCTATCTATTATTGAAATTTTTATTATGCCTCTACCTTTTGAAGATATTGGGTTTGGTATAATAAAAATCCCGATTAATCTTTTAATTTCTTTTCTCTTAGTTGTTCCTGGATTATTAATTTGGTATCTTCTTACTATTAAATACTTTTGGTCGGTGATTGAGAAAATGAAAATTAAAAATGAAAAGAAATAAAAGTAGAAGAGTTTCTTTATTTTTTCCAAAGAAATCTAAAGAATTAAATTTATTTTGTATGTATTATTAGAAAAAAAGCAAAGGGAAAAAGATGAGGTACTGTAGTTGAAAAAATTCTTCAGAAATTTACTATTTATAATATATCTTTTTGCATCAATTGGATTATTTATCTTATTGAATAAAGTATTCTTTCATTTTGATTGGTTAGAACTTATATTAGATTGGAGTTTTTTAATAACAATTTTCTTGTATTTATTAACAATCGAAGAATTTTATCATTGGGTTCAAAATAATAAAAGAAGTGAAATGAGCGATATTGTGGCAATAGCTTTTTTCTTTTTCCTCATTTTTTTCTTTTCTAAAGACTTTTTAACTTCTTTAATGGGGGCATTCTCAATTTATCTGTGGATTGGAATTTTTGAATTAAGAGAATATCCAATATTAAATAAATTATTAATAATCTCATTAGTGACTTATAATGTTATATTTTTTGCAGGTATCCTTTCTTTCTATCAAAAAAATCCTATATTTATCGATACAGCTTTTGCATTTTCTTTCTGGATTATACTGATTATGGGATTTATATTATTTGGGAGAAAATATTTAATTGTGTGGAGATTTATGAGCCCAGCATATTTAACACTATTTTTATATATAATAGCTTGGTTAGCAGTTGTCATTATTAATCAATATACGGCTCTCAACTTCATTAGTAATAAACCATTGATTTTTAATCAATTTACTACTCTCGATTTTTTTATGAATATCTATTTTATCCTAATATGTGTGAATTGGATAATATATTTTGTTTCAGGTTCAATTTTAGACAAAATGCTTAGAATCAAGAGAGTAAAAGATAGCAATATGTTAAAAAAAGTTAGGAAAGTAAAAGATAATATTGGAATTAAAGGTAAAGTAAAAGTAGGCTATGGAAAATATCCAATTTTAAATGCCATGGCATATGGCTCTTTTTTTGATAAAAGAATTGCAATTATTGCTGAAGATCTGAACCAAATTCCAAATGATGAGTTGAATGGTATTTTAGCTCATGAATTGGCACATACAAAAGGAAAACACACGTTAATTTTAACTTTTATTACAACTGGAGATTTAATTGTTAGAATGATTTTAGGTATACCTGCTACACTGTACGATTATACATTTGGAAATCCTCAGATTCCTATGATAGTTTTCATTATTTTGAATTTAGCAATATATATTCTTCTTTTTATATTTGTAAGAATTTTAGAGGGAAAAGCAGATTTAAAAGCGAAAAAAGCAGGATATGCAAATGAGCTTGCTAAAGCACTATATAATTTAGAAAGCTTTTATGCCACCGGACGAGAAATTGGATTTAATACCATGCTTCTATGTGATGAGAAAATTACAAAGGATAACCAACTATTAGATTATATGAATACAGCCACTTATTTAAATCGCTCAATAATCAAACCCTCACGAATTTCTCTCCTAGGGAGTTTCATTAATTCACATCCACCGAGTTATTTAAGAATTGCAGCTATATTGGGTGATGAATTAAAACCAAGTAAAGAGGCTATTCTTCCATTTATATGCTTAAAAAAATCAAAACAACAAAAATATGCTAAGAAATTTGAGGTTGCTCGCCAAAAGTTTAAAATTATAGCGAATAAAAAATTTAAGGAAACATTTGAAATTAAAGATATCCCTTTTTTAATGGAAAACCTGAGAAGAAAAGAGGTGTATAAATTTGATCTTAATAAAGATTTTATTTTTAAAAATAAGATTACTGATGACATTATATTAGGTAAATTAAATGATATTCAATTCCTTGATGATATTAGCGAAAGTGAACAATTTGTCATTACTAATCTAAAAACCAATCAAAAAGAATTCTTAAATTCATCAATATATACTCATTTTCAAATTGATTTAAATGAAACATATTTTTTAGAGAAGAAAACTCCGTTAACTTTAATAGATATTGATTTAAATAGGAATAATCACAACGGGAACTTCTTAATCTTTTTAGATAAAGAGAACAACAAAATTTTAAAGCCAATTTTAAAAACTAAACTACCAAATTCAATTGCCTTCATTAAAAATTTTAAAGAACAAGACATTTTTTTCAAAAAAAAAGGAGAATTAAAGATTTCAAGATGTATAGACGTCTTAGATGCTAGTGAGATAGAAGGTTATGAGTTAATCCTAACTAATTTTGAAATCACGAAAAACCATGAAAAAAAACATTTAAAATACGTTATAGACGAATTGATTATTAAACCGAAAAGGATAACTTTAACTATACACAGAGATCGAAAATTTCGAGAATCTGAATTACAAATAATAAAATGGTTGATAAATAAAGAACTTCTTTCGTATATTTATCTGAAAAAACCAGTAAATAATGTAGAAATTGGATTTATCCTGAAAATAAATTTAAAACCACAAAATATTGAAAACTATCATAAAAAAACTGAAAACAATGATAAAGAAACTCTTGTTTTAAAAAATATTTTTGGAAAAGAAATAAAAATCCCTTATAATAAAATAGAATTTATTATTTTTGATTATACTAGTGCTATGATTCAAATTAAATCTGAGACAAGCTTCTCAAGTCGTTTAGGCTATAAAATATTGAAGAAATTTAAACCGGAAAGAATCTTAATAACTTAATAAAATTTAATATAATTATACCTTTCAATGGGTTGTCAATGTCAAATAAAATTAAAAATTTTTTAAACCTTTCAATGGGTTGTCAATGTCAAATAAAATTAAAAATTTTTTAAACCTTCTACGTATACGACAATACTACAAAAACACAATGATATTTGTTGGGATTTTTTTTAGTGAAAGACTATTTGAAACATCTCTCTATTTTACTCTCTTTATAGGTTTTATTCTGTTATGTCTTGCATCATCTTTTAATTATATTATTAATGATATAAGAGATATAGAAAAAGATAGAAATCATCCAGAAAAAATCAAAAAAAAACCTATAGCATCAGGTGATATTTCAATTTCTTTCGCTATACTGTTATTAATTATATTAGGAGGGTGTATTATATTATTTTTGATTTTTCTGATTCCAAATATAGGTTTTGCTTTTATGATAATTTTGACAATTGTCACAGGTCAACTTTATAATCATCTTTTTAAGAATTACGCATTTATTGATATTCTTATTTTGTCTACTGGATATCTATGGAGAGCTTTAGCAGGATGTGCAATAATTGAAGAATATGTTTCTGCTTGGTTATTTTTAGCCATTTTTGAAGTAGCTATGTTTTTGAGTATCGCAAAAAGAAAAGGAGATTTGATAATTCTTGGAAAGAATAAAGCCGTTGACCATAAAAAAATTTATGATCAATATTCTCTTAAATTATTAGACCAATTTCATGTAATAATTGCGGGGTCATTGTTTATGACATATTCTCTATATCTTCTTATTAATTTTAATCTTATTAGTTTCAATTCCACAGAGACTCGAAATGCCAATTTTTATGAATATATTTCTATTTTTACAATACCAATTTCACTGTATATAATCATGCGTTATATGTATCTAACCTCAACAAAGCCAGAAATCGCTAGAAACACAGAAAAAGCCTTTTTGGACAAAGGAATAATCATTGCTGGTGCTTTTCTGTTTATTTTATTATTATTTTCTTTTTATTTTGATATTTTTCTCGAGTTTTTTCAAACATAGGAAATACCTTGTCCTAATGTAAATAGCAAAATCGAAGCTTAGATTTCAATCTCTTCTTTAAATTTAGAGATGATTTGGCCTCGCTCGATGGTTTAATACTTTTATTATACAAGCTTAATGGGATTCGGACATATCATATTCATGTTTTGCCTTTTCAAGAAGTTTAAGAATCAGTTAACCAAATCAAATTATATATTTCATTATTAATTCACTATTCTTCCCATAAGATTTGAGTTTATCCTTCTTTTCGGATCGTTAAAAAACTTACTTAATGCTCTAGGCAAACACTAAGTTAGTGAGATTTAATTATCCATACGACCTTCAAGGTTAATGATTAAAATTGAAGAGAAAATGTTAATAGTTCCCACTATGATAAATAGTAATCTCCAAAATCTAACACCTATTAGCATGAAAATAAATCCAAAACTAATTACCCATATAACTATAGTTAAAAGAAAGAAGATTAAATAAGGAATACTACTCCGATCCGAAGGTAAAACTCTAATCATTAATTTTATTATAATAGGAAATATAAATCCCATTCCAACACCGGTGATGAGAAAATTTATGAAATAAATTTGCCAATTCCATGAAAAACTTGTATAAATAAGGCTAAAACCCGTGAATATTACACAAATAATGAGAATTGAATCACGAGCAATTTTATCAATGAATTTAATTGTCGTCAATAAGATAAAAGTAAATATTATAAAAGTTATAGCTAATAAATCTGCAAATTTAATAGGAGTGATAAACCATGATCCGGCATTATCAACAATTTCAGGATTAAAAAATGATAGGAAATTTAAGACAACTCCGACAAAAATGCTAGATAAAATAACAAAAGGTAATATAAACCTCATAAATATTTGTCTGGTCATATTATCATCTTAATTTAAACTCAATAAAAAAGTTTGTTTTTTACATAATACATAAAATGTATTAAATTTTGTTGAAATTAATACCGTAAGATTTTTTTATTCTAAATTTAAAGAAAAAATTCAAGGCAATTCTTGTCTTCTAATTACATAATTAAAAACCTTGATTCTTATTATTTTTTAGTAAGACTTAAGTGTTATCTTAGAAGAAAATTTATATAAAACAATTCAAAATATTTATTATGTTAAATAAAACAAAATTAAATATTGCAGTAATTTTATTAGCTACGGGCATAGGTTTAGCACCAACTGGTTTTTTCTTGAACGGATATTTTAGAGATCAAGTTCGTGCTAACGTTCCTGAAACACTTTTGAGCATCCAAAATGCTATAATTCCTGTAATTGAAAATAATTTCTCTGGATTAGGCATACCAGAGGTTTTAGAAGCGATTCGAGAACAGGAAACTCAAGATATTGAAGATGAAGTTGTTAAAGTGCGTTCTATTCCTAGTGTTCTTCTATATCTCAAAAACTTATCGATGCCGATATTCTTAGAAAGAATAAACACTTCGATGACAAGCACAAATATAAGTGAAAGTCTTGATTCTGTAGCTGCTGTTTTCCAGGAAAAGATTGAAGGCTCAATGTCAGCTCAGCTTATTAACGAAACTTTGGAACAAGTGATAAATTCTAATTCATCTACGCTATTAAATGCTATGGACATGTTTTTTAATAATTACACGTTTCAAGATAATTATTCTACTTCAATAGTAGGTATTTCGGAATTTGCTACAAGCGGTTTAAATACTCTTAATTTTACTGCAGCTGCTCAACAAAGTTTATTATATGGAAATTTATCTTCCCCGGGTTTAATCCAAGATCTTAAAAACGGTACAGGTGTTCTGGATTTTTTAGAATTTTACGATAATGCTACTCAAGATCCCGTAACATACAATCTTACAATGCAGATAGCATATAATTCTACTTGGGAGCAACTTACAGCAGTAGCAGAATATGTTACTGATTATTTGTGGGTTTCTGTAGTTCCCAGTGAATTCTACACAAACTTTAGCATGACACCATCCCAGTATGCACTCTTTAACGCAACAGATCATTTCTTCAATGATGAGGAATGGTCAATTACTACTAAAGGGATAACTCATATTAGTGGCGTTTCTGAGTTTGGGACAGGTAGTTCATATAACCTTAGCTATACAGACACCGCTCGACAAAGATTGTTATATGGTGTCAATAATACTCCAGGAATTTTAGAAGATCTTGCATTTGGTACCGGAGTTTCTAGTTTTCTACATCTCTATAATGATACTTCTGGGGGTGATACAATGCAATTACAATATAATGCTACTTTTTACCAATTAAAAAACTTGACTTCTTATTTAACTCAATACATGTTTGATTTGATTGTGCCTGCTCAATTAGCTTTAGACGGATTAACTATAGATATCGCAGCAGAGAGGGATTTCATTATGCAATGGGCTAATGGTACAATTTTCACAAGTGGAATTTTCCTGAGAGATTTGAATGAGGAACTTGGATCTATGTTAAAAGCCTCCAGTGCGGCATATCTTATCCAAAACACTATTAATCAAATTGTATCTCAAAATTCTACTACTCTGGTAAATGCTAGGGATGTTTTTTTTAATAATTACAATTTTTCCGTTAATTATTCAATCAATTTAGAGGGCGTATCGGAGCACATGGTAGTTGGAAATTTTAGTCTTAACTATACCACTACTGCTCAAGAAAGATTTTTATATGGGTATGGGAATGCACCGGGCATATTAATAGAAATTGCATCAGGGTTAGGTTTAATAAACTGGTTAGATTTTTATCAAGCAGCATCATTAAATATTGGAACTAATAGAACCTTGATGGAATCTACTTATAATGCGACCTGGGTTGATCACCTCTTACCTATGGGTCAATATCTCCAAGATTTTATTTTAGAGGAAAAGATCGGTTTATCAAGTCAAAAAGGTTTGGAAGTAGGAGTTCCAAGTCCATCATATATTTCATTCAATGACTCTATAAGTCTCTGGGATCCAGCAAAATCATCTGGGTTTGTTCATGATATTGGAATTCAAAAATGGTATGATGCCGCAAATGGAAATTTGACTGCTCAAGGTGAAATTAATGCAACCTATAATTTAAGTGATGTTAAATTCGGAAAAATTTATAATTGGTTATTTACAACCATCAAAGATGTTGTTGTACCAATTATCTTTATTCTTCAGATTCCTACAGGTTCTAGAATAACAACTACTCAATATGCCGAAATCCTCTTTCTGGAACAATGGGCAAATGCTACTGTTGTGCCAGAGGGTCTTGATCTTGGAGGAGGGATCAAGGGATTTGAAGTAGGCATTCCGGTAAAATCTAACATTTCATTTTCAATAACTACTTCTCTCTTTGAAACAAGAAATTCTTCATCATTTATCAATAAGAATGGGCTTTTAAAATGGATTGATGCTGAAGGTGGAGATATTACCTCTAGGACCGAATTAATCACAACATTTAATTTGGATACAATTCAATTAGACTTAATCCTTACATGGTTATTTACTACATTAAGAGATAATGTTGTACCTATTGCTTTTAATCTAACAGGATATAGTTTGACAGAACTAGCAGGATTTGAATTCTTTCGCCAATGGACTAATGGTTCACTCTTCACTAACGGAATTGACCCAGGGCCAGCTTTTGGAGTTGAATCTCTCAGTGGTTGGGAACTAGGCCTTCCAGTTGCGAGCAACATAGAATTTAACCCTGCTGTGCAATTATGGTTTGAGGGAAATCCTAAATCATTGGTAACGCCTACTGGAATTGCTAAATGGTTTAAAGCGATGGAGGTGTCTAGCACATATAATTATTTGAAAATGTCTTATGGATTTAGTGATAATCAAATGGATGCAATACTCGATTGGTTAATAATGATAAGAGATGATTTCGCATTATCTTTCACGCAGTTAGAATTAGGTTTACCGATAGACCCTTATGAGTTTGGAAATATACTACTAATCGGATGTGTTATAAGTGGATTTGGTCTTGCTGCTATTGGTGTTCTTACTTTAGTTATAACGAAATTGTCTAAACGCAAATAACTACTTATTTTTTAGGTTACCTCTTATTTTTTTTATTAATTTTGTCTTATATTATTGGATCGATTTCATGTATCGATTACCGGCTCTTTATTCATGACATAATCTCTTTTCCTTATTTTTAATTTTAATTTTTCCGAATCCGGAATTCCTACCCCCACGAACATAGATCGATCTTTACAATCCCAATTTCACTTTATATAATTATGAGATTTATATATTTGACTTCAACTAAGCCAGAAATCGCTCGAAATACTGAAAGAGCTTTCTTAGACAAAGGAATAATAGTTGCTGCGGTATTACTTATAGCGATTTTATTTTGTTCCTTTTATTTTGACAACGTTGTTGAAATTCTAAATTTATGAAAAGATATCCCATTCTTTGCCCATTTTAGATATCTTAAATTTCTAAAAATAAAGATTTTATTGAGTCGGAAATTACTAATTATGCCAAATTGGTGGATTTAATTAGATATGAAGAAACCTTAAACTGCGATAATTTAGAATTGAGAAAATTTGAGTTTAGAATGATTGAAATAAATTTGTAAAACCTGTTATGATTTCAAATAACAGCAAAAAAAAAAGGATAAAGCTTATAAGACTTTGGAATTAAAAACATACTTAACATAAAATCTTATAAAAATCTAAAACAAGTGATTATGAAATGGAAAAAAAAACTTTAGCTTTAGGATTAATAGCCATTATAGCAGTTGGATTTGGTATCACTGGTGTTGTCTTATTTTTCATTGAACCTGCTGAAGAGGGTGAAGGGGCATTACCAACAACTCTCATCTTGGGAACGATGTATATCGTTGTAGATCTTGATCCTCAAGGTTCCTGGGATTCCGCATCAATGGATGTAATTGATCAGGTTTGCGAAGGATTACTTGCTTATGATTACTTTGATCCAAGTCTGGCAATTGTACCACAACTTGCAACCGCTAAGGGCGTATTTAACCCAGCTGGTACAGAATATACAATTCTACTTAGAGATGATGTTACGTTCCACGATGGAACAAAATTTAACGCGACTGCAGTTAAATTTACCTGGGATAGAATGGCTTGGGCTTTAAACACAACCGGAACAAACATGATAGATGTAACCACAATAGAGGAATTATATGTATTTCCAGGAGAGGAGCCGTTCGTTCCTATTGTAAATGACGTTATAATAAACTCTGAATTCAATGTAACATTCGTATTAAATGCACCTTATATCCCATTCGAAGCTCTACTATGCTTTGAGGGTTCATATATTTTATCGCCTACATCAACCCCTGCCGACAGATATCTTGATACCGCTACCGATGACCTAGTTGGGACTGGTCCATATGTTTATGATTCAACTGAAGCAGCTGTCGAGGTTCTAATGCACGCCTATGAAGATTATTACCTAGAAGTAGCGCCAATTAAAAATGTGGTATACTCTGAAATTACTGATTCGAATGCTAGAAATATCGCATTATTAGCGGGCGATGTTCACTGGTTATCCGACCCCATGTGGGAGTATTACCCAGTATTCAAATATGAATCTGATATTGTATTAAATGAATCTGCATATGGGACAACTGTTCAATATCTTGGGATGAATAATAATAAAATAAATCTGACAATGAGAAAGGCAATTTCTCAAGCGATTGATTATGAGTACTTAATCGAGTCACTCACTTTAGGTCATGCCAGAAGATTGAAATCTCCTATCCCGGAGGGTATTGCAATGGCAGATTGGTCATATAGTCCTCTTGAATATAACGTTACCGCAGCAAGGATGTTAATGAACGACATTGGTTTCGGTGAAGGATTGAATGTATCATATGATCCAGATAATCTTGATAAAAATCTAGATAACCCTGTCTGGAGAGCCGCAGAATTTATAACATATAAATATACATATAATATCGGTAACTCTTTCCGAGAGGATATGTTGATTTATTTATTTGACGCCCTGAAAGATATTGGAATTAAAGTGGTAAATGACGGTATGACTTGGGGAGAATTTCTCTACAGATTATATGAAATAGGCGACCTTGACAGAGATATGTTGGATATTTACTTTGTTGGATGGATTCCTGATTACAACGATCCGAGCAACTTCATTAACCCATTGTTCACCAATAGAACTGTAGGCGCAAATGGAGCACAATATAATGGTTACCTAGCTGCAATAGAAGCTGGTAGAGATCCTATGGTTGAGAATAATAACGTTCAGCTATTAATGGAAGCTGCTCTGGCAGAAACCAATCCAACGACAAGACAGACATTATATAGTAGAATTCAATATCTTTTAGTCGAAGAAGATGTCCCATGGGCATTTTGCTATAACCCACAACCTGCCGATGCTTACACTAATAGACTACACGGTATAGCACCTCATGCACAAAAAATGAATAGAAAATATGTCTATTCTATGTACTTTGCATAATAGATTCAATAGGACCTAAAAAATATAAAAAAATAAATCTTCAATTTTTTTTTTTCTTTTTTTTTTTTTTTTATCCCCCCTTTTATTTTATTTTTTTTTGTTTTAAATTTTTAAAAGAAGAAGAGGTAACTAAGGTTGCATTTTTTTCCTTTATTGATTTTAATTAATTTTTTTGACTTT
>Ga0114930_10002033_pt1 | contig 18601 bp, 17 predicted proteins | sample AnhtaG_FD_87300 | JGI IMG/M metagenome (GOLD analysis project Ga0114930, IMG submission 87300) | Deep subsurface microbial communities from Anholt, Denmark to uncover new lineages of life (NeLLi) - Anholt_01485 metaG | ecosystem: Environmental > Aquatic > Marine > Oceanic > Sediment | place... | reverse complement strand
GTTGGCACTAATTCAAATGATTTTACAAGGTGGCATGATTTTAGGAGCATTAATTCCCTCTTTTAAAAAAAAATGGAAAAATGAAATGAGAGTGTTGTTTATCGGAATGGTTATCATAAATATTGGTTATTTAATGTATGCACTTGCTCCTATAGGGTTTTATCCTATGATTGGATTAGGAGCATTTATAATGGGATTTATTATACCGATTGTAGATATTATAGTCTTAACAGTTGTTCAAACCACAATTCCACATGATAAAATGGGAAGAGTTTCTTCTACTCTTAACACGCTTATGATGGTTGCTTCACCCGTAGGAGCAATTCTAGCAGGCCCTTTGAGTGAGATTTTAGGAATTTCTCTTTTATATTTATTATGTGCAATACTGGGAATAATTATCACCATTATACCATATTTGTTTACTGGAATTCGACATATTGATTATAGTAAAGTAATTGATAAACGCAAAGATATAATCGCTAAAATATAAAATCTTTTTTTCGATAATTTATTTTAAAAAATATACTTTTGAATGGAATATAGGGGATAAAAATAGAAGGAACATCAAATAGATCAACCTATCATCAATATTTATATTTCTGGTCAGGTCAACTTTTTTCTCTTTTTGGGTCAACGGTAGCTTATTTTGTATTAATATGGTGGTTGACAATTGTAACTGGCAGTGCTATGATCCTTGCCGTTGCTTCATTTATAACAATTCTTATTTCAACAATATGTATGCCCATTGCCGGAGTATTTTCAGATAAATTCAATAGAAAAACTATGATACTGATTGTTGATTCATTACAAGCATTTATCACACTCATAGGAACTATACTTTTTCAATTCAATCTTATGACGATTCTAGCCGTGTTGATATTCATGAGCGTCCGTAGCATATTTCAGGCATTTCATGCACCTACCGTAGCCGCAATTACACCCTCTATGGTCCCCCCAGAAAAATTAATCCGTATTAATTCTATAAGTTTTTTATTTCTAGGAGTGATCCAGATTTTTGCTCAATTAGTAGCTGCAATTCTTTGGTTACTTTTTCCAATTCATATAATTCTCTGGGTTGATATTATTACTTTTGCCATTGCTCTGATACCATTAATAGTAATAAAAATTCCCTCGATAAAAAATAAACCATCCGGAGTCATGGAAGAACAGAAGAAGAATTCATTCTTCAAAGATTTCATTTTAGGTATTAAAACTCTAAAAGCTGTTCCTGGGCTTGTAATAATCTTAATAATGTTTACGATCATCACTTTTTTAATGGGACCCTTAAAAGTTTTAATGTCTCTTTACGTACATAATGTTCATGGAGGACAAGTCGGACATTATGTTTTAACCTTAACATTTTTTCAAGGTGGTATAGTAATAGGTGCAGTAATTACTTCAATAAAAAAGAATTGGTCTCATAAAATTAGAACAATTTTTATCAGTAATGGGATTGGAATGGTAGGATTAACAATACTTGCTATTGCTCCGAAAGGTTTATATATCATAATAGGTGTTGGAGCAGTATTAATGGGCTTAACTCTTCCAATTGTAAGTTCATTGACTTCGACATTTATACAAACGACAGTACCACTAGATAAAATGGGTAGAGTTTCGTCTATTAGTGCTGCGATAACTGCTTCAATACTCCCAATCGGAACGATTCTATCTGGACCATTAGCTGAAATTCTTGGAATTTCCAGTTTATTCTTCTATTGTGCAATATTAGGTTTGATTGTTACATTTTCGATTTGGACTTTTACAAATATTAGGAGAGTAGATTTTGATAATGTTGCGGAAAATAGAGAAAAAATAAATGAAAAAATAAATAATGTAATTAATTAATTCGAATTAAAATTTTATTTGTTCTTGTAAAAATTCAACCACGTATTTACGGTCATATTTTTGCGCCCCTCATCAGGTTCTCCAAAAACATCTGGAACAGAGACTTTTGCTGCATCAAGATTGTCATTTATTGCATCTTTTATTATCTTCCTTAGATCTTTGTAAAACTTAATATGCCTTTCTAATGAGTCTGCTCCTTTTAAAATTGGGCCATGTCCAGGAATATAGATGTCTGCCTTAATATTCTTCATTTTTTCTAATGCTTCAATCAGAAGTTCAGGGTTACAAGTAGGATCTCCAGCGTAAGGAAATACATTCTCAAATATCAAATCACCTGCAAAAACAACTTTCTCATGTGGAAAAGAGACAAAACTGGAACCAGCAGTATGTCCTCCTGTGTGGAAAATCTCTATATATAAATCGTCATCTTGGATGATTAATTTATCTGTAAATAGAAGAGTAGGGACGATATATTCAATACCTTCGCCAATTGGACCTTCTTTAGCCAAATCCTTTATAAAAACTTGATAACGAGATGTAGTTTCACTATTCAACATAATCTTTGAAGTCAATTCACTACTTAAAACACATATGTCTTTAAAGGGTTTAATTCCAAAAATATGATCGCCATGATAATGAGTTATCACCAAATATTCAACTGGAACACCAAATTTATCCTCTAGATTCTTGCGTAAGATCTCTCCAGTTTTGACATACATAGTACTGTCTATTGAAATACAAAAATTTCGTAAGGCAATCCCTCCTGCATTACCACGACCCTCTCCTGTAGTATTAGCTACTGTATGAGGAGTGATAGATTCTAAATCATATGATATATTCATAAAATTTCAACTTAGAAGTTTTAAGTTCTAAAAATTATTTAATATTATATATTTTTTCTATTACTCGCCTTATGGTGTGGATTTATTATCATTTTTACGAATCCACTTTAAAATAGTTTGAGATTTTTTTGGAAAAATATATTTTATTACATCTATTGCGGTTTTTCTCACAATAGGATTATCATCTGAAAGAATGCAACTCTGAAGGGTATTAAAGGCATAATCATTTTTTAACTCCAATACTTTAAAAGCCTGAATGCTAATTCTACGAGTATCAATATCAGTGCTATTTTCTATAAAATAAATTAAAAGTTCTGTTGCTTCCAAATTATTCATTTGTTTAGTAGTGACATAGTCATAAATCTTTGCTACTGTCAGATCTTTATTCATAAAATCAAGAGCATCCTGGTAAAGCACATCTAACTTATTTAATGATACTTCAATTTCAGATGATTTTCTCAGATCAAAGTGACACTCATGATTTTCAGGTATTCGATGTTTACTACAGAATAACATTCCGCAAAATGTACATGTATATGGTATAGCATCGATCTTTTCATTACAGAAATAACATTTTGACAAGGTGAATGGATTATATTTTGCTAATAGTACTATGTATTAATTTGATTTTATTGATTTAAACTCTTCTGATAGTTTATAAATTATATTCGAGTCTATTAATAATATCATTTTGTATTGGAGTTCCAAGATCTACAAACGTAGCGTTATAACCTCCAACTTTTACTATTAAGTCTAGATATTTTTCAGGGTGTTTTTGGGCATCTCTAAGGGTTTCAGTAGAAACAACATTAAGTTGAAGTTGCATTCCACCTGATTCAAAATAACCCTTTAAGAGGTAATATAATTTTTCTAAATTTTCATCTCCTTCAAGATTTTGGGGATGTAATCTTACATTAACCGCAACTCCATTAGTAGCAAGTTCATAGTTTAATTTCGCAATTGAATTTAAAGTAGCAGTAAGACCATTTTTTTCAACTCTGTTAACTGGAGAGAGACTGTTCGATAACGGTTGTGTGGCTTTCCTACCATCAGCAGAAGCTCTTGTAAAAAGGCCTTCTATAACGTGTACTCCCATAGAATAAGCTCCCGAATTATAATGACCATCTCGCATACATTTGTGTTTCACGACTTCAGAACAAAATAAGTTCCACAAATCATTCGCTAATTTATCTATTTCTTCTATATCATTTCCCCATTTATCATATTTGTTTATTAATCTCTGTCTGAGTTCTTCATGTTTATCGAAATTAGAATTTAAGATTTGAATTAAATCAGGAAGAGATATCAATTTCTCTTCATAGACTACCATTTTAATATTATATAATGAATCTACTAAAGTAGCAAAACCATAAGCAGTGATGGAAGAGAAGTTATATTTTGCTCCTCCGGCAGTATAATCCTTACCTTTTTCTATACACCCATCAATTATAGCTGAAACAAATGGTTGTGGAAAAAATTTCATTGTCTCTTCATCTCCAATCTGTGCAATTTTTACAGATTTTTCAATGTTATAGCGTAATTGGCGAGTTAAGGCATTGTATAATTCATCATAAGTTCCAAAGTCAACGGGGTCTCCTGTTTCCAACCCACTTATATGTTGCGTTAGATTACAATATCCGTTATTTAAAGTTAGTTCAAGAACACCAGGTAAATTGATAAAGATTCGTCCTGTAGCTGCGAATGTATTTCCTTGGCTCGAAGGTTCGACACACCCTATTATTGCATAGTCCCGAGCATCCTCTATAGTATATCCCGTTTTTATCATTGCAGGAATAATGATATCATCATTATAGAAAGCAAATCCAGAGGTAGATTGAAAAACTTTTAACGCATTCTTTAAAAATCTTTCTGGAGATTTCTTATGAACCCTTATGGAGAGGTTTGTAGTAAATGCTTTAATATTCTTATAAGCTTCAAGAAATAGATATGAAACTTCATTTGTAACATCATTTCCATCTTTATCTACACCTGATATAGTTATTGTCTGTGTATTTTGTCCAAGCGCATTTGCGACTGTAGTATAATCTGTTGGTAATAATGTTGCATTCCAAGTCAATTTGAGATTTAACTCTTCAATTAGTTCTAAAGCAAAATCTCTTGTTATCTTCTCTTTTTCTAAGTCATTTTTATAATATGGCCATAGAATTTGATCTAACCTTCCTAAAGCAACAACACTTCTTTGATATATTATATTTATTATATTTTGAGTAAAATGTATAAGCTGAATTGCCTCATAGAATGACTCAGCGGTTCCCTTAGTAAAATTATCCATCATCTCTCCAATAATCTCAAGTTCCTTCTTTCTTAATTTGTTTCTTTCAATGGAAGCCATTTTAAAAGCAAGTTTTGAATATCTCTTTGAAAAGTGAATAGCCGCATTATAGCAAATTTTTACAGCTTCATAGAAATTAAACATATCTTGATATTTATTGTCGGTTTTATTTAGTTTTGACTGGTATGATTCAACCTCTTTAATAATCCCCTTATAACCTAATTTTAGAAGTTTTTCATATCCTACGCAAATATGACCCTCATTAGTCCCATTTGCTATAGCGATATTAGGTGCTGCTGTACCAATTCTGTTCATTCCTGTAATTAATTTTTCATCATAAACTCTTTGAACAATGATATCACTATATAATGCTTTACCATTCCAAAAGGGAATTAATTCTAATAATTCGTCAACTTCATTATCTTCTATAAAGAAAGGTTGTAATTTTCGCTTTCCATATTTTTTAATACTGCTGCGTTTACTGAAGGATCTATCATACGAGTACAAATCAAGGTTAATTTTTTCACCCAAATTTTTGCTTGTTTCATTTCCAATAAGTAATTCGTCTTCCCTAATAAAAATAGTCATATTATCTAGTGTATGAGCTATAGCTTTAGCTCTCTTTATAATTTCAGGATCCTTCGGAAACTTTCTATAGATTTCTGTGAAATACTTAATGCGTTCAATGCATAATTCGTATTTACTTGTCAGGAGGTTATTTTTTAATCTGGAGGTTCTTCTAAGACTTTTATCTGAAATCAACATTTATTGTCAGGAAAGATTGAATGTTTTTTTTCTGACTGATATATTATATAATTCTAAAAAAGACTCGCATATAAAAGATTACAAATGGTAGCATGATTAGGAGGTAAAGAGAAAAACTGTTTTTATAAAATTTTGATAAAAACATAACTAAACTCCTAATGTAATATAGGATTACTCCGATTAATAATATAAATAATACATAAGAAAAAATACCACCTAAAATAGGAAAAGGAGGAAGAGGAACAAAGGCTGAGAATATCAAAAAAGTTATGGGGCGAATTACCAATAGAATCATAGCATCACGACCCTTCATTTCTCTTAGATATAAATAATCCATCATCCCAGAGCCTAATCCAACTACTATTAATGGTACAGAAGAGATATTTAAAAATGGAATTGAAAAGCTCATAGTTAAACCCGCATTTAAATTATAAAGTAGCAGAAAATAAATTGTGGGAATTATTATTATTGAAAGTGAATATATAAAGGGTATCGAATCATTTCTTATCCAGTTTTTCCATTCTTCCTTCCAATTAGAATGCAATTCACTAGGAATGAATAACATAATAATTCCAGATAATATTGGGAAAAAAATGAAATATCCATAAAGGATTGATCTATTCAAGAGAGCAAAAATTATTCCTGAGATTGTTACCGCTCCCAAATAACTTGACGTGCGATATATTATCATTTTTTTATATCTTACCTTTCCTTCACGAGATTTATCAACATCCTTCTTGATAGGGAGCTGATCCCAAAATGGTAAAATTCTCAATTTAACTATTAATGAACTTAATCCTAGGAACAGGATTATTGCTGATGCTATAATTAAATTCTCTGAAACAGAATTATTAGGAAAATTATAATAGAATAGGCTAAGTGTTGTAATTTCATTGTCTAAATTTGTAATATTAACTGTTGTGTTATAATAAAAATGGTCAAACCAAGTAATCGCATATTTTAGAGATGTTATGTCTTTTTCATTCCCTACATGACCTAAACTTGGTCTTTCTTTCAACTCAATATCTGTTCGATTTATTCCATTTACATGATTATAAAATTCATTAGTATCTTTCGGTAGAATAATTTTATCAGATAAACCTTGTAATAATAATAAGTTTTCAGTGTTGGTTTCATTTGAAATATCAAGAGCATCTTGAATATCATCTATATCTGTGATAGCCGTAGTTGTTCCTATTAAATTCTGTATCGGAATCCTGTCAATCAGACTTTCAAGAGATGCTAATGGATGATAAAGCACTGTTGCATAAATTCTATTTTCTATTGCTTACAAAATGGCTCCAATTCCACCCCCATATGAAAAACCTAATAAACCCATATGAGAAGTATTTGCATATTGATAATTAGCATTGATATAATCAATTACTTCAATCATATCATAAGGTTCTTTACTGAGAAACCCACTTGGGCCTCCAGATTCTCCATGACCTCGTTGCTCCACCGAAACTACAGCATAACCAAATTTAACAAATTGAAATATAATATTCAATTTATGCTCTTTTCTGCCATTTATTCCATGAAGGAGTAAGATTGTAGGAATTGAATTAGTATTATTTTCTTTTAAATCTTTATCAACATAAATTAGTCCTTTAATGTCTATTCCATCCCTCATCTTTACTGAAATAGATTCAACATCAATATTTTCATCAGCAAAATAATTAAGCTTTTGTTGTCTTAAGGCAAGAGCGAATGAAATGGAAAATACCGCCAAAACTATACTAGTGCATATAAGAACAATTCCTGAATATTTAAATAATAGATTTTTCGATATTTTGCTCTGTAACCTATTTATCAACTTCATTTATAATATAAACACAGTTGGAGTATTATAAAAACCAAATCCTTATCGACTATTAACCAAGTTTTTATAACCATATGTGAATATTTAAAACATAATCTTAGGATGATATAAAAAAGATAATACTATGAGTATAGAAACTTGTGCTGAGTGTACTAAAGAAGCAACCTCTAATTGTGCTATATGTGGAAAACCATTATGCCAAGATCATATAACACATGGATTTTCTAGGAGAACAAACACCCCAGCTGCTAATTGTGCGAATTGCCAAAAGAATTTCCCTAGAAAAGTAAGAAAAAATGCAATTATAATGGCTACAGTACTAATTGTTGCTTCTATCATTTTAATAGTGTATTTAAGCACAATTATCCCATTTGGTATATAATGATTTTTAAAAAATTTCTTTCTTAAAAAGTAAATTTAAAGTGAATATGTTATGGAAGCTAAAAAAGTATCAGATTCAAAAGTGGAAATTGCCCAAGTCATGATGCCAGAGCATTCTAATGCTACGGGGAATGTTCACGGAGGATATATTTTGAAATTAGTAGATCAAGCAGGTGCTATCGTAGCAGCAAGACATACACATAGTAATGCAGTGACAGCTTCTTTAGACAGAATGGATTTTATCTCTCCTGTTTACATTGGAAATTTAGTATTTGCAAAAGCCTCATGCAATTATGTATCAAGGACATCAATGGAGATCGGGGTACGAGTAGAAGCAGAATGCTTACGGACTGGTACTCATACGCATGTTGGATCAGCATACTTAACTTTTGTTGCTTTAGATGAGGATGACAAGCCTACTAATGTTCCACAACTTATTTTGGAAACTGAAGTGGAAAAACATCGGTTCGAGGATGCCAAGAAAAGAAGAGAATTAAGATTACAACAGGTTAAAAAGCATAAACATATACAACAACCATGTATAGTTAGACCTAAAAAACTAGAATAAGTAAAGATTTGACTTCATAAATAATGCTTATTAACTAGTTTTTTGTTACTATTGCATTTATAAAATTGAAAATATAATTATTATACATCCTCAAAAAGTGAATTATCATGGGAGAAGTTAAAAAACCACCGAAACTAAAACGTAGAGTCTCCTTATTTGCACTTACAGTATATGGTGTAGGAAATGTACTAGGTGCAGGAATTTATGCCTTAATAGGAGAAGTTGTAGGGATAACAGGTAATATCTCATGGCTAGCCTTTGTACTGGCATCCGTTACTGGGGCATTAACCGGTTTATCTTATGCGGAACTTTCTGCAATGTATCCCAAGAGTGCTGCTGAATTTGTTTATACAGAAGAAGCATTCAAAAAGCGAATATTATCGTTTATATTAGGATGGATTATTATTTTTTCAGGTATTTTATCTGCCGCTACAGTAGCGTTGGCTTTTGGTGGGTATCTTTCGGATTTAATTGGCATACCCTCGATAGTTCTTAATGTTATTTTTGCGGTTATTCTTGTAATGATTCTCAGTATAATAAATTTTATAGGTATTAAGACATCTACTCGTACTAATATAATATTTACTTTTATTGAAGTATCAGGTTTAATGATAATAATTATAATTAGCATTTTTGGACAGCAGGAACCGAATTATTTCATTCTTCCATCAGGTTCTTCTTTTGTTGTAATATTTTCAGCTGTAGCATTAATATTCTTCGCGTATATAGGATTTGAAGATATCGCTAATATTGCTGAAGAAGTCAAAGAACCTCATAAAAACATGCCTAAAGCAATAATTTATTCAATTATTATTACTACTGTTCTCTACTGCTTTACTGCTATAGCGGTGGTGAAAATATTACCGTATAATCAAATTGCAGCATCTGAAGCCCCGTTAAAAGATGTTGCAACTGAAATTTTAGGATCCGGAGGAGGTATAATTTTGTCTTCCATAGCTTTATTTGCTACAGCAAATACAGTTCTTATAATGTTAATTGTTACGTCTCGAATGATGTATGGTATGGCACGTGATAAAGCTCTTCCCAAGGGGCTTAGTAAAATCTCACCAAAATATAGAACTCCAATAATCTCCGTTCTATTAACCATGGGTTTTACGATTGTTCCAATATTTTTTGGAGACATTTCAGTAGTAGCACACGCAACTGTTTTTGGAGTACTTATAAACTTTGTCTTAGTCAATTTAAGTTTAATTGCTTTAAGAAAAAAGAAGCCAGACTTAGAAAGGCCATTTGAATTAAAACCAAGCTATAAAGGGGTTCCTATAGTTGCATTATTAGGTTCCATAATCAGTATCGCTCTATTATTTACCTTTGATTGGTTAATCATCCTTATTCAAGTGATAATAATCCTCTGTGGAATTGGATTTTTTTATGCTATGAAATCAAAAATAGAAACAAAATCAATGAAAAATATTTAGGGATGAGTTGCTTGTACAGGAGTCTGCAAGGATGTTTAGCAAGTCGTAAAGATTGTTCGGGTGGGAGTCACCCTCTACCAATGACAGATGTCTTGGATATATGTAAATCGGTCCTCCAAGCGTCACCTTTACAAACTCATTTTATTGTTCTGCCTGATGGGAAGGATTATATTGGCGGGATATATAGGTATTATAAAGAGGAATTAACCTTAATAACCGATAAGGAGAAATCAAAATATTCAATGGAACTTTATCCTGAACTGATTTGGAAAGATTCCCTCGAGTTAGATGACTTAATTCATATAGGTCTTACTTGGCAGTATCTTTCATTAAAAGTAGGAAGTATGGGACTTGGCGTTTCACAACGTGCAAGAACTCCTAAAAACTATAATAAAGTTTTGAATAAATCTACAAATCAAAATTATCTTTTTTTATATTCAGTTGCGGTTCGAGAAAGAGATCGAGATATGTTAGTAGAGGATTCATCAGAACCTCTTCAACATGAAGCGGGAGAAGGTATCTATCTACTTGATACTCCAGAATGTTATAAGAATCGAGCGATTTATGAGAATCAGTATCAAGGTGTCTTACTAGATGATGCTATTTTCAATCTGACGGAAAAAAAAGCACCAGATAATTCAGTTTTATATGAAATCTCTCAATTACTCTGGGCATGCCAGGGTGAAACAGATCATAGTACACATGGAAATCGAGATCCTTTAGAAAAAAATGGTTATGGTCGAGTCCATGCATCTGGTTGTGCAGGATATGCTGTATATCCCTTAGTAATTGTAGAGAATTTAGCCGATCTACCTAAAGGGACTTACATATATAACCCCATTGGATTTTCAGATTTAAATAGATGGATCAAGGTCAATGAAAAGAAAACCTACGACCACTTTATGCAACAATTTACCTCTGACAATTATAAGGTTGAAATTGAAAGCGAATTTGGTATTAATTTTTCAAACTATGCAATTTTATTATGTATTGATAGAAAGAAACCGTGTTCAGGGTTTATGCATAGCAAAATTGGAAAGGTATTTATGAATCCAAGATATTGGGCAGAAATTGAAGCAGGCATGGCTCTGGCAGGATTACAACTCCAAGCAAATGCTTTAGGTTTACAGTGGGAAAAAAAAGTAATATCTAATCCAGATGCTCTCAAATATAGAAAAATTTTTAACCTTGATTTTGCTGAACAAGAAATCAACAAAATGGCATCAGAATTAGTAAATCTTCCAAAAAACGAGAAATTTTCCCTTAAAGGGCATTTAGTGCCAGCAGTATTATTTTTTCTTAAATAATCGTATTAATTTTTAGAGAAAGAGATCATCAATTTTACAATAGCCAACGATCTCATCCCTAAGAAATACATCAAAAGGTAAATCCACATTCTTGTAAGGTTTTAGAAGATTAACTAAAAGATCGTGTTCTGGTTTTGAAAATATTTTCTTAAACTCCTCCCCTACACCTTCAAAAAATTGGTATTGTTGAAGTACAAAATTGCCTTTAAATCCAACAGTTATGAGAAAGTTTATAATTTCACTAACATCATCAGAAGTCAATAACCTTTCCACATAGGTGGTACGTATTTCAAAATCTATTTCGTTTTGATTGTTTAAAAATTCTATAGTATCGATAATTTTCCTTAATTCTACTTTAACACCTGTAATTTTTTCGAGTTTATTCGTTTCAAGTGGTCCTTTTAAATCTAATGCAACTCTATGTATAAATGGAGCGATCTTCTTTATTATCTTTGGATTTGTGCCATTAGTGTCTATGCTTAGATATTTTTCAGTTTTTTGAATTTGTCTACAAAGTTCAGGTAAATTTCTTTGTAGTGTTGGTTCACCTCCAGTAATACTCACACCGCTTACTAATGAATTAGTACTTATATTATCAATTAATTCTTTAATAGTATATTCTCTGCCAACATTAGGCTGTAAAAGATATTTATTATGACAAAACTTACACTTAAAATTGCAGCCCACAGTGAAAATAACCATGCTTGATCTATGAGGAATATCCTTTGTTGATATATCAATGATTCCTCCTATTTTCATGCTTTACCCTCAGTATTGTTCTTTAATTAAATTTTCAACTTGATGTAATGGCAAATTATAGGGTCCTGGAGTTTCCAACTTAAGAGATGTAAGAGCTGCTGCAAATTTTAATGATTGCTCAGGATTTTTTGTGATTCGTGATCCTAAATAACTAATTAATGCAGTATCTCCCCTCCCAGTTCTTCCAATATAATTTTTGTTCTTCCATAGAAATTTATATGATCCATTGGAAGTATAAACAGATATACCTTCCTCATGAGTAATTAAGATTTCTTTAAGACCAAAAGTAATTAATTCTTTAGCAGCAGTACTAATTTCTTTCTGGTTAGTCAAAACTTCTGCTTCAGTTTGATCTAATTTTAATACATTAATATTTGAGATGATCTTTTTCTTCTCTTTAAGAGACAATGATTTGTAAAAAACTCTTGTATCATCTCTAAATCTGATAAATCCTTGGATATCTAAACATAAATTTAGGGGATACTTACTTTTGAGATGCTCTAATAATTCTAAGTCTACTTCACCAGCAATAATAGGGGCAATAACAAAGAATTTAGGGCTTAAGCTCTCAATAATTTCTTCCTTTTTAAATAGACCCGCAAATCCAAGTGGTCTATATTCTCTAAATTCCATATTTTTAGAAGAATATATATTTCTTAAGCCTGAGGTCTCTTCTGATGGATATGCGTAATAATTGATTCCATTCTTTTTGAATACTTCTAGAAATGGAAAATCTTCTTCTTTTAATCTAGTGATAATTGATATTTTAAGACCCATATGGCTTCCAGCTATTCCCCCGTAATAAACTGCACCACCTAATGATGTATAGCTATTTCCATCAACCTCTATAATATCCTTAGATAAGTGTCCCAAAATTACTATGTCAGTTGCTATTTTAGTCATAAATATAATTATTATAGCAAATAAGGAATTAAGAAATTATTGTAATATTAAATAAAAAAGAGAAAAAGAAAGAGAAAGTTTAATTTAAACTTCTTTATAATGACTTTTCAATTTTCCCATAAATGAAATTTTCTAATATTCTTTCTTTTATTTTAGTAAATTGCATTATAATAGTCTTATTAATTTTATTAATCAATATTTGACCAAAAAAAATTGCAATTAGAATTATCGTCTAAAATTATATAAATATAATCAAATAATAATAAAAACAAATAACAAGGTAAAGAATTTAAAGTCCATTTGTATGCTTGGAAATACAGTTTACAAAACTCTAGAGGAATTATCTAAAGGGATAGGGTTGAGCCAACTACAACATGTTCTTAATTCAATTATTTCTGAATTAGGAGAATATCTTCAGCTCGAGCCTTTATATAAAGATATTGCAATAAAACTAGTTGGAAAGGAAAAGTTTGCTAGAAGAGAGAATGAATCAATTCTTGATTTTGGAGTGAGAAGAGTTGTTCAGGACGATGAATTAATAGTGGAAATAAATGAAGTCCATAAGAAATTTTTATCCTTTATTTTACTCAGAGAAGCATATTATAGTTTTGTTGATAAAGAAGCAAGTGAGCTAGTTAAAATATGCATTAACCAAATCGTAGAAAATGACCTTAGTGGATTATTAGCCTCAAAAGAATGGAAAAAATTAATAAAAGACTCTTTAGTAAATAGGGATTTCATTCACTCTCAATTTGACAAATTACAAAAATTTTTCAAGATTGAAGCAAGAGAACCGTTTAAGAGTGTAACCCTGTTCTTTTTTAAGGATATTAGAGAGAACCCATCATTGTGTCGAGATAATAATATTGACAGGTTTTATGATATAATTTTTGAAAGGTATACTTATTATAAATCCAAATCCTTGTTTAATCCAGAGATTATGGAAACCTTAAGGATATTAATCCAAATCTTCTATGAAACCAAGTCATATCTAAATTTTTCAAATTATCAAATCTTGTTTAAGAAATTCAAGGAAAATAAACAAATAGATACCAAGCTAAGTTTGAGAAAATTTACCGAAAATATGCAATGGATTAATAAAGATACTTCCATCGCTCCCACTTATGATATTAATTATGGTGCTATTGACTATTATCCCATTTTTGGATATATTAAATTCAATCCTCTTTTAGAAAAAAATAAAATTATATCTTCATTGGAAGAATGGCCATTTTTAAGTATCTTAAAGTTTTCAGAAAATGGGTTTGCTACAGAAATTGTTATTACCTTAATTACTCCTATGGTATATCTAAATGATTTTTTGAATTATTTTAACACTTTAGAAGAGTGGGGATACATTAAAAAGAAGTTATATCATTATTTTACTAAAAATTCTATTTTGAACCTTAATTACTTCAGTGATATATCCAATGTAAGCAAAATTATTGACCCTCATCATGTTAAATATGAAAAAAATCTTGAAATTAGTGCTTGTATTGACCATACTAATGTTTCTCACCCATACCCCTTCTCACTATTTGATTTTATCCTTTTAGATCGTGTAAGAAATTTTTCAGTTACAGGTCTAACCTTTGATAAGAGAATAGAGACTTTAAATTTCATTAAAAACGATATTGAAAATGAGATTAGAAAACAGAACGACTTCAATAAAAAGTTTAAAGAAAGGTTAGGAAACGTATTGAATTCTCCGATGTTAAGACAACAGTTTTTGAAGGTCCTAGAAAAAAATAAGGACCAAGGATTTTTATATACCTATTCTCAACTGGGCAATATTTTAAATTATCTAGATTTAATTGGTAAAATTTTAGATGATCGTCCTGAAATATCAAATATTCATCAACTCCAAACATTCCTAATTACAAACCCATTCTCTCAAAACATTGAAGAGCACCTACTTATTCGAAATGAAGATATAAAAAAAATTGTATTTCGTGATTTTCTCTCTTTATATTTTCAATCCAAAAGGTCATTTAGAGAGGAAATGGAGAAAATACAAGCTTTCTACAACGTGTTAGACGCGTGCTATAATCTAAAAATCCTAGATTTAAGAAAAGTAAAAAATATTATTAAAATTACTAGTAAAGCTGAAGAAATTTACCAGAAAAGAAAAAATAGATATGATAAAGTATTCAAACCATTAAGCGCAAATAAAATCACAAACGAGAAAGTAGAATCTGGAATCGAAGCATTTTTAAATCATGATCCTCCTGTAGCGAAACCCTACTTAATAAATACGATATTAACGAGTACATTTGCGAAGTATTATCCTGATTTTATAGTGACAGATACTCCTGAAGTTAAAAAGAAGCTTAACACATTAAAATTATATTTTCCAAGAATGTTTATACACAACACAATAGATCTTGATTCTAATCGAAATTTGATCTATATTTCAATCTATTTTATTAATATAAAAGAAAAAAGGCTCCTTCTTTCGATCTTATATACTTTGTTCAAGGATTCTATTATATCATTTAAGCGCTATTTTTGGAGAGGTGTTATGAGATTGCCAAGACATAATCGACGAAGTTTCTACGATTTTGAGCATAAACAATTTTATTATTCAGAAGATATTTTTAAACAACTTCTAATATATTCTCAGAAACTTTTAGGAGATCAACTGGAATGGCCTGAATATCCATTGAACAATAGTAACGTCCAAGATCGGTTATGGTCGGAAGAGAAAAATATGGATGATTTAGTTGAGGCTGTAAAATATAGAATCTCACATCAAGATATTGATTTCAATCCGAATGAATTGGCTGCTTTGTCAGGATTTATTCGAAATTTAGAGACTAATTTGTTAGATAAAGCTAAATTGGTAGATGCCAAAGCTAAAGTTTTTTTCAAGAGATATATAAAATCAATAAAATTTATACCCGCGTTTCAGAAGTTCGGTTTTTCACAGTATTATCTGTATTTTCGTCCCTTCTATTATAAATCTCAGAGTTTCAAAATAGATTTTAAACTTTTATTCATTAACTCTTTCCAAAAGATTAAATATCCTGCCTGTATTGAACCTAACCAACCACTCTTTATCGAATATATTTTTCCCTTCAGAACTCCTAATAAATCTTATCTGAATTGGCTTGTAAAATCAAAAAGAAATGTTTCTGAGTATTGCCTGTTCTACAAAAAGAAATTCTATGATATAATCCACTTTAATCGTAATTTGGCAAAAGAGGGGTGGATTTATTCCTCTATTCGGTTTAAGTCTTACATGGAAGATGTATTATTCAACCCTACCTATAATCCAGAAATCTCAGGAATAAGGGAATTTGATCTAAGTGAAATATCCGATCACGGTATCTATGGACCGGATACTCAAGAATTTAAAGATCTAACCCAAATATATAATACCCATTCTTTCGATATGAAATCATATGTAGGAACAAGAAGCTATTCAATTATTAATAATATTACTCACCTTTTAGAAAAGAAATTAATCTTCCCTTATGTGTCATTAAAAAATTTAGATTTCCAAGAGAAAATTTCAATTATTTTACCCGAGATTAAAGAAAATTTAAATGAAAAAATCCTAAAGATATTTAGCTTTTTCAACGTGTGCCGAATCTATGAAATTGAAGGAGAATTCTTTATCTACGGTTTTAATAAGGAGAGAGTTTTTGAAAATGGACTACTAATTGAATTATGGTTTCCTAAATGTGAACTCGATGAGTTTTTTAATGTATTTGGTTTATTATTTCAATATTTAGGGATTAAGCATTATATTATTTTAACCGATTTGGTAAAAGGGAAGACTCTATTAAAATCGGTTTATAAAAATATCGATTTCTTAAAAGAATATAACCCTTTAATTAACTTAAAATGGAATGATAAGGATAAGATCTGGATGAATCATAAGCTTTTTACGGAAAAGATGAAGAAGATTTATCCTGAACTGATTCCCTAATTTTTGTTTAAATATATATAGGATGAATGAATCTTTAATTATGTTAAATTTCAAAAGGCAAAAAAATGGATAAAAAAGAAATACCTGTTAGCGGATTTTGTCAATTGTCAGAACTGTCAGAAATTATTCTCCAGAAATTAACTGAATTAAACATTAAAAATAATAGATTTATCTCAGTTTCATATAATTTAGCAATGGATAAATATCCATATTTAAGACTTGGGTTTTGTCAATTTTCTGAGTTTAAAAAGCACATGAAAAAAGGGATAGAAACTATTTATCAAAGATTAACCGAATCAAATGCTGAAAACAATATATTTACCTCAGTTTCATATGAATTAGTGATTGAGGTTAAGTAATGTGGATTTCTTCGTAAAATATCTAAGCGAAACAGTGGAAGCAATTAATAAGATTGATAATGGAACCATTACCGTGAAAAAGATAAGAGCATTTCAAAATATAAAATCATCAAACCGCTCACGGATTAACTTTATTTGGCGTTCACTGTCATACTTAGTGGAAAAAGGTATATTAGAAGAAAACGGTTCACAGAGTCCTAAGAGTTATAAGAAAAAGACCATAGATATGGATTTAGAAAAAATTATCGTTCAGGCGAAAAAGGAAAGATTAGATTTAAATAGGATTTATTCTCATTTTTAATAATAATAATTAGACAAAAATCGTGAATACTTATGAATGATAAAGGAAAGACAGATTTTAGTAAGTATTTAGACTTAGCTCAGCAATATAGTAAAGATGGCAATCATAAAAGTTCAATTGAGTTCTGGCAAAAAGTAGTGGATATGAAACCCGATTTTTCCGCTGGGTGGGTAATGATGGGGCAAGAATATGAAAATTAGCAGCAATCGACGATAGCGATAAAGTGTTATAACAATGCACTAAAAGTAGATCCCCTGAATGAAGAAGGTTTAAAAAATGAAAAATAAAAAAATGGTATTTGGGACAATAATACTCCTATTTGCTATAACTGGGATTTGCAATATACCAAGTGTGTTTGCTTTTACTGATACAGTCTATTTTTTACCATCGTCTTATGCGGGGTGGTATATGGGTTATTTAGAGAATAGAGATGAGATTTTGATTAATAAAATTGATGCCATTAGTGGAGCAGTTGAACCAGTCAATGTTTATATTATGAATGAGTATCAATTTGAAGAACTTCAAGATTCATGGGGATTAATTTGGAATTATGTAAAAAGATGGCAGGATGTTGTATATGTATTAGGTTGGTCATTTGAAATTACAGAGGATGGAAATTATTATGTTGTCGTATACAATAAAGATATACTTCGTTCAAGGACTGTAAATGTTGATTTAGATGTTCGCTATAATTATTATCCACCTGTTAAAGAAGATAATTTCTTTTTAGGATGGCTGTTATTCATTATACTCCCTGCTATTGCGGTTGTAGTTATTATTGCAGTTCTTATTAGAAAACATAAAAGAAAAATTCCAAAAGAAGTTATAAAACCAGAAATTCCTATAAAGGTATATTGTTCAGATTGTGGTTCTGAAATTTTAGATAAATCGAGAAAGTTCTGCTCTAATTGTGGAACTAAAATAATTAATTAAATTTAGATATATAATTTTACATTGCAATTTAGAAAAAAAAAAAGGTAATCTATTTTCTTCGTTACCAAAAACCTAACGAATAAATAGCGGTGGATCTTTAGAGGGAGAGTATTCGAATATTTGAAAATCAATTAAGGTGTTAGGAATAGT
>Ga0114930_10002028_pt1 | contig 18635 bp, 16 predicted proteins | sample AnhtaG_FD_87300 | JGI IMG/M metagenome (GOLD analysis project Ga0114930, IMG submission 87300) | Deep subsurface microbial communities from Anholt, Denmark to uncover new lineages of life (NeLLi) - Anholt_01485 metaG | ecosystem: Environmental > Aquatic > Marine > Oceanic > Sediment | place... | reverse complement strand
CGCGTGGCGGCGCCGGCCCGGCGCCGGGCCGCATGGGCGCGGCCGGGCGGCGGCGACGGGCGGGTCGGGCCGCACGGGCAGGTCGGCCATGCTTCGCGCATCGCGACCAAGGATAGACGATCCTGCGCGCCGCGCAACGCGCAGTACCGCCGCGCGGCCATGCGCGCGACGCGAACCGGCGACCCGGCGGCTCAGCGCCAGCCCGCCTTGATCAGGCCGTCCTCGATTCGCCGCGCGTAGGCCGGGTCGCGGAACGGCAGGCGCTGGCTGTAGGCCTCGCGCGCCACGTCGGGCTCGCGCCGGCGGATTTCGCCGAGCTCGCGCGCCGCGTCCTCGCCGCGCCCGAGCTGCCCCAGGCTCGCGGCCAGCATCTGGCGGCCCATCCAGTAGATCGGGTTCAGCGTCACCGCGCGCCGCGCGATCTCCTCGGCCCGCGCGTAGGCGCCGAGCTGGTAGTGCGCGAGCGACATCGCGGGCAGGCAGCGCGCCAGCGTGCGGTCGTTGGGCCTCAGGCGCAGCGAATGCGCGACGGTCTCCAGCGCCTCGTCGAACCGGCCGACGCAGTCGAGCGCGTAGCCCAGCACCGAATAGGCCTGCGCCAGGCTGGGATTGAGCTCGATGGCGCGGCGCGTCTCGGCGATGGCGCGGTCGTGCTGCCGGAGCCACAGCGACACCTGGCCCAGGTACATGTGCGCGCGCGCGTCCCGGGCGTCGAGCGCGACGGCGCGGGCCGCGAGTTCCTGCGCCTCGCGCAGGGTCTCCGGTCCGTCGGCCGCCCAGCGCATCTGCGCCGCCCAGTACTTGGTGTAGGCCGCGGCGGCGTAGGCGGGCGCGTAATCCGGGTCGGCCGCGGTCGCCTGGGCGAACAGGCGCAAGGCCTCCTCGGCGTCCTTGCGCGTGAAGCGGTTGTGGTGCCAGTTGCCGCGCTGCACCAGGTCGTAGGCTTCGAGGCTCGGCCGCGCGGCCTGGGCGGCGCGGCGCTCCTCGATCTCCAGCAGCTCCGGCTCCACCGCCGCGGCGATGCTGGCGGTGATCTCGTCCTGGATGGCGAACACGTCGCCCACGCCGCGGTCGTAGCGCTCGGCCCAGACCTGGTGGCCGCTCGCGGCGTCGATCAGTTGCGCCGACACGCGCAGGCGCTCGCCCGACTTGCGCACGCTGCCCTCGATCAGGTAGCGCGCGCCCAGCTCGCGGCCCGCGCGCTTAGCGTCGACCGTCTGGCCCTTGTAGGCGAACGAGGAGTTGCGCGCGATCACCGGGAAGCGGCACCAGCCCGCGATCGCGGCGATCAGGTCCTCGCTGATGCCGTCGGCGAAGTACTCGTGCGCCGGGTCGCCGCTCATGTTGGCGAAAGGCAGCACCGCGAAGGTGGGGCGGTCGCCGAAGCTCGGCAGCCGGGTCTCCGTTGCCGCGGGGCCCGGTTCGGCCGGCCGGGGCGAAGCCGCCGCGCCGGCCCCGTCCGGCACCACGCGGAACGCGCGCACCGGCCGCGCGATGTTCTTCAGGTCGCGCTCGCCCATGTCCTCGAACGCGAACGGCACGTGCGCCGCCGCGTCCTCGCGCACGCGCGCCGACACGCAGATGCCGCCGGGCTCGGCGATGCCTTCCAGCCGCGCGGCGATGTTCACGCCGTCGCCGTAGATGTCGCCGCCTTCCACGATCACGTCGCCCACGTTGATGCCGAGCCGAAAGGCGACGCGCTCGCCCTCCGGCAGCGCGCGGTCCAGCGCGTTGAGCGCGGCCTGGATCTCGGCGGCGCAGCGCACCGCCTCCACCGCGCTGTCGAACTGCGCCAGCAGGCCGTCGCCGGTGAGCTTGACGATCCGGCCGCGGTGCTCGGCGATCCTGGGCTCGAACACCTCGCGCCGGCGGGCCACGAGGCGCTTGAGCGTGCCTTCCTCGTCGCGGCCCATCAGGCGCGAATATCCCGCGGCATCGGCCGCCAGGATCGCGGTCAGCTTGCGCTCCACGCGCGCGTCCGTCATCGCGCCGGTCTCGGCATGGAAGGAGGCCCCCTCGATCGTCCCCGGGCCTTTGCGAGTGCGGCGAACGATAGCACCGCGCGCCCGGGCGCGGAAGGCAGAGGGAGCGGGGGGCCGCCCGCAGTCTACTCGGGCGGCAACGGATAGCTCTTGAATTTCCCGACGCCCGTCACTTCGATCACGCGATTGGTCAAGGCGTTGGGATCGTCCTGTTTCGCGAGGTGCTCCAGCACCGGGAGCAGATGCCCCCACTGTTCCTCGGCGGTAAGGCCCATGACGCGCAGGACGACCAAGCCGGGATGCAGGTCGCACCCCGCGGCCAGGGTGATGAAATCGGCGGCGTTGATCGTGACCACCGAAAAATCGTTCGCGAAGGCGTGGCGGAAAATCTCCGCGTCGCTCTTGCCCGCCAAACCCACATGAGCGACATGGACGGCGTAGCATCCCGCCGCCGCCAATCTGGCGACGATCGACGGCGACAGGTTCTCGTCGACCAGGAACCTCAGGCCGGCGCGCGGCTGAAGCCGAGCTTGCGCGGGCGGCCCGGCGGCGGCTTCATCGCGGCGTAGAGTCGCGCGAAGGCGATGTCGTCGCGGCTCAGCGACGGGTAGTCCGCGCGGATGCGCTCCGGCGGCACGTTGCGCAACGCCAGCCGCCCGATGTGGCGGATCGCAAGCCGCGTGCCGGCGAACACCGGCTCGCCGCCCAGGATGCTGGGATCGGAGCGCGCCTTGCGCCGGCCGGCCTCGTACACGGCCAGCAGCCGGTCCAAATCGCGCCGCGCTTGGGCGGTGTCCAGGCGCAGCATGCCGCGCTTAAGGGTGTCGTCGGCGCGTTCCCACGCGCCCGCCGCCTTTTCCTCCGCCAGCAGCAGGCGGTAGAGCGCGCCGCGGTCGCGCCGGGGCAGCGGCACGGGCAGGTCGCGCAGCAGGCGGAAATAGAACACCGCGCCCCTGGGCAGCGCCAGCGCCGGGCGCCGCCCGCGCGCCTTGCGCCCGACGCGGATCACGCCGCGGCCGATCTCGTTGCGGATCGCGCGCTCCGACAGGCCCGCCAGCACCGCGGCTTCCTTGATCGAGTAGGCCCGTTCCGCGCGCATAGTAAATATTCCTCTCACTGAGTAATATTTACCGCGCCGGCGTCTGAGTCAAGGCCGAATGGCCGCGAACGGCGAAGGGGCCGCGCAGCGTCCGCTGATCGTGCTGCAATCGAAAACCGTCATGCCTCGGCGAAGTCCCGGCATCCGCGTCGTCACGACCCCAAAGCCTCGCCGAACGAGACGCCGCTTTACCCGCTTGCGGTTTGCCTCTGCCGCGACGTGGATGGCCCGAACAGGTCGGGCCATGACGGTATGGAAGCGGGTGCGGCTCGTGTTCGCATGTTAGGCCCGCGCCGTCTCCGCTTCCGCCGCGAGGTCAGGCGTCCGGCCAGCGCCTGGCCGAATGCATGATCCGCAGGATATCGAGATTCTCGCCGGCGATCCGGTACACGACGAAAAATCGCGTGCCCGATACGGTTAATTCGCGCGTGCCCTGCACGCGGCCCGGCCGGCCGAGATTCGGCAGCGATGCAAGCCGGCCGACGGCCGTGCCGATGCGCGCCACGAGCCGGCCGGCCGCGGCGGGGTTGTCGCCGGCGATGTAGGCGTGGGCGTGGTGGAGGTCGGCGAGCGCCGCGCGCACCCACCTAACGCGCATCGATCAGCTTGGCGAACGCGGCGCGGACCTCGGCTTCGCTCGCAAAGTCTCCGGCCTCGGCCTGGGCCAGCGCCGTGCGGATGGCCGCCGCTTGCCAGTTCCGCACGTCCACGTACTCCGCGACCGCCTTCTCGACCACCCACGAGGCCGGCCGGTCCATGCTCTCGGCCAGCGTTTCCACTTTCGCCTTCAACGCCGCCGGCAGTCGGACGGTCATGGTGGACGTGCCGCTCATCCCGCGCTCCGTTTCGCGTCTTTCAGGCCCGGCAGGGTAGCACGATTTGGTTCGCTGGGCGCCAGCGCGGTCGCGCCTTCAGCGCCCGCCCCGCTTCCGCCGCAATCGCCGCGGTTTTCCCGCGCGGCGTTCATGCGCGGTTCATCGCCGCGGCCCTAGCGTTGCGGCAGATCAAGGCGCGCGGGCCGGAAGCGGAACCTACTGAGCAGGAATCGATCGCCGGACCCGTGCAACCGAGCGGGGACGACGTCGCGCCGCCGCGAGTCGGGCGGGCGCGGCCGGAACTCGGCCGGCGCCATGAAGGGCGCCCCGGGGGCCGGCGGGAGGAAACGCCATGCTGATCGCCCTTAGCCTTCGCTCGCGCCTCAACTCCGCGATCGCGTTCACCGCGATCGGCGCGCTGTGCGCGTCCTCGATCCTGCCCGCGTCGGCCCAAACCTACACCGCGCAGGTCTATCGCACCGCGCCCGTTCCCGGCCAGGCGGTCCCCCAGGCGGTCCCCCAGGCGGTCCCCGGCGCCGCGCCCGCGTCCGCGAGCGCCGGCGAGGAACAGCCGCTGGGCTGGCCGCGCGAGATTCCCGCCGGGCCGGGCCTGCGCCTCTTGATGTACCAGCCGCAGATCGATTCCTGGGATTCCCACACGCTGCGCTCCAAGGCCGCGGTCGCCGTGACCGAGGGCGCGAAGGGCGAAACCAGCTACGGCGTCGCCTATTTCTCCGCGCGCACCCAGGTGGACAAGGCTTCGCGCCGGGTTTTCCTCGACGACGTGCGCATCGAGGCCGTGGACATGCCGGCCGACCGGCACCTGGTCGCGCCCGTGACGGCGGCGATGCGGAACCAATGGGCCGGCGCGTCGCGCACGCTGTCGCTCGACCGCTTGCAGGCGAGCCTCGCCGCCGCGCGGAGCTTCGCCCAGCAGCAGCAGGCGATCGAGGTCGACAACACGCCGCCGCTGATCCTGTTCAGCGCGATCCCCGCCGTGCTGGTGCCGATCGACGGCGAGCCGGCGCTGCAGCCCGTGATCGGCACGCGGTTCGAGCGCGTGGTCAACACCAACGCGCTGGTGCTCAGGCATTCCGCGACCGGCAGGTTCTACCTGCGCGCCGCGGGCCTGTGGGCCGGGGCGCCGTCGCTCCGGGGCCCGTGGGCGATCGAGCGGTCGGGCTTGGGCGAGCTCGACGCGATCAAGGCGGCGGCGCTCAAGGAAGGGCGGATCGACATCCTCGACGACGACGACCAGCCCGGCCCCTACGGCTGGCTGCCCGAGATTTTCGTCAGCACCGTCCCGGCCGAGCTGCTGCAGACCGAGGACGAGCCGCAGTACGCGCCGATCGACGGCACGCGGCTGCTCTACGTCGCGAACACGGTCAGCGACATTTTCGTGGATACCGCCGCGCGCGAGTTCTACGTGCTGGTCTCGGGCCGCTGGTTCCGCGCGCGCACGCTGGGCGGGCCCTGGGCCTATGTCGACGGCAACGACCTGCCGGAGGATTTCCGCCGGATTCCGGAGAACCACCCCAAGGGCGACGTGCTCGCCTCGATCGCCGGCACGCCCCAGGCGCAAGAGGCCGCGATCGCCAACTCGATCCCGCAGACCGCGACCGTGGACCGCGAGGCCGCGCGCTTCGAGCCGGTCTACGACGGCGAGCCGCAGTTCCAGCCCGTGGAGGGCACGCCGTTGCATTACGCGGTCAACGCGCCGGTGCCGGTGATCCGGGTCGAGCCGAGCGTCTATTACGCGGTCTGGGACGGGGTGTGGTTCACCGCGCCCGCGCCGTGGGGGCCGTGGGCGGTGGCGTGGTTCGTGCCCGCGGTGATCTACACGATTCCGCCGCGCTCGCCGATCCACTACTGCACCTATGTGCGGGTCTACGGCTACGACGCGCGCTACGTGCGCGTGGGCTACACGCCGGGATATTTCGGCACCTACGTCGCGCGGGGCGGCACGGTGGTGTACGGCGCCGGTTACCGCTATCGGCCCTGGGTCGGGCGGCACTACTACGCGCGGCCGGCGTCCTACGGCTACGGCGCGGGGTTCGTGGCGGGCGGATTCGCCGGGTTCGTGCTGGGCCTGGCGACCGCGGCGGTGCTGGCGTCGCCGCAGTGGGGCCCGTACTGGAGCTCGCGCGAGCATGAAAGGCGCGACCCAGATCGGCGCGACCGGGATCGCCGGGACGGCGACCGGCGGGATCGGGACCGGCGGACCTATTCGAGCGACGTGTACCGCAACTGGGACCGGGGCACGGTGGTGCGCGCCGCCGCTGCCGCGCCGGCTCCCGCGCCGGGGGCCACGATCCAGGAACGCCAGCGGCGGATCGAGGCCATGCGGCGCGACTCGCAGGCCTATCGCGACGTGGCGGCGAGGAATCGCGCCGCTTCTTCCCCGGCCCCGAGTTCGATCGCGGCCCCGAGCTCGACTCCGGTCCCGAGCTCGACTCCGGCCCCGAGCTCGCCCCCGGCCCAAAGCTCGACTCCGGTCCCGAGCCCGCCCCCGGCTGCAACGGCGCCTGCGCGTACCGCACAGCCGCGCAACGACGTGTTCGTGGGACCGGACAACCGGGTCTATCGCCCGAGCGCGCAGGGCTGGCAGCGCCTGGACCGCGAACGGGCGACGCAAGACCGCGCCGCCCGGGAAAAAGCCGAACAGGAAATGGCAGCCCGGGAAAAGGCAGCCCGGGAAAAGGCGGCGCAAGAAAAAGCCGTCCAAGAGAAAGCCGTCCGAGAAAAAGCCGCGCAGGAAAAAGCGGCCCGGGAAAAGGCCGTCCAGGAAAAATCGGTCCAGGAAAAAGCCGCCCAGGAACGGGCCGCCCAGGAAAAGACCGCCCAAGAACGGGCCGCCCAGGAAAAGGCCAGGCAACAGCGGGCCGAGCAGGAGCGGGCGAGGACGGAAACCCAGCGCCGCGAGGCCGAGCAGCGCGCCCGTTCGCAGGCGCAACAGCAGCAGGCGCGCCCGCCATCCCCGCAACCGGCGATCCAGCCATCCCCGCTGCCGTCCCCGAAGCCGTCCCCGGGGCCTGCGGTGCAGCCGTCCCCCAAGCCATCGCCCGCGCCGTCCCCGGCGCCGTCCCCGGCGCCATCCCCGGCGCCATCGTCCGCGCCGTCCCCCAAACCGCAGCCGCAGGCTCCCGCCCGAGCCCAGGGCGACGACACGCGGCGCAGGCTGGAGCAGGAACGGGCCGCGCGCGCCCAGGGCGAGGCCCAGGCCCAGGCCAACCGGAACCGGCCGGCGCCCGACGCGTTCGTGGCGCCGGAGCGGGTCAGGCGCAACGGCCGCGGCGCCAGCAACTAAAGGTAGAAGTAGCTCGCGGCCGCGGCGAGGCCGAACCCCGCGATGCCCAGGCCCGCCAAGCGGTTGATCCAGCGCAGCGTCGCGGGCTTGAACTGGTGGCGCGCGGCGGCGGAGGCGCCCGCGAGGATCAGCCACCACAGCGCCGAGCCCAGGAACACGCCCGCGACGACTTGGCCCGCGCCGGGGGCCGAGGGAACGGCGCCCAAGCCCAGGCCCGCGAACACCGCGAGGAAGCTGAGCACGGTCGCAGGGTTGGCGAGGGTGAGCGCGAAGGTCTGGGCGAAGGCGGGCCACAGGCGCGGGCCTTGCGCGGCCGCGGGCGCCTGGCCGGATTGGCCGGGCGGCTTTTTCCAGGCGATGCGCAAGCCCAGCCAGATCAGCGCGCCGCCGCCCGCGAGCCTGAGCCAGCCCTGTTGCGCCAACAGAAACGCCGAGACGGCGGTCAGCCCGAAGGCCGCGACCGCGCCGTAGAGTCCGTCGGCCGCCGCGGCGCCCAGGCCCGCGGCGAAGCCTTGGGCGAATCCGCCCGCGACCGCGCGGCGGATGCACAAAAGCCCGATCGGGCCCACGGGCGCGGCGATCGCGAACCCGATCGCAAGCCCGCGCAGGAACAGGGGGAGGTCCATGAGGCGCGTCTCTTCTTTCGCTTCTCGCCGGCTTTGTCCTGCCGCTCGCAGTTCCGGTGGCCGACGATAACGCGGGCCGGGGCCGGGGCGCCGAACGGGCTCGGACAAAACTGGGGATAGAATCAACATTTGGATGGGCGCGGGCGCGCTGCTTCGATATTTTGTGTCCGGGCCGGCGATTGACGAGAACGGAAAGAGAACGTAATTTGTAGCCGGCACCTTCCCGGGACGCGATCCATGACCGAGCTGTTCCAAGACCTGACCTGGTCCGACCGGCCCGCGCAGCGGCACGGCGCGGGACCTTCGCGGGCGGTCATCAAATCCTTGCCCTGCGTCGTGAAATGCGAGGACAACCGGACGTTCCTCAATCGGCTTCCCAACGCGTCGATGGCGCTGATCGTCACCTCGCCGCCCTACAACATCGGCAAGGCCTACGAGAAGCGCACGTCGCTGGAGAGCTACGTCGCGCGGCAGAAGGACGTGATCGCGGAATGCGTGCGGCTGCTGAAGGACCGCGGCTCGATCTGCTGGCAGGTCGGCAACCACGTCCAGTCCGGCGAGATATTTCCGCTCGACACGATTCTCTATCCCGTGTTCAAGGCGCACGGCCTCAAGCTGCGCAACCGCATCGTCTGGCATTTCGAGCACGGCCTGCACTGCTCGAAGCGCCTGTCGGGCCGGTACGAGACGATTCTGTGGTTCACGAAAGGGGACGGCTACGCCTTCAACCTCGACCCCATCCGCGTTCCCTCGAAGTATCCGGGCAAGAAATATTTCAAGGGGCCGAAGGCGGGGCAGCTCTCGTGCAATCCGCTCGGCAAGAACCCCGGCGACCTGTGGATTTTCCCGAACGTGAAGAACAACCACGTCGAGAAGACCATCCATCCCTGCCAATTCCCGGTCGAGCTGGTGGAGCGGCTGGTGCTGGCGCTCACCCAGCCGGCGGAGAACGTGCTCGATCCGTATCTCGGCGTCGGCTCCACGGTGATCGCCGCGCTCAAGCACGGGCGCGGCAGCTACGGCTGCGACATCGACCCCAGGTACGTGGAGATCGCGCAGGAGCGGATCGGGCAGCTTCGGTCCGGCACGCTGCGCACGCGCCCGATGGGCAAGCCCGTGTACGACCCGTCGCTTCCCAACGGCGGGCACAGATGAAGCTTGTCCAGATTTACTCTCACCTCAACGGCCAAGAATACCTTCAAGTTCACAAACCCCGCCTTTGGCGCGAAATCACTTCAGTGATTCGGTCGATCGATGCTGAATCGTGCCGAACGAAGATTTCGAAAGAAAAGACAATGATGGGCAGAAAATTATATTCGCCCATCGCGATCAACGACTGCATGCGAACCGCTTTTCACAAGCGCAGTTGGCGAGAAAGCCGAACCGCATATTGGGTTACATCAGATATCCCACTTATTCGAAAAACGATGCATATGTCCTACGATGCGCAACGGAACGAAATTGAAAACGCCGGATTGAAACCGATCGCGTCTTTTAATCAGACGGATTTCGTGAAGGATCGCGTGGCGGTGGAGGTTCAATTCGGCAAGTACTCGTTTGTGGCATTCGACTTGTTTGTGAAGCATATGGCGTTCTATGTGGGAAACGTGATCGATGTGGGCGTCGAAATTCTTCCTATGAAGGACCTGTCCGAGCATATGTCGACAGGCATCGCCTACTATGAGCGCGAGCTTTATAACGTATTGAGACAGGGGCGCGGCATCCCAGCAGTGCCGCTGATCCTGATCGGTGTGTGCCCGTAACACAGAGGACCACCAGTCTTGCGCTGATTGAGTAAAGGACGCATCGATAGGGGGCAAGAATGCAACTGATGAAGTATGCCTCAGAATAGCGAGAAATTGATGCCAACCATTCGAGTTCCGCAGATGGTCAGCCGTTTTTACACTCTTGATTGGCAGTTCGCCACTAGAGTTGGACATCTGTCACTGTTGAGGAGCGCCGCGTTAGTAATTTCTGCGATGCCAATAGTGATTGAATTGAGCCGCGGGGCGTTTGGAGTTTCTTGGCCAATTCCACTGTCATTGCGCCTGACTTGGATTTCGTCGGTTGTCTATTTAGGATGTTGGCTCGTGCTCTACCTACGCTGCCCAAAGTTCATCAAACAGTACCGAGACTATGGCGAATTTGTGCAAAAGCAACACTCGCATCGTTGGATTCTATGGGAGTTCTATAATAATAGGCAGCTGATTACTTCTCTTCCTCGGCTGATATCGGAGGCTCTTCAGAAAGGAGTGGCAGTACGAGCTGAGAAAATTGACGAGCCGACCGTCTACGCCTGTTGCCCTGTTTATCCAAAGGACGCCTTCATCACTGCCCACGGCATCTACCCGCCAGTAAATGTGAACCGCGATTTGATAGTCCCTGTCGTGCTTGACCGAGAGCGAATTGTCCTTGCACTCCAAGAGACAGATCCCAATCTAGCGCAAAAAGAAAAAGAGTTGTTTTGGATTCTATTGACTCAACTGACGAAAGAACGTCCAAAATCGCGAATTCTTTTTTGGATATTGGCTCACATTGCCGGCCTCGGTTTTATCACGTCGGTACTATGGAACGCAGGCCGGGCAGTATGCCGGATGTAGCTAGATGAAGTCGTATAAGCACTTTGTGTCGGTGACCGCGCAGGTATACTTCTGTTCGTCTCCAATACGTATTGACAGTTATAACCGGTGCCAATTTGGTTGTACTTATTGCTTCGCGCGCTCACGCTCGAAAGTAAATGCGCTTAGTGGCCTACGAGAGGCGAATACCGTCAATTTTCAGCGCCGTCTGGAGCGAGTGGCAAGGGCAGAGATAAGGTCGTCGCTTGATGAGTTCTTGGAGCGAAGAGTGCCCATCCAATTGGGGGCTCTCCAAGACCCATTTTCGCCAATGGAAGAATCCAAGCAAGTAACATTGCGTCTCATGCACACTCTAAAAGATCATTCGTATCCAACGATTCTGAGTACCAAAGGGGACCTCTTCCGGAAGAATAGATACCTGGACCTTCTTGCTGGGATGAATGCCTATGTTCGATTGTCAGCCGCCGGTGTAGCAGAAACGTATCGCCCGGCCGTGGATTTTCGCTGCGGTTCTTTTCGAAGTGTGCTTGAGCGCATTCGCTTCTTGGCGCGCGTGCCAATTCCTGTGTCGCTCAGAATTCAACCTGTAATCCCTGGATTCGAAGATTTCGCGCTGGATATGGCCGTTGAGGCCGCAGGTGCAGGAGCAAAGCATGTTTCGTTTGAGTATTTGAAATTGGCGTCTGAAAGCCTTTCCAGTGATGTCCGGCGCATTGGCAATGCAGTCCAGAAAGATGTCTGGGGTGAAATGCAACAGGCCGGAATAAGAAGGATAGGCCGAGACTATACTTTGGTAGCTTCAGCAAAAGCACCGTTCGTTGAAACGGCGAGAAAGCTTTGTCAGCGGTTGGGGATTACGTTTGGAGCTGGCGACACTGAATTTATTCATCTAAGCGACGGCAACAGTTGCTGTAGCGGATCAAGTCATTTCTTGCGTGGAGCAAGCGAGTTTCGGGCGAACTTCTCTGGAATTCTGAGTAGGAAGGCTGATGGAGAACTAGTACAATTTCCGGAACTCCTGGCAGAGTGGAGTCCGAAGCACAATGTGCACACGTACTTGGCGACAAATTCCCGGGGTAGGGATCGTACGGGCAAATACAGCGATTGGATGTCGCTTCTTGCGCACCGATGGAATGGAGGCAAGAGTCCATACTCGCCAAGTTTCTTTGCCGGGGTTACCTGGACGCGGCGTTTCGATAAGGAGGGGTACAAAATCTATCAATTTCGGAATCCATTGCAGGAATGATTTCATGGTGGAGGTTTGACCACCGACACCGCTGTCCCATCTAAAAAACGGGGTCGATCCTCCTTTATTATTTGGTGAGGGCTAGGAGACAGAATGTTCAAAATTGTCAGTATGACGCCGCCTGCCCCGCCGTCGTATCCTTGAGCCCATGAGACCTCTCGGCGATTCGCAGCCGCCGCAGCGTTGGACCTTCCAGCTCGGCGCGATCCGCACGCTGCTGCCGCATCTCTGGCCGCGCGGGGAATGGGGCTTGCGCGCGCGCGTGGTGCGGGCGCTCGTGTGCCTCGCGGCCGGCAAGTTCGCCAACCTGTGGGTGCCGATCTTCTACAAATACGCGGTCGACGCCTTGACGCCGCACTTCGGCGCGGCCACGGGCGGCGCGGGGACCGCGGCGGGCGCGGCCCAGCTCGGCGCCGCGGCGGCGGTGGCGGCGATTCCCGTGGGCATGATCCTGGCCTACGGCCTCGCGCGCGTGCTGGCGCAGTTCTTCGCGGAGCTGCGCGACTACGTGTTCGCCAAGGTGCAGGCGCGCGCCATCCGCACCGTGGCCCTGGGCGTGTTCCGCCACCTGCACGCGCTCAGCTTGCGCTTCCACCTGGAACGGCAGACCGGCGGGCTGTCGCGCGCGATCGAGCGCGGCACCAACGGCATCGACAACCTCTTGAGCTTCACGCTCTTCAACATCGCGCCCACGCTGCTGGAAATCCTGCTGGTGTGCGGCGTGCTGTGGGGCCTCTACGATTTCAGCTTCGCCGCCGTGACGTTCGTCACCATCGCCGGCTACATCGGCTACACGCTGGGCGTCACGGAATGGCGCATCAAGTTCCGCCGCGCCATGAACGAAAGCGACACCGAGGCCAACACCAAGGCGATCGACAGCCTGCTCAACTACGAGACGGTCAAGTATTTCGGCAACGAGGAGCACGAGGCGCGGCGCTATGACGTCTCGATGCGGAAATACGAGCGGGCGTCGGTCAAGAGCCACACCACCCTGTCGCTGCTCAACATCGGCCAGGGCTTCATCATCGCCGCGGGCGTGACCGTGGTGATGCTGATGGCGGCGCGCAACGTGGTGGCCGGCGCGATGACGCCGGGCGACTTCGTGCTGGTCAACACCTACCTGATCCAGCTCTACCTGCCGCTCAACTTCCTGGGCATGGTGTACCGCGAGATCAAGCAGTCGCTGATCGACATGGAGGCGATGTTCCGCCTGCTCGACGTGAAGCAGGACGTCGCCGACAAGCCGGGCGCGCCGGCGCTCGCGGTCGCGGGCGGGGCGGTCGAGTTCCGCGACGTCTCGTTCCGCTACGACCCGCGCCGGCCGATCCTCAAGGGCGTCTCGTTCCGCGTGCCGCCGGGCAGGAGCGTCGCCATCGTCGGCGCCTCGGGCTCGGGCAAGTCGACCATCGCGCGCCTCTTGTTCCGCTTCTACGACGCGGATTCGGGCGCGATCCTGATCGACGACCGCGACATCCGCGACGTGACGCAGGAATCGGTGCGCGCCGCCATCGGCGTGGTGCCGCAGGACACCGTGCTGTTCAACGACACGATCTACTACAACATCGCCTACGGCCGGCCGGGCGCCGGCCGCGCGGAGGTCGAGGAGGCCGCGCGCCACGCCCATATCGACCAGTTCATCCGCGCCATGCCCGACGGCTACGCCACCATGGTGGGCGAGCGGGGCCTCAAGCTCTCGGGCGGGGAGAAGCAGCGCGTGGCGATCGCGCGCACGATCCTGAAGCGCCCGCGCATCCTGCTGTTCGACGAGGCCACCTCGGCGCTCGACTCCGGCACCGAGAAGGAAATCCAGGCCAACCTGAAGGAGGTCTCGGCCGACCGCACCACGCTGATGATCGCGCACCGCCTCTCGACCGTGGTGGACGCGGACGAGATTCTGGTGCTGGAGCAGGGCGCGGTGGTCGAGCGCGGGCGGCACCACGACCTCCTGGCGCGCGGCGGGCGCTACGCGGAGATGTGGCTGAAGCAGCAGGAGGCGGCGCAGAAGGGCGAGCTCGCGGGAGAAGGCGCCGGGGCGGAACGGCGCGTCAGCTTGCGCGAGGAGATCGAATCGCGCCTGCCCGCCGCCGGCAAGCCCGCCGCGGCGGAGTAGGGAGGTGCGTCGGTTCGATCCGTTATATCCCTCCCCCCCTCAAGGGGACAGGGACGAGACCAGAACATTCGCAGCCGGGAGCAAAACCAGTGACCATCGAACAGCGCCTGAAGGAGCTCAACATCGTCCTGCCGCCGGTCGGGCCGCCGATCGGCAGCTACGTCCACGCCAAGCGCGCGGGCGAGCTGCTCTACCTCTCGGGCAAGGGGCCGCGCTATCCCGACGGCACCATGCCCAAGGGAAGGCTCGGCGCCGGCATGACGGTCGAGGAGGGCTACCGCCACGCGCGCCAGGTGGGCCTGGTGCTGATCGCGGCGATGAAAGAGGCGCTGGGCGAGCTCGACCGCGTCAAGGACGTGGTCAAGGTGCTGGGCATGGTCAACTCCGCGCCCGGCTTCGAGGACCAGCCCAAGGTGGTCAACGGCTGCTCGGACCTGTTCGTCGAGGTGTTCGGCGAGCGCGGGCGGCACGCGCGCTCGGCCGTCGGCATGGCCGCGCTGCCCGGCGGCATCCCGGTCGAGATCGAGGCCATCGTCGCGGTGAAGTAGGCGGGGCGGGGATGGCTGGGCGGCAAGGGGAGGCGGGACGCCCATGCAGCCTGACCTGAAATCGCTGCTCGCGGGGGACCGGCGGGCGCTGGCGCGCGCGATCACGCTGGTCGAATCGACGCGGCCCGGCGACCGCGTCCGGGCCGACGCGCTGATCGCCCAAATCCTGCCCAAGACCGGCCAGGCGGAAGCGGGCCAAGCGGGGGCGCCAAGGTCCATCCGCGTCGGCATCTCGGGCGCGCCGGGCGTCGGCAAGTCCACCTTCATCGAGGCCTTGGGCCTGCACGCGATCGCCGAGGGGCGCCGCGTCGCGGTCCTGGCGGTCGATCCGTCCTCGCGCCGCGGCGGCGGCTCGATCCTGGGCGACAAGACGCGCATGGCGGAGCTGGCCAAGCACGAGCGCGCCTTCATCCGCCCCTCGCCCTCGGGCGGCACGCTCGGCGGCGTGGCGCGGCGCACCGCCGAGGCGGTGCTGCTGTGCGAGGCCGCGGGCTTCGACGCGGTGCTGGTGGAGACCGTGGGGGTGGGCCAGTCCGAGACCGCGGTCGCCGACATGACCGACCTGTTCCTCCTGCTGATCGCGCCCGGCGCGGGCGACGAATTGCAGGGCATCAAGCGCGGCGTGGTGGAGCTCGCCGACATCGTGGCGGTCAACAAGGCGGACGGGGCGAACCTCGACCAGGCCACCAAGACCGCGGCGGACTACGCCAACGCGCTGCGCCTGCTGCGCGCGCCCACGCCGTGGTGGACGCCGCGCGTGCTCGCCTGCTCGGGCCTCACCGGCGCGGGCATCGCCGAGGTGTGGCGGGCGGTCGCGGCGTTCCGCGAAGCGGGCGAAAAGCGGGACGGCATCCGCAAGCGCCGCGCGCAGCAGGCCAAGGCGCGGCTGTGGACCGAGGTCGCGGACGGGCTGATGGCGGCGCTCAAGGCCGACCGCCGCGCCGCGGCGCTGATCCCCAAGCTGGAGGCGCGGCTCGACTCGGGCGCGCTCGGCCCCGGTGCGGCGGCGCGCGAGCTGCTCGCCGCGTTCGAGAAGAAGCGCCCGGCTTGACTGGGCGGGGCCGATGGCCTAAAAGCCCGCGTCCCGGCGCCGGGCCGCGAGGGCCCGCGTTTTTTGAAGCCAAACCAAGGATTTGCGTCATGGCCCGTCGCTGTTTCGTCTCCGGCAAGAAGCCGATGGCCGGCCACAACGTCAGCCACTCCAAGCGCCGCACCAACCGGCGCTTCCTGCCCAATTTGCAGCACTCGAGCCTGGTGAGCGACGCGCTGGGCGTGCCGGTGAAGCTCAGGCTGACGCCGCGCGCGATCCGCACGGTCGAGAACAGCGGCGGGCTGGACGCCTGGCTCGCCAAGACGCCGAACCGCCTGCTCTCCGCCGAGGCGCAGAAGCTCAAGCGCCGCATCGCCGGCGCCGCCAAGCATCGCGCCCAGCAGCAGGCGTAGGCGCGCGCCTTTCCCTCGATTCGTCCCGGCCGGCCTCAGCCCGCCTTGCGCTTGGGCGCGGCGGCGGCTTTCGCGCCGGCGGCGGCGCGCTTGGGCGGCGCCAGGGGCGCCACCTCCTTCGGCTCCTCGTCGAACAGCTCGGCCAGCTTCTCCATCATGGTGCCGCCCAGCTGCTCGGCGTCGACGATGGTCACGGCCCGGCGGTAATAGCGCGTCACGTCGTGGCCGATGCCGATGGCGATCAGCTCCACCGGCGAGCGCTGCTCGATGAAGTGGATCACGTCGCGCAGGTGGCGTTCCAGGTAGTTGCCGGGGTTGACCGAGAGCGTCGAGTCGTCCACCGGCGCGCCGTCGGAGATCACCATCAGGATGCGCCGCTCCTCGGTGCGCGCCAAGAGCCGGTCGTGCGCCCATAAGAGCGCCTCGCCGTCGATGTTCTCCTTGAGGATGCCCTCGCGCAGCATCAGGCCGAGGGACTTGCGCGCGCGCCGCCACGGCGAGTCGGCGGCCTTGTAGACGATGTGGCGCAAATCGTTGAGCCGGCCCGGGTTGGGCGGCTTGCCGGCGGCGATCCATTTCTCGCGGGACTGGCCGCCCTTCCACATGCGCGTGGTGAAGCCCAGGATCTCGACCTTGACCCCGCAGCGCTCGAGCGTGCGCGCCAGGATGTCGGCCGACATCGCGGCGATGGTGATCGGCCGGCCGCGCATCGAGCCCGAATTGTCGATCAGGAGCGTCACCACGGTGTCGCGGAACTCGGTGTCGCGCTCGCGCTTGAAGCTCAAGGGGGTCGTCGGGTTGACCACGACGCGCGACAGCCGCGCGGTGTCGAGCAGGCCTTCCTCCAGGTTGAACTCCCAGGCCCGGTTCTGCTTGGCGAGCAGCCGGCGCTGCAGGCGGTTGGCGAGCCGCGCCACCACCGCCTGGAGGTGCGAGAGCTGCTGGTCGAGCATCTGCCGCAGGCGGTCGAGCTCTTCGGTGTCGCACAGCTGGGCCGCCTGGGTGATCTCGTCGTACTGCATGGTGTAGGCGCGGTACTGCGTGTCAGGGTCGTTGCGCCCGCGCACGTCCGGGCGCTGGCGGTTGCCGGGCGTCGCGGTGTCGCTGTCGCCGCCGCCGGGCATCATCTCGTCGTCGCTGGCCTCGACCGGCTGCTCGACGCCTTCCTCCGACGCGTCGCCCGAGGGCTCGCCCTCGGCGAGCTGGTAGGCGCCGGCCTCGGTCTCCTCGCCGCCGCGCGCCTGGTTGTCGCTGTCGGCCTGGTCCTGCTCCTGGCCGGCCTGGTCCTGGTCGGGGTCGCCCTCGCTCGCGCTTTCCTCGGCGCTCTCGAGCTCGAGGTCCTGGATCAGCTTGCGCGCGACCCGGGCATAGGCCTCCTGGTCGTGGACGCTGCGCGCCAGCGCCGCCAGGTCCTCGGTCAGCTTCTCGGCCAGCACCGCCTTCCACAGCTCGACCACGCGGCGCGCCGAGGACGGCGGCGCGTCGCCGGTGAGCTTCTCGCGCGTCATCAGCCGCACCACCTCGGCCAGCGTCGACTCGTCGCGCTCGGCCACGCGCTCGTAGCCCTGGCGGTGGTAGCGCTCCTCGAGCGCCGCGGCCAGGTTGCCGGCGACGCCCGGCATGCGCCGGCTGCCCAGCGCCTCGACCCGGGCCTGCTCGACCGCGTCGTAGACCGCGCGCGCCACCTCGCCCGAGGGCATGCGGCGCGCGTGCTTGCGGCTGTCGGTGTGGCGCAGCTTGAGCGCGATCGCGTCGGCCTCGCCGCGCACCTGCGCGCGCTCGCCCTCGGGCAACTCGCGCGAGGGCAGCGGCAGGCGCGCCTGGTTGCCCGCGAGCAGCGCCTGGTCGGCGGCGTAGGCGACCTCGATGTCCGCGCGCCGGGCGATCGCCCGCAGCGCCGCGGCGTTGGCGCGCTTGAAGATCTCGAGCGGCGTGTCGGCCGCGGCCATCGGCTTAGACGAGCTTGGCCTTGGTGTTGGCCGGGGTCAGCTCCCTGCCGAAGCAGCGCTGGTAGTACTCGGCCACGGTCGCGCGCTCGGTCTCGTCGCACTTGTTGAGGAACGTGACGCGGAACGCGAAGCCGACGTCGCCGAAGATGCGCGCGTTCTCGGCCCAGGTCATCACGGTGCGCGGCGACATCACCGTGGAGATGTCGCCGGCGATGAAGCCCGCGCGGGTGAGGTCGGCGAGCTGCACCATCGCGCCGATCATGGCGCGGCCCTTGTCGTTGTCCAAGTGCGGCACCTTCGACAGCACGATGCGCACCTCGTCGTCGTGCGGCAGGTAGTTCAGCACCGCGACGATGTTCCAGCGGTCCATCTGGCCCTGGTTGATCTGCTGCGTGCCGTGATAGAGGCCCGAGGTGTCGCCCAGGCCGACGGTGTTGGCGGTGGCGAACAGCCGGAACGCCGGGTGCGGGCGGATCACGCGGTTCTGGTCGAGCAGCGTCAGCTTGCCCTCGACCTCGAGCACGCGCTGGATCACGAACATCACGTCGGGCCGGCCGGCGTCGTACTCGTCGAACACCAGCGCCGTGGGGTGCTGCAACGCCCAGGGCAGGATGCCCTCGCGGAACTCGGTCACCTGCTTGCCGTCGCGCAGCACGATCGCGTCCTTGCCCACCAGGTCGATGCGGCTGATGTGGCTGTCCAGGTTGACGCGCAGGCACGGCCAGTTGAGCCGCGCGGCCACCTGCTCGATATGCGTCGATTTTCCGGTGCCGTGATAGCCCTGGATGATGACGCGGCGGTTGTAGGCGAAGCCCGCGAGGATCGCCAGCGTGGTGTCGTGGTCGAAGCAATAGGCGTCGTCCACGTCGGGCACGTGCTCGCGCGGCTGGCTGTAGGCCGGGACCTGCATGTCGCAGTCGAGCCCGAAGCT
>Ga0114930_10002027_pt1 | contig 18636 bp, 19 predicted proteins | sample AnhtaG_FD_87300 | JGI IMG/M metagenome (GOLD analysis project Ga0114930, IMG submission 87300) | Deep subsurface microbial communities from Anholt, Denmark to uncover new lineages of life (NeLLi) - Anholt_01485 metaG | ecosystem: Environmental > Aquatic > Marine > Oceanic > Sediment | place... | reverse complement strand
GATTACACGGTAGAGCACGGTGCGTTCCGAATGTCGGGGACGGTAAACTCCTGCCACAGCAAGGAGTCATCAATCAAGAAGCGGGCCAATCCCCTCCAGAAAAGGCTAATTGCTGAAATGACAGAAGTTAGGCGCTCGGCCTCTTCGGACCGCAGGTCATACCTGTTAACTTCCGTTGACGCTCAAAATAGAGATATCAACACGGTTCAGTATACAAGATTCGAACCTGTGACTTCTACCGTTCGTAAAAGGATTCGGTTAAAACGAAAGCTGCCTGGAGATACGATGTCGGGCAGAGCGGAAAACATTCCTTGCAGCTATTGCACTCCTTCGAGGCTATTTCCGGAATGAAACTTATCTCCCGTCTTGCTCCACAGTCAACAAATCCAACAGCATTTTTCTTCTTGACCTCAGCACAGTATCTTACACATAGACCACAAAGTATGCAAAACGAGGACTCTTTTTCAAGAAAAGGCGAACTTGAAGCTGAATTATTCGAACGTGGTAGAGATATGACACTTGAGAATGAACTCTCAAGATTTGCAAAGGACACTTTGTAAAATTTCAGCAGGAAAAAAACAATATGAAAAAGCTAAAAATGAGCTTGTAACAGCCAATCTAAGACTCGTTATAGCAATTGCTAAAAAATATGCAAACAGAGGAGTCCGGTTTGCTGATCTGATTCAAGAGGGTAATCTAGGTCTAATCAAAGCTGTCGATAAATTTGAATACAAAAGAGGATATAAATTCTCAACCTACGCAACATGGTGGATAAAGCAAGCTGTTTCGAGGAGCCTCTGCGACCAGGCCAGGACAATTAGAATTCCAGTTCATATGGTAGAAACTATAAATAGACTTATCAGAGCTACAAGAGAACATGTGCAAGATAAGGGAAGGGAGCCCACATGTGGAGAATTAGCTAAAAAAATGAAAATATCAGTTAAAAAAGTGAGGAAAATCCAAAAAATATCACTACAACCTGTTTCTCTTGAGACTCCTGTCGGGGAACAACAAGACAGTTGTCTAAAAGATTTTATCAAGGATAATTATGTTCCTCCACCTCCTGATGTGTATATTAATCATAATTTAAGGGACCGAATCGAAAATGTATTAAAAACAATTTCAGAAAGAGAGGCGAGAGTATTAAGGACGAGATTCGGGATAGGCAGCGGCAACGATCATACACTGGAAGAGTTGGGCCAGCAATTTAACGTAACTCGTGAACGGATAAGACAGATAGAGTTGAAAGCGTTAAAAAAATTGAAGAGCCCCAGGCGTATCGATGAGCTAAAATCGTTTTTTGATAGTTAATCCGAGTAAAAGACTTTAATTGCAGATTTACAGATATTTGTATAATTGTGTGTTTTTTCGATATTTTTGGTCTATTCAAGGCGAATGTTAGACAAAGACCCCAAAGCTCCGGTCTCCCGAAAAGTGGACTGCTAAATGTATTAGCTGTTATAGATGGTTGGAGGGAATGGAAATCTCATTCAGGTAATGCTTACGATGAAAAAGCTGCCTGGATTGAAGATCCATTGAAAAAATAGCGCAGACAATCCATTGGACAGTAGGGAGTCCTGGATGTTTTAATATAGAAGTGATAAAAACAAGAACGAGTCAGCTCATCCTTTTCTTTTTAGTGATTATCTTGTCCTCTGCCTGCCTGACCGAAAAGAGCTTAAGCGACATAAAGGAATCCGGAAAGATAACAATTCTCACCAAAAACAACGCCCATTGCTACTATATCTATAGAGAGTTACACATGGGCTTTGAATACGAATTGAGCACGGCTTTTGCTGACTATCTTGGGGTTGACCTCAATGTCAAAACACCCGGGTGGCCCAGAATGTATGCAGCTCTCAATAAGGGCAGGGGAGACTTTATCGCGGCAAGTCTCACCATCACCCCCGAGAGGGAAAAGATTGTGGACTTCTCGGATGAATACATGGCTATTCAACAGCAGGTGATTATCCACAAAGACAATCCTGAGATCAGACGGCTCGATGACCTCAAAGGGAAAACAGTCCACATCAGAAAGGACAGCTCTTATCATGAAAGGCTTCTGGACTTAAACAAGGAAGGATTTGAGATAAAATTGGTTGCACACAAAAGAACCTCCACGGAAGAGTTTATCAGGCAGATAGCAGAAAAAGAAATCGATATAACTGTGGCCGACTCCAATATCGCTCTTCTAAACCGCCTCTATTACCCGGATATCAGGATGGCTTTTCCTCTTAACAAAAAACAATCGTTGGGCTGGATTGTCAGAGAAGGTCAGAGTGAACTGCTTAACGAAATCAATACGTTCCTCCAAAAAATTAAACAAGACGGTACATTTGATGATATTTACAGAAAGTATTACGCGAACGTTGATATATTTGACTATTATGGAGTTAAAAAGTTTCATGAAGCCATAGAAACCAAACTTCCTGCCTATGAAGACATCATCAAGCAGGAATCCAATAAATATGGTTTTGACTGGCGTTTGATCGCCGCAACTGTTTATCAGGAATCCCGGTTTCAGCCAAAGGCAAAAAGTTACACAGGAGTGCGTGGCCTCATGCAGATCACCAAACGTACAGCTGGGGAGATGGGTATTGAAAACCGTTATACTGTAAGGATTGTATAGGAACTAGGTCCAGCACTCCTCCATCCACAAATATCTTTTTTCCCCCTAAAAAGAGATCTTTTGGGACTATTGGTGTCAGCAAGCTTCAAATAATCTTTCCTCCCCATGTCCTTTGCCCCTATACTCGATCAATTGATTACGGTTGTCTTGATATTATGTCAAACTTATCGGTTTGCCGTGAAACTGAGAGAAGTCCAATTTAGTGATTTTGAATAAAAAAGGTGAGTGATATAAGAATTAAAATTCAAATCCGTATTTTCTCCGAAGACGTCTCCTCATACGTTTGCGAGCCTGAGCCTCTTTCATTCTTCTTTTTTCACCTGGTTTGTAGTAAACAGAGTGTTTTCTTACATCTTTCATTATACCTTCCCTCTGCACTTTTCTTCTAAACCTTCTGATTGCGCTCTCTATGGACTCGTTTTCATTAACCATGACTTTTGCCAATAAAAGGCACCTCCTTTCAAGCAAATAGAATATCTTTTGTTCTTTATATAAAGATAATATGCATGAATATCATAAAATCTCTATCACCTAGCTAATGCATACACAGACATCGTAGACCCTGGCATGCAATCATTTACAAGTCGAACAAAGTTTTTATCCATTAAAATCTCTATTTTTACCTGGAAGAATGACATATGAGTAATATTTTTCACTTAATTGATTTTTCATTTCACTTATCCAATAATTGTCATGAGTCTACAATGTGTGTAGACTTTTGGGTCTACGATGTCTATAGGTTTATCACCTAGCCAATAGAAAAAAGGGTCATTACAATAACCCAGCATGTCAAATGGAAATTTTTCCCTACATTTCCTCAGAAATGAGGAAAAGAGATGGGATTAGAAATTTCTTTTCTTATTCAAGAAGTTCCTGGATTGGCTTTCCAAAAATACCATCATATTATTTATGATAACCAAAGCCCGACATAAAATCAAATATGGCTATCTCAAGCTTTAGTTCCTGTCCTCAGCGGCCTTTTGATTTTCAATGTAGCTTTTCAGATCGGTAATGGTTTTTATGTTCAGTTTTTCAGCCTGCTTTTTCCTCATCATCAGGGCATAGGAGTTGCTGAATCCCAGCGGGTGAATCCATTCAAGATCATATTTTTTTTTTGATTCCTCTCGGACAAAGTCGAAGATCTTTTGTTCATCATTCATCAGAGATTTCCGTGTGTGTTCATCGACATCCAGGATGGCCAGAAGACCGGTTCCTGTGTACTCAGGGTAAAGGTCGATTTGCCCGCTCTTCAAGGCATCAAAACAAATTTTTGTCCCGGCCAGGCCGGTTTTAAGATCGGCTTTCAGTGAGCTGTAACTCTCGATGAGATATGCAAAGAGATGGGCCAGGATGAACTGTTCTGTGAAATTTTTCGCTCCGATGATAATGTCTGCCCCTTTTCCGCTGCGTTTTGGGATTTGAAATCCCATTTGTTCTAAAAAGTCTCTCGCGACCTTGGAGGGACTTTCTTTTATTCGGTCCACACGATAGTTGAGTTCAGCCATCTGTTCATCTGTTATCTTCCCTTTGAATTTCGCGAATATATCGCGGAGAATAGGATACTTCCTGAGGGTTTCTCCTCTGATAAGCGGGACCGCTTGGTAGGGCGGGAAATAGTTTTTATCGTCTTCGAGAATTTTGAAATCATAGGCTTTGATACGTCCATCCGTAGAAAAACCACAGATCACATCGACCCGCCCGTTTTTTAAAGCACGGTACATGAGCCCCGGATCGAGTTCCATGGTATCCATTTCAAACTGATAAGTCCTTTTTAGGCCAGGGTAGCCGTCCGCCCTTTCCATGAATTCGGCGGTGAATCCGGCTCGGAATGAAGAACCAATAAAGGAGGGAAGGACGAGCAAAGGAACAATAATGAATACGAAAATGACGGACAGGATGAGAAAGGGCTTGATGATCTTCCGGATGAATTTTTGCAGGATACTCAATACCGAATCCAGCAGCAGCGCCAGTACTGCCGCAGGGATCGCTCCGGCAAGAATCATGTTCATGTTATTGAGCGCTATTCCCCTGAAGATGAATTCTCCGAGACCTCCCGAGGCGATCAGAGCACAGAGTGTCGCAATACCGACATTGATCACCGTCGCTGTCCGGATTCCGGCGAAGATGACAGGCACTGCTAAAGGGAGTTCGATTTTTCCCAGGATTTGGGTGTTCGTCATGCCCATTCCCTGAGCCGCTTCCTTTACGGAAGGATCGACTTCTTCGATTCCGGTAAAGGTGTTCCTGATAATAGGCAGAAGGGCATACAAGAACAGAGCGACAATGGCCGGAACAACTCCGATGCCCATCAGGGGAAGCAGAAAGCCCAAAAGAGCCACACTGGGAATGGTCTGGATGATTCCGACTACACCCAGAACGGGTGAGGCTAGCCTTTTTCGTCTCGTTAGAAGGATGCCCAACGGAAGGCCGATCAGAACGGATATGGTCAGGGCGATGACGGTCAGGCTGATGTGCTCAAGGGTTTGTTCAAGGATTTCGTTCTGATGGCTGAGAATAAAATCGAAAAATGTGTTGACTTGGTTCATGCTGTCATTTTTAGTCTTATTTTTAAGAACGCCTCTAAAGCATCTTTATGGGTAGTGACCTTCTTTATCTTTTCCGCCGAATCCATGATGCGGAATGCGGATTTTGGATCCTTCGAGCTTTCCATCGTTTCCAGTACGTCGAGTAGAGACGTTGATTCCTCGAATTTGGGGAGCGTTTCATCCCGGATACCTGTATCGGAAATCACTGGAAGCAGGTCTTTAAGCGGAATCACTTTTAGTTCGAGAAGAAAACGATTCGATCGGAAAAAATCTTTGACAAATTTTTTCTTTGGAGAAAAAAGGAGTTTTTTTGGTGTCCCTATCTGCTTCACTCGGCCTTCGTCCATCAGGCATATTCTATCCGCAAGATCAAAGGCTTCGAAGATGTCATGGGTGACAAGAATAATGGTCTTGGCCAACATCATTTCGAGCTTTTTAAACTCCTTCTGAATCTGTCTGCGAGTGATGGGATCTAACGCACCGAACGGTTCATCCAGAAGGATGATGGATGGATCGGCCGCGAAAGCCCGGGCCAGACCAACACGCTGTTGTTGCCCACCGCTCAGCTCTTCCGGATGGCGCTTTAAAAAATCCTCCGGAGGAACCAGGCCTACCAACTCAAGAAGCTCATTTGTCCGGTTTCTTATACGATTACGATCCCATTTGAGGAGCTGCGGGACAACGGCAATGTTTTGCTCTACCGTATAATGAGGGAAAAGACCGATGTTTTGGATGACATATCCTATCTGTTTCCTCAGTTTAGTGGGCTCTTCCTCTAGAGTCTTTCGCCCCTCGATGCGCATCTCTCCCGAGGTTGGCTCGACGAGCCTGTTGATCATCTTTAAGGTCGTTGTTTTTCCGCACCCGCTCGTTCCCAAAAGAACAAAGGTTTCTCCCTTTTTTACGGAAAAGGAGATATTGTCGACAGCTTTTATGCCGTTAAATTCCTTGGTCAGATTTGAAACTTCAATCATGGGATTGAGAATTATCTCAATTATTTATGTCTTCTTTCCATTTGTCGATGAGGAGCTTCTCGTCGCGGAAAAACATGGAAAGTCCGGTCATGTCACCTCAAGCGAGTGTCATTTAAAAGGATCCCACCTTTTGACCAGGCTCTCGTATCCGCGAGGGTAATTATTCCTGAACAGCCTGTAGTAATAAAGCTCTTTAGGAGAATTCAGAGAAAGATCATTATCTGTTTTTGGGCGCTCTTGGAGCTCTTCTTCTGTCACCTTGTCTTTTGTCAGCTCGTCCATCAGGTCATCTACTCCTGTGCCTCCTGCGAATCTGAGCTTAGGTCTATCCACAATCTCTTCGGGAAGCCAGTCCCTGAAGGCTTCACGCAATATCCACTTTTCGATCTCTCTCCCCTTATTCGGGTCATAATGAACCTTAAGATCCATAGGGATTTTATTGCTGAAAGCGACGATCTCAGGATCCAGATAGGGCGTTCGATAGCTCACGGAGTTGGAAAACCATCCCCTGTCCAGTCTCCGAAGGGCCGTGTTGTAGGCAATCCGGACCAGCTTTCTGGCAATCTCTTCCTTCTGCTTGATGTCGGGAATTGATTTCAGTTCTCTAAAATATCCTCCAAAAAGCTCATCAGCCCCTTCACCGACCAAGACGCAGTTTGTGAAATTGGCAATCATCTTTGACGTGTAGAAATTGGCGATGGCTCCCGAGATACAATCTTCGTCGAAGGTCTCCATATACCAGACTATTTTGGGGATCAAGGAGGTGATATCTTTGTCGGTGATTTCGTAAATATGATGCTCGAGCTCGAGATATTCAGCCATCATTTTGGCATATTTTAAGTCTTTGCTGGGGTATCTTTGGATGGTTGTGCTGAACAATTTGATGGTCGGGTCGATCGATTTGGCGATGGCCGCCGTAATAGAACTATCCAATCCACCGCTTAAGGCAATCCCCTTTGCCGCTCTATCCTCCATTCTTTTTTTAACGGCCTTGACCATGAGTTCTTCGAGTATTTTGGCCGCTTCTTGAGGTGTGGTGAAATCCGGAACATCCGGTATGTAGTCTTCGAATTTCAGCAGACCCTTTTTAGAAGAGTAGGCGTATCCGGGGGGCAATTCTTCGACTGTGGAAACATAATTCGATAGGGATTTAGCTTCCGAAGCGAAATAAAGGAATCCGTTTTGGTGTTGATAGATCAAAGGCCTGGAGCCGACGGAATCCCGGGCCAGTATTGTTTCATTCTTGTCTATAATAGCCACAGAGAAGCTTCCATTGAGTTTAGACAAACATGGCATCCCTTCCTCAAGGTAGAGATTCCTAATGAAGTTAGCGTTCGATTCTCCCTCTGGCAGGGCATTGTAAATATCCCCGTCCAATAGAACAAATGGTTTTTCTTCTCCAGATAGTGCAGGTGTCGACCGGGCTGAAAGAGATAGCTCTCCCGCGGCACAGCCTCCGTCCTCGAATGTCTCGATACGTCTGTTGTCAGGACCACGATGATGAATTTTTTGTAACATTATTTCCAATTGGTTGGAATCTGTCTTTTTGCCGATGATCCCAGTGATGGCGCTCATATTATTTCTCCTATTTTGTGAATTAATTAATCATTTTGCTCTGAATTGAATTTGATGTTCCTGTCAAAGGGCCTTTCCCAGTTCATTCGGGACCGTTCTCTCTTTATCAACGCATCAAGGGGAGGAAAAGTGTGAACAGAGAGTTCTCTTCTGGTTTCTTCTTTGATGATCTTGCCGGAGGGAAGGGCGAAATAAGCATAATTCTTGAAGCTCCGGTCGAAGCGGCGGCTGTATCCCCCGCCTCCGCAGCCAACCAGAGGAATCACGTTCTCGATGGCCCTGGCGCTTGCCAGATTTCGGATATAGGAAATATACGGCCTTTCTTCTCTGAAGGGGACGAACACTAGTTTGGCTCCGTTGAGGACCATGTTTCTGACTGTTTCGGGATACCAGGCGTCATAGCAGATGGATACACCAAAGGGAATCCCTTCGAGTTTGAAAAGAGGGAGGTCCTTCCCCGGAGTCAACTTGCGTAGGGATTTGTCCATGTAGCTGAGCTGAACCTTTCTACACGATCCAACCAATTGACCTTTGCGGTCGATGATGACACAGGTGTTGAAAAGAGAAGCCCCGGATCTTTCCGTAAGATTTCCGATGATGTTAACCGAATGGGCCCGCGCCTTTTCTTGAAGCCAGCGCGTGGCCTCGCCCGGAATCTTTTCAGGATGTCTGCAGTCTGGATCCAGAGAATCCTCCGGGAGCAGGACGAAATCAGCATCTTCAACTTTTTTCAGAAGACGTGATACTTTCTCTTTGTTCTGTTCATCTGACTCTTCGTAGGTGTAACACAGAAGAGCAATCCTTATTTTTTTCATCTCTTTGGATCAGTTTCCGTAAGAATCCAGAATTTCAGTTTTAAAAAGGTGAAGGTCTTCCAATTCTAGTCTTCCCTCAAACCTCTTCCCGGAATAAAGCCATCCCCTGCGCAGACCGCTCCTGGATGTCTTTAAAAATACATTGCTGCTTTTGCCAGAAATTATGGCCTTCTTGATCAAATCAGCCTGCGCCTGCACATGGTCTGCGGAGTACTCCTCCTGCCCGGAAAAGATGAAATTGATCCGGCTGGAAACTTCCTCCTTCATCGCAGAATCCATCTGAACACCAAACATGGACAGAGCCTCTTCGACGCCGGTTCGGGCAATGTCTCTCAAATTGTAGTCCGGAGATTTTAAAAAAAGCTGCTTGATCCGGCCAATCACCATGGCGTCGATGATGTATTGTTCAGGACAGACTGTCAGCACCTGTTCGAGCATACCCAAGGCACTATTTATGAATTGGGCGCCGGAAGCAGTTTCAAAGATCCAGCTCAGTGTTTTCTCCGCAATCGCCTGGGGATTGGGTTCCTTCTCGTCGGATACGCCTGCTGTTCCGCAGCAGGGAATTCCATAGAAGTGAGTCATATCGGAGACAATGGCGATACGCCGGATGCTGTCCGGCTGACACCACCGTGGAGAGACATTCGTGTGCAGATTCGATGTGATAGGAATTCCCCGGTATAGGATTTTTGCCCCTGGTCTGACCAAATTGGCCAAGGTCAAGGCTGAAAGAACTTCCGCATTGACCTGCATGAGTTCTCCTACCTCTGATAACGGCGCTGTTGTTCCGGCCTGTGGACAGCTGGAGATGGCCACGGGAATATCTTCCTGGATGAATCTTATAAATTTCTCTGTTGTCGATTCGGCCATGCTCAGAGGGCTGACCAAGACACAGGCTATGAAAGAAATCAACTCCTTATTCTGGACCATGCTGATAATTTCCGGAAGTTTCTCTATTTGGATGAGATTGGCCAGGTTGATATGTTTGGATGTGTTTTCTAAAAAAATCCGGGTTTTGGTCAGGTCCATGTCTTCATCTTGGACATTTGGTTCGACTGGCCGGGTAATGAAATCCACATTTTCCAGATTTTCGCAGATACGTACGATATCGATCAGATCCTGAGTCACTGCCGCTTTCTTTTCGAACGCCCCGTCTTTGTAATCAAGGACATAGAGTGCCTGTCCTCCTGTTCCGTAATGGACCCGGGAATTTTTCCCTTCGATCTCAAGGTTGTTCGTTGAATCCAACGCCTTTAACACGATATTTTTTTCTGTCTGTTGTATAGACCGTTCGACTATCTTTCTTGGGATGAACATTCTACCGTTTTGTTTCGTGGCCCCCTCTTTTTCGAAAAGTTTGACTGCACCTGCATGTGTGACTCCAATGCCTACTTCTTCCAGCAGCTGACATGAACCCTCATGGATGAGCCTACAGTCTTTGTCACTGAGGAAGGAGTGTCTTTGAATATCAAGACCCCTGAATGGGCTATTCTTCGGCTTCCGATTCTGCATTAGGCTAATTTTTCCAGTTTATTCATGGCGTCAAAGGCGTCCTCTCCATATATGTCTGCACCTATTTTTTTGGCGAATTCTTCAGAAACGGGAGCGCCTCCAATACAAATAATAATTTGGTCTCGGATGCCTTCATTTTTGAGTAGGTCGATCACTTCCCCCATGTGGGTCATTGTTGATGTCAGTAAAGCCGAGAGACCGAGGAATCTGGGCTTGGATTCCTTTACGGCTTGAACGATTTGGCTTGCCTTTACAGAGGTCCCTATATCCTGGACTTCGAAACCGGAACCTTGCAGAATTGTGGCCACAATATTTTTGCCTATGTCATGCAGATCGCCTTCAACTGTGGCGACAATAAACTTTCCACGGCTCTGGATGTCCACTCCAGCCAGGTGGGGTTCCATGATTTCAGTTGCTTCAGCCACACATTCGGCCGAAGCCAGCATGTCGGGAATGAGATATTCACCATCCTCAAAAAGACGGCCGACTTTTTCCATCCCGGGAGTTAATGCCTGGGCTAGTATATCGGATGCAGGAATTTTTTCTTCCAGAGCCTGCTTAACCAGTTCTGTAACTCCAGGTTGGCCAGTCATGTCTTCATCGAAGCCTTCATCTTCGCTGTCAACCCGACCGGCAATTAAATTTTTTTTAATTTCTTCTATCAAATCACTCATTTTTCCCTCCGGCTTGATGATTTATTGTCGTTTGGAGCTTCCGATCGAGAAGTCCTGATTCCTCTGCGATCCGGGGTGTGATGCTTTCCCACAACAAGGGCATAAGGTGAATCCCCTGGATACCTTTCACTGTCCTCAACTGTCGAATGGTTTCGATGGCTATTTTTATCCCTTCTTCTTTGGCGTCACCAGCCTTGCTCATCCGCTGCATTATATCTTTTGCAATGCTCATTCCGGGCACCTCTTTTTCCATGTATTGGAGGGCCCTGGCCGATTTAACCGGCATCACGCCAGCCAGAATGGCCACTCTTTTGTCCAGACCGGCCTCACGCACCAGTTTCATCCATCGCTCAAATCGAAGCAGATCGAAAACCGGCTGGGTCTGGATGAAATGAGCTCCAACACGAATTTTTTTCTCTAGCCGTAAAATACGAAATTCCAGGGGTTCAGCAAAGGGATTGGCCGCTCCCCCGATACAGAGAGTGGGGGGAGTTTTAATCGGGTCTCCGCACAAAAAATATCCTTCTCCCAGACCCTTGGCTGTGGCGATGAGCTGAATGGAGTCGAGATCAAAAACATTTTTTGCTTCGGGATGGTTACCAAAGCGCTGATGGTCTCCTGTGAGACAAAGCACATTTTCTATTTCAAGGGCGGCCATCCCCAGTATGTCGCTCTGAAGGGCGAGACGGTTGCGGTCACGGCAGGTCATCTGGACGATGGGCTCAAGGCCTTCGTCCAGTAAAATTTTAGCCGAGGCGATGCTGGACAGGCGGACAATGGCAGTCTGGTTGTCCGTGATGTTCACGCCGTCAACGATATCTCGAAAGTGTTTTGACTTTTTCTTTATAACGTTGCCGTTGCTGCTCTTGGGCGGACCGAGTTCGGCAGTGAAAATAAAACGGCCTTCTTCGATTTTTTGCAGGAGTCGCATGCTACTTTTTTCTCCGGAAGAACCATGTGGGAGATTCGATCCTTTTATTGAACACATTCAGCCAGGCAGAAGTTTTTTCCAGTTTCCAGTTATGGATTTTTTCTATCCGGTTCAATAAAAGGATTCTTCTGTAGAGTTGAGCACGTCTGTAGATAAGACACCAGATGCATTTCCGTTCTGGGTATACCTCGCAGGTCCCGCCTTTCCCTGTTCCCCCACAGGGGCCGTTCCGAAGTCTCTTGGGGCACCTCTGTGAGCAGACAAAAGCCGTATGGCTTAGGATGCATTCGCCGCAGCGCTGGCAGCGAAAAAGGGGAACCTTAATGATGTTCTCGAAAAGCAGAAATATCCTAGACAGCATTTTTTCTATGGAAGAAGGACTATTTTTTTGCCGCGTGACCAGCCAGCCGGATTTGATTGGTTCGGCCATTCTTTTATTTTTTTCCTTTGAGAGAGTTCAATTTATTCAGGGCATCGAATGCGTCTTCACAGTAGAAGTCTGCTCCGATTTTACGAGCATACTCTTCAGTAAGAGGGGCTCCGCCTATGAACACCTTGACTTTTTCCCTTAAATTCTCTTCTTTAAGCTTGTCAATCACTTCCTTCATTTTCCCCATGGTTGAGGTTAGCAGGGCGGATAATCCGAGAAAATTTGCCTGAGATTCTTTGATGGCACTGACGATTTGATCTGCTTGAACTGATGTGCCCAAGTCCTGAATGTCGTAACCTGAACCCCGGAGAAGTGTGACCACAATGTTTTTTCCAATGTCATGCAGGTCCCCTTCGACGGTAGCCATGACAAACTTTCCGTTGTTGGTGATGTTATTCTCCAGCAACAAAGGTTCGAGAAGCTTCATGGCCGTGTTGACACTCTCGGCCGCGGCAAGCATATCTGGAGTAAGATATTCCCCGTTTTCATACAACCGTCCCACTTCTTCCATGCCCGGGTTCAAGCATTGAGCCATGATAGTTGAAGGAGGGATCCCCATTTCAATCGCCTCCTGAACGAGTTCTCTCATTCCGGGTTGGCCTTCCATTGTTCCGTCCGGTCCTTCATCCTGGCGGTCAACCCGTCCGGCAATTAGATTGTTTTTGATATCGTCAAGCAATTTATCCATTTGCATATTCCGTATTGAGTTTATTTTTCTTCAAGTTCAAAGTGTTGAGCCGGCAAGAGCCCAGGAATCTTTTTGTGGATTTTTTGGATCAGATCGTCCGTCAGTTTTTCGTCAGGTCCTTTAAGAATTTCTTGGAGCCGAATGTAAGCCTTTTCCATGACACTGTCTTCCTCTTTTCCACATTCAAAAGGATAGGGTGGACTGACCATTCCTTTTTTTATCCATTTGCGTATGTGACGGGCAAAGAGTTTTGTCTTCGATCCACTGACTTTCCTTATTTCCTCTACAGCGGTTTCTGTTTCTTCCCGGTTAAATTTTGGCTGCCGCAGGATCTGCCGGACGATTCCTATGTGTGCATCGTCCAAAACAGCTTGTAAGGGAGAAAAGACATTGGTTTTATCCAACAGTCCGAAAGCATAGTGGATGTAATGGGCTCCGGCTGAAGCCACATAGAGTTGAGCAAAAAGTTTCTCAACCGTGGCTTGCAATCCGGGAACTTTGGCGTCACCCACTCCCGCTGTTGAGTAGCAGGGTATACCGTAGTGTCTGGCCATCTGAATACAGTCGATATTGTAATGGATGAATTCAGGAGCCCCATAGAGATCGTGCAATGTATCCAACCGCGCTCGAACGGGGACTGCGCCATAGAGAACCGGTGTTCCTGGATTGACTACTTGAGTCAGGGTGATTCCGGCCAGGATCTCGGCATTGATCAAGGCCACCATACCTTCTTCCTGGATGGGAGCCGTAGATCCGCCCTGAGGAGAGCTGGAGACGACCACGGGCAGCCCTTTCTCGGCTATGGCTATCAGTTTTTCAGTGGTGTCTTCCACCATCTGGAGTGGACTTTTAATCAGACAGGTTATAAAAGAGATAATCGGATTTTCTTTGAGCTTTTCTGGTCCTCCGGCAACTAACTCGGCCAGGTTGACTACGTCATCGAGACGTTTTAAGTTTGTCAGTCCGGCTTGCACATGCTTGGTCATATACATCAGTGAAGCCAGGAAGACATTGACATCCTTGTTATCAGGATTAATCTGGTCATCCTGAATGTTCACGTTGCGGATAAAAAAGTCCAAATGATCGAGCTGATTACACAACTTGGCGGATTGGCAGAGCAAACGGACGGTGCCTCTTTTTTGACTGAACACAGGATGTGAAAGGACGAAAGAGGGATCGTCCTTTCTGACAAATTCAGCCATATCCGTCTCCAAATAAATATTGGCCTCAGAACCCGTGCCGAAGTAAACGGATGGAAGGTAGGCATCCAGTAGCAACGTGTTCTCCGGTTTCCTGGCTCCCAAAACAATCCGTGTGGGGGCGGTTTCAAGTCCTTTCGCTATAACTTTGGGAGGGAAACGAATTTGCCAGGCTTGTGTTCCGCTTTTTATGGGAAAAACTTTGCATCCGGCCCGGCTGAGCCTTTGGGCCGCATTCGGGCTGAAACATGTGATTCCCGGGTTATCGAGTATGGAGAGAGAGGCATCATGAAGAGATTGAACCTGATTCTCATCGATCCGAAGGATGGGTACAACAGGTGTTCCCGGTCTTATATTTTGCTGCATGGATTTTCCAATTGAGGTTTTTCAAAGTCTCCACGTCGCACACCCCTGGTGAAATGGCGACAGTATTTGTCTTTTCCCGCGATCATCCTGCCGAGCGCGATGGCCTTGCGGATACTCGGCCTGGTCGAATCGCAGATGACCGCATCCAGGCCGCGGGTGATGGCCGCGATCAAAAAAGCTTCGTTGATCCAAGAACGTTTCAGGAGTCCATAAGAAATATTGGAGACACCCATAGAAGTCAGTGTCTCAGGAAGCTTGGTTTTTATAATATGCAGCGTATCCAACGCGATTCTCCCGTGATTGTGGTTAGCGGAGATGGGCATGACCAAAGGATCGAATAAAATATCCTTGTCTTCAATCCCGGCTTTTTTTGCTTCTTTATATGTATTTCTACAGACTTGATACCGCTTTTCAGCTTCTTCAGGAATCCCATCGACGTCCATGGCCAGGGCAATGACAAGGGCCTTGTGCTGGGCGGCTATGGGAAGTAGAATGTCCAATGTTTTTTTGTCGTTTTTGACTGAGTTGATCAGAAAGGGCCGGCGCCCAGCCAAATGTTTGGCGGCCTTTTGGATGATCTGCGGGTTCGGAGAGTCTATACTCAAATTCTTTTCTGTGGTTTCCAGGGCCAGATCAATCAACCAGCACATGTCTTCGGTCTCTCTCTTTTCATCTCCCACTCCGGTCCCGGCATTCAGATCGATATAGTGGGCACCCGATATATCCTGATCTTCGATCTGCTGTTTGATGGTGGAGCTGTTTTTGGAGATTATGGCCTTGGCAATCGATTTGCGTGTGGCGTTTATTTTTTCGCCGATAATGATCATTTTACACCTCGTTCCCGCATGTTGTTTTCTCCTAAAAAATGTTCTGCTCTTATTTTTGGAAATGATTGGACCAGACTACCGATCAGTTTTTGGTCGATGTAAAACCGGGATGGTTGAGAAATCAGCTCATTGACCTTCTCGTTGGCCTTTTCTGCTATGGATTTTCCACCGTCCTGCAACCAGATTTCCCGTTTTTCCCGGTTGCTTAAAGGGGGATGATAGTGCTCTTTATGCATATGATTCCGTGTGTGTCTCTGGGCCACGAAATTGCCCCCGGGGCCGGCACTGCGAATGGTTTCCAAAGCCAGGGTATCCTTGTTGACTTTGATGCCTCTGTAAGCGCGATAAACCATCCCCAGAATATCATTGTCGATCACCAGCTTCTCTTTACTGACGGTTAGGGCAAATTCCATTAGTCCTGCCGCATCATGGATGAGGTCGCCGCCGGCGAGGGCCACCAGCAGATTATTAACGGCTGTTTCGTAGCCGCATTGGGCATCAAGGATTTTGGAATCACTAATGCCGGCCGTCGAGTAGTAGGGAAATTTGTAGAATTGAGCAAGTTGGGCGGTAGCAGCGTTGAGCAAACCGCTTTCGACCGGCGCTCCCAAGTAGCTCATATCCTGGAAATTGATCGATGTGGCCACGCTTCCGTAAATCACTGGTGCTCCGGGATTGGCCAGTTGACTCAGCATGATATGGATGAGTCCGTCGCAGTTTTGGATAACCAAAGTTCCAGCCAGTGAAGCCGGAGCGGTCGCTCCGCATAAAGGCTCGACCGGGACCGCGATGGGGATGGATTTTCTGGCCAGATGAATTATGAAGGCACCGTATTTTTGGTCCAGCCTCAGTGGGCTGATGCCGCAGGCGATCATAGAAAGAATGGGTCTCTTCCTCAGAGCTTCAGGGCTTCCGGCAATTTTCTCAGCCATCTCTATAACGTCGTTGATGCCATCTCGGGTGTAGACTCCGCCCATGACATGCTTTGAGGTAAAACACAGACCAGCCAGGAAACGGTTGATGTCAATGTCATTAACAGGCAGTTCGTTGGGGTAGGTCGGGAGGAGCATGAAATGGATGTTTTCCAGCTGGTCGACAATTCTGACAATGTCGATAAGATCCTTCAACCTGGCCGGGCGCCGCTGGTTTGAATCATAATCAAGTATGTTCAAGGCCGTTCCACCGGTCCCAAAGTATACATTCCCACAGCCCAGTATCAGGTTGTGTTTTTCTTCTTTTCCATAGAGAGTGACTTGAGGTGGAACGGAAGAAATCAAATCCCTTACAGTCTTTTCGTTAAGCCGCACTACACGTCTTTTTTCATCTACGGTTGCCCCGGTTTTTTTGAACAGCTCGAAAGCTTCGGGTTCTCTAACTTCGAATCCGACTTCTTCCAGAACAGTCATGCTTGTAGCATGAATTTGTTTGACGTCCTGGTCGCTTAAAGGCACATAGGGAAGGCGCGGCTCGGAACCTCCCAGATTGGCTTCCTGGTTTTTTTTACACATCGATTTTGTCTTTGAGGGGTCTGCGATGCAGACAATTTGGTTTGGCGCATATAAGACATGCGTTTCGTGAAGCCTCCAAGCAAGCCGAGGGGCAGATGCCTATCACACCGGATATGGATTTGCGCGGAGACATCAAATGGCTTTCGGAGAGGTTGACTCCGATGCTTTCATGCGGGACTATATTGAATATTTTTTTTTGTTCTTCAAGTGGCCAGTCGCAGTAGCCAGGGCTGTAACGCAGGGTCGTTTTTTCGTCCTCTTGCAGATTGTCTTCGATGTAATCCTGGACATATTGAGCGACAGATTCTGCTGCAACGGAGGCTGCAGCATCTAGTAGAAAGCCGAAGTGCGGTCGGTTTTTCATGTGCTGTTTGATAATCCGGTCCACTTCTGCACCGATGGTTGTCAAAAACACTGCGGCCTTTCGGCATGGATTCAGGATCAGAGCTAATTTCTTGCTGTGGATAAACACCTTGTTATTCAGAACGATAGAGCCGTTATTTCTATACACAGGAACCACATGGAAAACAGCCTTGGGTTGGGCATGATTCCCTATTTCCCAGACTGCCTCCTGAAGCTTCTTTTTTAATCTTTTCGATATTTTCTGCTCTTCCCTTAACTTTCCGATTCGGTGGAGCAGAGGTTTCTCCGGAATGTCAACTGAAATCGAATTGCAATTGCTAAAAATCATAATTTAAATATTTCCTTTTTCGCCAGAAACTAAAAAATCTTATTCAAGGTTGAGGATGGTTTCTTGGGACGGGATTTCAGAACCGACTGTTTCGATGATTTTTTGGAGTGCGGAATAGATTCCGAAAATTTCTGTCGATTTTAAGTCCTTTAATCCATTTATTAGCTTTAACTCGACCACATCAGGAAGAGTACTGCTCATTTCTTTTCCTGTTACGGAAAGTTCTATCAGCATGGTTCTCCGATCGTTTTCTTTTTGCTTTCTTTTTAACAGCCCTTTTTCTTCGAGCCTGTCAATAATTCCGGTGATGTTTGAAGGTGTAACTCCCAATTGGCGGCTCAGATTGACTGATGAGAGAGATTCCTCAGATTGATAAAGCGTCTTGAGCACATAACTCTGAGGAGCGGTAATACCAAATTGGTTTGCCATTTTTCTGGAGTCCTGGTAAATGAGTTGAGATATTCGACGGAGTGACCAGACGATATCTTTCACTGTATTCTCAAATTCGAATTCTTGTTTCATTTCAATATATCCTTATTGGTTTAATATAATTTAATACTTAAAGATTAAAGAGTCAAGGCAAGAAAAATTAATAAATTGAATATTGAAGAATTGAATATCAATAAAGGAAGTCGGATTCAAAGCGGACTTGATATGTCTGTTAGTGGTCATCGGGAAGGGGCCAAGAATGGCAAAGGTGGTTTCATCAATGGATCAGGGCAAGTAGACATCAGCGTTAATCATCGTTGTCTGGGCAGAGTTGATACATGACTGGTTGTGGATGATATTATTTCTTGCTGCGATAAGACCTCCCTTCAAAAATAATAAACCTCCCGTTCAAGCTGAGTCGGTCCAGTATCGCCGAAGCGGTTACTGAATCGAATATCTTTCCCCACTGGGAAGGGATAAGATTTAATGCGGAGTTTATTGTTATGCGGAGCCCATGGTTTGCGAGCCCCGCTAACCTGTCAGTTCGGTGTATTTTTACTCCGCATAAAAGTGCCGGTCTGCAGCGAGGCGATCAGTTCGTTGGTGGCCTGCATCTCTTCACCCGTTAGGTGTTTGACAAGTCGCGTATAAGCTTTTTTTAACGGAATCGCCAAAATACGCCGGATTTGCTCTAAAGCCGCCGGCACCCGATATTCCATGAAAGATAAGAATTTCCTTTTCAGCTGGGCTGGCTGGGTGAGCATCTTTGTGCTCATTTTCCCATTCAACCATCGTAGGGAAATATAAATCACGGTAAAAAAGATGTCAAGGACAATAGGAAG
>Ga0114930_10002026_pt1 | contig 18638 bp, 9 predicted proteins | sample AnhtaG_FD_87300 | JGI IMG/M metagenome (GOLD analysis project Ga0114930, IMG submission 87300) | Deep subsurface microbial communities from Anholt, Denmark to uncover new lineages of life (NeLLi) - Anholt_01485 metaG | ecosystem: Environmental > Aquatic > Marine > Oceanic > Sediment | place... | reverse complement strand
CTGTCCTCCTCCGTATCATCGCAAGCGTCCGGTATGCCGTCATTGTCACAATCAGGGTCGCACTCATCTGGAACATTGTTGTTGTCACAGTCCTCGCTCGTCCCGGCCACAACATCGCAGCCATCGGGTATATCATTTGAATTGCAGTCGTAGGGGTACGGGAAACCCCTGAAGGCGTCGAGTACCATCGTAATATCCAAGATGTTGATGACGTAGTCCGGGGCTTCGGGATGGAGGTCCACGCATTCAGTTGATGGTGCTGTTGGGAGCGCCCTGAACGCGTCAAGGGCGGCCGCGGCATCAGACACGATATTAATCATGCCGTCTGGGGGCGTCCATCCCGACTCTCCGAAGCGGCCCACGACGTCACCCCAGACGGCAGTAGTAACACTTGCGGCCTCGGACATAACCGGAACGTCGGGAGTACCACAGTCCACGTAGACGTTGTACGCAAAGCCCGGCATGATTTCCGGACCACGAACGTGAACCGTGCCCCAGTCAATAGGTGGCCGGAACACAGCGTCATCGACTAGTCGACCGACCCCACGCGCAGCGAGATCTGGGTCACGATCAAAGTCGACATACTTATTACCGCACGGCAAATCACCTGAATCGCCCGTCACAAGGATTGCGACTGGGGTCAGGTCTTGCGTAGTCAGTGTCACCGCCACGTAGCGTGGGCCATCCGATACTGCCGTTGGTGGGTCACATACCTCACCGAACGCCTTTTGCGGTATTAAAGTTACTCTCGGAACCAAACCTGTTACTATGGCCACACACATAGTCTTCATCAAGCTTGACATAATCGATGTTCCTACGCACATCGGTTCCTGAATATCTGGAGGCACCAGAATTGCTTTCGGCTAACGCTGACAGTGTCAGGCCAAAAGCGCTCAGGAATGTGCGCTCATTCAACCCTCATAACAATCACCTAGCCTAATCAGCGAAACGGACACCCGCTGAGGCACTCCATAGGTTTACGCCGGCGGCGACTCGCGAGGTAGCTTTGGCGTTCTTCTCTGTCGTGATCATTCCGTACCTGCGCTTGGCCACAGATTGTCGTGAACGCCGCCATCCCTGATGCTGATCTTCTGGACACAAGTATATGATTATCTCTGACTGTTTATGGCCCTTGACGCGGGATCCTCTGTTGTGCACCAACATTCTTCCGCTAGTCTCAACACATACTCAACATCACAACACCACATGGGTTCGCAGCATTTCCTAGATCCCGGTGTCGCAAGAAGTCACGCAAAGCCACCAGGATCAGGATACGGTTCAACGCAACCCAGCACTTGTTGGGGCACAGCGCGTGGGCGTTTGGCCGTGTCTTCGTGCGCCTCTGCGCTATCACGCGCCCAGAAAGAGACGCCAAGGCTCTATACTGTTGTTTCCTCCAAATTCGTCATTCATGGTTGGTAGGTTGCTCGCGAATTAGCAGGGCAGCGTCCCGAATTGGGTCCCTCGAACGGATAAGGAAACCCGCGGAACGCATCCAGGACATACGTCACGTCTGAAATGTTCACCAGCCCGTCCGGCAAATTGGGCTCGATGTCCGCCCTGGACTTTAGCACCGCGCCCTCCAAGTTCCTGAACTTGTCCAGACACGCAGTGACATCCGTGGCCATGTTCACGACTCCCTCAGGCGGGCTGCACGGAATGACCGCGCAAGTCCCCACTAAATCACCCCAGATACTCGTAGTCATCGTAAACGGTGCCGAGTAGTTCGCCTCGTTGTCATATTCGCACTCGCAGCCGATGGCCTGCACCTCATAGATCGCCGGGATGAACACGCCTCCCGGAGGCTGAGCGGCTGGCACGATATCATCATCGGTTACGTGAAGAGTCCCCACCGTACTCCAGTCCATGCAGTGCGGGCTACCCTGCAGGTTGGCGCTCATGAAGTCCGGCCAGCCCGGTTCGTGGGCAATCTTGCCGGCGTTCTCACTGACTTGCTGCGGTTGGCCGACCCAACACTTGGTGCCGTTAAACCCGCCGAACGGCGGCGGGAAAGTCTTGAGGTGCACCCGCAAAGCAGTCAGCCGCCCCGGATTGCCCGGCACCATCGAGATGTAGCGAACCTTGTCAAACGCCGGCGATTCCGCCTGGGGCGGATCCGTCGGCGGGCACTCGCACTCGTCCCCGATGCCATCACCGTCGCTATCACACTGCTCACCAACCCCCTCGCCGGGGTCCAGGGTATCGCCATCCCCGTTGCAGTCGAACGGTACTTCGTGGGGTGGGTTGAAAATAGTGGGGCAGTTATCGCAGGTGTCGAAGACACCGTCCCCGTCCTGGTCACCGTCGGTCTCGCACGCGTCACCCAGACCATCACGGTCACAATCGCGCTGATCAGAGTTGAGATTGTCTGGGCAGTTGTCGCAGTAGTCGCCGACACCATCGCCCTGGCAACTCCCGTCCGGGCAGTCACCATCGTAGTTGCATGGCTGCCCGGCATGCGGACCCTCAACGCACTCGTCCGTGTCCTCCTGACTGGGGTTGTAGACGTCCGGGCAATTGTCACATGCGTCACCCCTGCCGTCACCGGTGCAGTAACCACCCTGACAGTCAATATCGTCGTCACACGGATTCCCGTGGTACAGCCCGCCAACGCACTCGTCGGTGTCAATCTGGTCGGGATTGTGAACGTCCGGACAGTTGTCGCAAACATTGCCGACCATGTCGTCGTCATCGTCCTCCTGACCGGGGTTGTAATCTGAGGGACAATTATCCAGTGCGTCGAGCACGCCGTCCTCGTCGTTGTCAGCAGGGCCGCCGGGCACTGCCCAGGAAAAGAAGCTGATGTCAGAGGAATAGGCCGATCCGCCGCCCCAATAGGCAAACATCGGATCCTTTCCATCGGGGTCGGATTCATCCTGCCCGGCAAGGAACCCAATCGCGGACGTGGGCATCTCGATCACGTCAAACTCGATAGTGGCTATGCGCCCCCACCAGCCTACCGGCGGGATCCCATGATTTAGGGTATTACCCCCTACATCTTGGACAATGCCCGCTACAGGTACACAGTCCTTTTCTGGGTTATCCTCGCACAGTTCCCCCGACACATCGCATGTGCCGCCGGACCAGCAATCCCCATCATTGCACGTTTCGCCGGACACCACGCATTCACCGCCCGGGCAATCCGCATCGTCGCAGGTGTCGCCCGAAACCACGCACATGCCGCCGCCAGGGCAATCCCTGTGGTGGCATGTCTCGCCCGACACCTCGCACATGCCCCCAGCGGGGCAGTCCCTGTGGTGGCATGTCTCGCCCGACACCTCGCACATGCCACCGGCGCGGCAATCTTCATCATCGCATGTGTCGCCTGACACGTCGCAGGTGTCGCCCGACACCTCGCACGTCCCGTCAGGAGGGCAATCGTCGTCCGTGGCGCAGGCCAGACCGTTATTGTCTCCGCCGACGCACTTCTTGCAGTCGTTGTCCGTGGTACACGGTTCACTGTTGCTGCTGCATACCTTGCAATCATCAGGTATCGTACACGGTTCGCCATTGCTACTACACACGGTGTCTTTAATCGTACAGGGATCACCGTCGTGATCTCCTCCGACGCACTTCCTACAATCATCCTCAGTTACGCATGCTTCGCCGGTGTCGCTGCAGACCTTGTTCTCCTCGCACGTCTCGCCCGACACCTCGCACGTTCCGTCAGGGGGGCAATCGTCGTCCGTGGCGCAGGCCAGATCGTTATTGTCTCCGCCGACACACTTCTTACAGTCGTTGGCCGTTGTGCACCGTTCACCTGTGTCGCTGCATAGAGTATCAGAACACACCAGGCCATTATTGTCTCCGCCAACGCACTTTTTGCAGTCGCCAGGGGTTGCGCATTCTTCACCGGTGTCGCTGCACACCTTGCTCTCTTCGTCGCAAGTATCGCCGGAGACTTCGCATGTTCCACCAGGCAGGCAATGACGATCTGGGTCGCAGGGATTCCCGTCACTGCTGCCGCCCTCGCAAACAAGATCGACACACGTTCCACCTTCACAGTCGGCATCAGGATCGCAAGGGTCCCCGTCACGATCCCCGCCGACACAGACCGTGCAGTCATCGGCCGCGACACACAGTACGCCCGTGTCACTACAGAAACTGTCGATCGAACATGCCTGCCCGAAATTGTCTCCGGCGTCACACACCTTGCAGTCCTCGGGGGTTGTGCAGGCCTGACGAGTGATCCTGCACGCCTTAGCTCCCACAACACATGGCAGTTCGTTGTTGTCCCCGCCAACACAGACCTTGCAGTCCTCGTCACTTGCACAGGGTTCGCCGCTGCTACTACACAGCTTGTCCCCGATCGTGCACGGCGCCCCGTCGTGATCTCCACCGAAGCATGCCTTACAGTCCACAGCAGTCGTGCATACCTCGCTGCTCTCGCTACACACGTAATCCGGGAGACCGTAGAATATCGGGCAGGCGGGAAAGTAGGTCCATGCGCCAAGCCGTACCCGACAAAGCGGGTCAAACGGCTCACAAAACGTTAAATCAGCCGTGGAGACGATCGTCGGCTCGTAGGTCACATCCACACCGACGCCGGTTAGCCCATCATACCAGCCGGCGGTCACCCAGGCCTCCAAGTAGATCTTGCTCCCCTCGGACATTTGACTGTACTCGGTCACTTGCGTTCCGAGCACATACGGATCGGACGCGAAGGTTTCGCCGCTAGGGGCTTCGTAGAGAACCAGGGCCACCTTGATCAGATGTTCGGCGCCAAATCCCAGTGTACTCCACGACAAGCCAATGACAACACCCAATATGACTCGAGTGCCTCTCAGTCTCACAGCAACTCCTCCTTTTCTGATTCCCCCACAACGGGAGAGTAGCTGCAACTTCTTCCCCCAGATGGGATCAGTGGGCTCCTTGTGCCGCCAGGACCAGCCGCTTGGAGTACCAGGTAGTGAGTGGGGGGCAAGCACACGCCCGCCGCCATCCATCCTTGCTCCGCCTCACCTCCTTGACCGCATCCACGCTTTCGGACAAGGGACCGTAGTACTTAATTCGCCCCTTGGTCGGACTACGCGCCTGGGCCCGTGAATCCTCGCATGAATAGCTCAAAGTCGGCCAAGTCTGTATCGCAGTCCAGGTCTATGTCTCCAAGCGGCCTGCCTTCCCGATCGACCGCTGCATCTGGCGCGGTAAAGCTGCAGTCATCGTCCAAGTTTAGTACACCGTCGTTGTCGATGTCTGGATCGCACGCATCCCCCATACCATCGTGATCGAAATCGTCCTGGTCTACGTTGGGCGTGCTTGCACAATTGTCGCAAGCGTTCCCAACCCCATCGTCGTCGACATCGTCCTGACCAGGGTTATAATCGTGTGTACAATTATCAAGTGCGTCGAACACCCCGTCCTCGTCATCGTCGGCGCCGCCGCCGGGAATCGCCCAGCCGAAAAACTGAATCTCCGATGCTGTACTAAGTCCTCCGCCATAATAGGCGAACATCAGGTCGCGCCCGCTCGGTGAGGTCTCATCCTGGTCGCCGTGAAACAAGATGGGACTGGCGGCCGTCCCGACAACGTCAAACACGATGGTGCAGATACGCGACCACATCCCCACTGGTGGAAGACCGCTGAGGTTGTTTCCCCCTACGTTTTGGACCACGCCGGGCACTGGCACACAGTCCATTTCGGGATTATCGATGCAGCTTATGCCCTCAGGACAGTCATCATCAATGAAACACCCTTGCACGCTACCATCGCAGACCTTGTCAGGGAGACCGAAGAACAGTGGGCAGAACGCGAGTATGCTCCAGTCCCCGAGATGCACTTGACAGTTACCAGGGTGACCCGGGTCATTCGGCTTGCAGAACGTGAACAGGATATTCGAGTCGTAGATCACATCCAGGCCCGCACCGGTAAGACCACCGTCCCACCCGGTACTCACCCATGCCTCCAGATATACGGCGCTTCCGGGAGGCATTTGAGCGTACTGAGTCACCTGGGTCCCGAGCACAAACGGATCAACGACGGTGTTCTGACCGCTGGGGGCGTCGTAAAGAACCAGGGCCACTTTGATCGACCGATCGCCGGACGCAGCACTACAACAGACGGACCCCGCCAGGCAGGCTACAACCACCTTGACCTTGAATGCGTTCACCTTACACGTCCCCCCAAACACTTGCCGAAACTTTCCGCCTCCACTTCCGATGTCTCTCACGTTTGTACTGAAATAACACCTCGGAAAGAGAGCCAGTGCCGGCCCAATCTCGGACCGGCACTGGCCCCTGATGCATAAAGCATCACCCCTTCCGGTACGGGTAAACCACGTGTTGAGGCTTAACGGCTTCTCACACCGGCCCGCTTCCTATCCTTGGGCGTCAAACGGTCATTGTCCGGTGGCGCCACCAGCCTCTCCGGAACGGTCAGGCCGAAGCTCTTGATCATCTCAACCGACGCCGGCGGCACGTGGACCACGACGACGTTGCCGTCCTCGTCTAGCATCGCACCGTTACCCGACACACTCGCAGCTCCGCCGGGACCCCAGCCATAGCCGTTGCAGCGCATTTGCTCCAACGGAATGACAACACCGCCGGCGCATACATATTCCTGCCACGCCGAAGCGAAGAATGCCAGGTCACCCGGGTCGACAGAATCGCTCATGTCGTAATCGAAATCTTCGCAGCCCGGGGTGAACGGGTACACGTCCATCCAGCATGGCGCGAAGTACGACAGGTCGCCCGCGTCGACGAAACCCAAGAGGTTGGTATTGTCGTACAGGTCGCCCCAGCAGTGCATCGAGATCGGCGAGACCGTCTCCTGCTGCTGCGCAGTGGCGTAACCTTGACCAATGAGTGAGGAATCCGTGTAACCGGACTGCGCCGCACTGATCGTCGCATCGCACACTTTATTCGGCGCGATCACATCGACCGTGCCAAGGGGCACCCATACGCCTATGCCGACATCACCCTCGTTGGTGCAGCCGCCAAAATCATACACCCAGCTCGGCGGATCAACCCACCAGGTGTTGAAGTCCGGGAAGGCCGGGTCAATCTCAACCTGGAAATCGAACTCATCGTAGATGGGAGTGCCTAAGTCCATAACACTAAGCGGACAGTTTGCATCGCCCAAGGTGAGGTTCACGAACGCACAGTTGATGCCCTGCGGATCATCGCTGGCATCCATCACAAAAACCTCAACCGTGAAGCAGCCCTTTTGGTACGAGTCTTCGATTGGTCCCGACCCGGTGGGTACGAGCTTGACAAGCAGGTCACCGCAAGGACCACCGTTGTAGGTGTTGTTGCACCCGACGCCTGCGACGCATTCATCTTTGGTGCAGTAAACACTGTCGGTGCAGGGGTCCCAATTGTGTCCTACGCAGACGCCGCTCTCGCACCGGTCCAGGGTTGTGCAGATCTCGGCGTCGTCGCACGGGGTGTGTTCGGTAACGTTCGGGTGGACGCAATTATTGTTCCAGCAGACGTCATTGGTGCACTGGTATGTGTCCTTCGTGCACGGGTCCATATTCATCGCGGCCACCACATCGGTTGGACAGAAGCTACTGCTGCCGGTGCAGACTTCTTCTGCATCGCACTCGGTCTGGTACGGGCGGCACACGGTCCCGGCCGCCACCCACGTGTCCGGTGGGCAATCCGGGCCGTCACCCGGGCAGAACTCAGCAATCCCACAGGTCAGCTCCGGAGGCGTCGGACTGGGATTGGGATTTGCACGGCACTCTTTGCCGAGCGGCTCGAAGGCATCCGCGCAGACATCGGTCTCGCCGTCGCATACGTCGGCCACGTCGCAGTCACCATTCTTAGCGCGGCAGGGTGTGTCGGCTGGCCAGAGATGGTTTACGCAAGCTCCGGCGCCGTCACAGGTGTCCTGCTTGTCGCAAATGTCCGAGTGCCCGTTGGGATTCCCACAGGTTGTTACCGCTGACTTGAAGAGATCCGGCGGGCATGCGGCATCCGACCCGGTGCAGTACTCGCGCTTGTCACACTCGGGATCATCCTTGTCCCGGCATATCTTCGTCGCCGGGTCGAACCTAGGCATGCAGATACCCGCGTTTCCACCACCACCACAGCTATCCGGTTCATCGCAGTCGACGTCGCTCGGATCGCCGCAGGCAGTGTACTGAGCTGCCTTTACGTCAGCTGGGCAGTACCGGTGCCCGTCACAGTAATCCGCGACGTCGCATCCGCTGCCATCGTCGGGCCGGCACTCCTTGGTGATGGGCTCCCGGTGATCCACGCATTGCCCACCCACACACGTATCCTGCAGGTCGCAGATGTCAAGTGCCGGGTCGCCGCAGGTCACACTGCCGTCGTGGTTTTTCGTCACACACCCCTGGTACGCGGTCGGCGGCTCACAAACGACGTAAGTGCACTCGCCGCTTGGGTATTCCGCTTCGCAGAAATCGTGGCTGGTCTGATCAACGCCCCACGACCCGTCCGCCTGGCACACCGTGCAGGTCTGACCGGCATTGTGAGTCCAACCGCCACCGCTCGGGTCGCAGCAATAGTTGCCGGACTGATATGGCAGGTCCGGGCACAGATTCTCCATCGTGCATTCAGCTTCGCATGCCGCTATGCATGCATCGTACGCCGGCCCAGGGGGCACCGCGACGCAGGTAATGGTTGCGCAATCGCTCTTGCAGTCCGCGATCATTTTGACGTCGTTGCCCCCGGCGCAGTCGCAGTCCGGACAATCGTCAGTCGCGCACGTGGTCCCATCGCCTAGGTACGCGCCACCGAGGCCGTCGACACACGTCTCGTTACTCTGGTCGTCCACGCACGACCCGTCAGGCGCGCAACACGCACCCAACTCAGCTTTGGCCGTGTCGGCAAACCCGAAAGTGCAGGCCAGCGCGACCAGCGGAACAAAATACTTACAATACTTCATCATTCAACCTCCTAAAGACTGTGGCTTGGCGCCTACGCTGATAAGTAGGATTTGTGACACGTAGGCGCATCTCTTTTCCTTGCTTTCTCTGACGCTCTGGCGCCCCCATCGCCATACACCGCCCCTTCACTGCTGATTCTACTTTCATCCATACTCCTTACAAAAGGACAACTTAGTAAACACGACACGAACATGGGAGTAGGGTAGCGTTCCCCTTTTCGCTTTTTGTCGACGTTTATGTATTTGCCGCACGCACCTCCTACCCTGACTCGGTGAGCCCTGCGGACTATCCATACTTAGCAACATCTCGGCTCACGTGCCCAGTAACATAACAACATGCACAAGGATCAAATGTACGAACTGCCGTCAACTCTTTCCTTCTCCGATCTTTCCTCTATCCTCGTACTTGTGGCGGGAACCCTCCCCGCCAATCCTCATACCTCAAAGCGCCAGTTTGAGAGCGACGGTTCCTCCACCGCACTCGGTTCCAGTCACAGGCCCATAAGGTCATCATACAGGATAACCCAGACCCACATTTACCGGAATATACATGAAACACGTAAAGTATGTCAAGCGAGTAACTTTTATTTTTCGGTCTCGCGTTTCTACCTCGCACAACAAGGGGAGAACAAGCCGAATCGCTACAACGTAACCTCTTTATTAACAAATGGTTATGTCAGACGGGGCCTCTCGGCCAGGCTGCAGACACCTTTGGAAGTGGCGTTGGAGGGCGCGCCGACACGGTGCCCCGGACGCGAGTCTGTTACGGGCACGTATGGTCAGGCAAGCTGGAGCCGCAGATTTGCGGTCGTTCTGGTATGCCCTTTACGGTCATGTGGCCTGCCGGCCTTTCCAGGTAGGCCCTGTGAGGCGATGCATCTTTCAAGACCGGTTCTTTGTCGATGCGTGTTCGGCAACGCAACATATTTTCGAGGAACAGAGCCCACGGTTCCTGTTTTACGGGCATCACCCTGTGGTCGATAGTTGCCTCTTCAGGATAAGGCGTCGCGGGATACGGCGTGGAGGGTCGACAAGTCTGTGCCGGCATAGGTGTTTACACCCCGAGACGACTTGCCAAGGCCGGACCATATACGGTATAAGCGGATACATGATAACCGGTAATAGAGATGCGGGTGGCGGTTCCGTGGGGCTGGAGCCGGTTTCCGCCATTTAGGGGAGAAGAGTCGATGAGATCGCGTGATGCATCAATCCTAAGATCGGCCGCACTTTTCTTGCTGGTCTTGCCAGCCAACTTGCTAGGAAACGATATTGACGCCGATGGCGTCCAAGATGCGGTTGATGTCTGCTCCAACACGCCGCCGGGCATTACGGTTGACGGCGAAGGACGGCCACTTGCGGACTTGGACGATGACTGCGACGTAGACCTGAGTGATTTCGGCGTCCTGCAGATCAACTTCACTGGACTCGACGACGCGGCTTTGCTCCAAGCAAACTTAACCGGGCCCTTACCCTGCGTTGCAGGCATTCCAGACAAGGACATCCAGTTACGGCATGTGTTGCGGGACCAGGCCAGCGGTAACACGACAGCCTGCAGGCTCCCCACGTCTGAAGCGGATTATCTCCAGGGCAGCTGCTTTCTCATGGAGATCTACGCGGTCGATACCAGAGAGGAGCCGGCCGGGATAAGCTGCGTATTTTTTGACGTTGACCTCGGCGACACAGACTGCCCCCTTGCAGGCACCGGGATTGTGGTGTCGGACACGTTCCCCGATTTTCAGAGCGGAAGCTTCGTCAGTCCGGGTTGGGCTGACGAGGTGGGCGGGTGCACACTGGACGCAGGTGTCGGCGTTGGCGAATGGGTGCTGATAGCGACGATCGACGTGGTGGCACCACAAGCTGCTTGTTGCACCGCGGTTTCCCTAGAGGAGGCGGAAACGGACTCCTCTCTCGTTGGGGGCGGCATCACGGCAGAGCTAGGCTTTGGGGCGTCTTCCGACGTCAATATTCTTTGCCCTGGCGTGATCTACGATCTCTGGCCGTCCGGTGGCAACGGCTTCATCGATGCCGGGGACCGATCGGTGCTCATCCCCTGTATAGGAGAAACGGCCCCGTTCAGTGAGGAGTGCAGCCAAACTGATTGGAATTGTGACGGGCTCATCAACGATAACGACAAAGCCTTCTTTGACACCGCGTGGCAGAAAGGAATCTGCGCCGGTGGTATTGAGATTCCCGCGTGCCAGCTCAACTGCGACGGCATGACGCGTGGAACTCTCGAGCTGGGACGTCGTGGTGTCAGCAGCGAACACAATGCCTCGCCGTGAACATTCCCGGGCTCGTACGAGGCTCCCGTTGGCTCCTTTGACCGCCAGTCAGATATAGGGGGAAAGGATGTACTGCTCCCGATTTATGTGCCATCCGCTATGAGAGTCGATAACCGTTGGCCGGAATTCAACTGATAGATGACAACCACCGCGACTACGGACACCCACCCGGTCCCTCCCAGGCACCATGCGGATACGAGAACCCGCGAAACGCATCGAGAACATACGTTACGTCTGAAATGTTCACCAGCCAATCCGGCAAATTGGGCTCGATGTCCGCCCTGGACTTTAGCACCGCGTTGGGCAGGTTCCTGAACTTGTCCAGACTCGCAGTGACATCCGTAGTCATGTTCACGACTCCCTCAGGCGGACTGCACGGAATGACTGCGCAATTCCCAACCAAATCGCCCCACTTGCTTGTGGTTATAGTAAGCGGCGCCGAGTAATTCGCTTCGTCATCAAAATCGCTGTCACAGTCGATGGCCTGCACGTCATAAACGGCGCTGGGTATGATCTCGTCGTCGGTCACATGCAGCAAACCGAGGGAGCCGAAGTCCGTGCAGTACGGCTCGCACTGGAGGTTTGCGCTCATGAAGCTCGGGTAGGGTAGCGGCGAAACCTTACCGGCGTTCTCACTGATTTCTCGCGGTTCGCCGACCCACATCTCGGTCCCGTTGACTCCCTCAAACGGTGCCGGCAAATTGGTGAGAGTCACCCGCAAGGCGGTCTCCTGGCCCGGATTGGCGGGCACAAGCGAGATATAGCGGCACTTGGCGACTGGTGTGGGCTCACCGTCCACCAGCAAACTTTGAGCCACGTTGAGACGTCCACCGGAGGCCACCAAGCCATCCAAGCCCGGAATATGATCAACCGGCAGCAGAAGCCTCAACTTGAGCGCGTCAAGAGATAGGCCCGGATCTTGTGCAAGGAGCTTACCCGCTGCTCCCGCAACGTGCGGTGTAGCCATCGAAGTGCCGCTATTGTAGGCGTAGCCGTTGCCAGGGTAGTCGGTTCCCACATACTGGATAGCGATGTCATCAATCTCGACGCCGTGATAGTCGTTGTCGTCGTTGTCTGTAAGCCAGCGGAAACGGACCTGCATCTCGGCATTACGGTACCGCTCCAAATCGATGATTGTTCTGCGGAAGAAGTCGGGAAGGCCGCTGCTACAACAGCGCCGGTAGATCTCTTGCCAAACGGCGCCATCCCAAACGTCTACGACGAACGCATCATCGTTGCCTATTTCCCTGCGAGAATAGAACGACAAGGCGAGTCCTGGCAATCCTATCGTGTCAAACGCGGGGGTAAGGACGGCACTATCGGAGTTGCTCCGATAAGGGTATGACTGCACGTCGCCGCGCAGCGTGATGTTTCCGTTACCTCTATCGGTCGTTCCCCAGTAGTTGTTGGTCCCCTCGGACGTCAATTGCGGTCCAAGGGACGGTGGGATCACTGCCTGGAAATCTTCGAGGAAGAGGTTCGTGAACGGCGGGTGTGTGCTGTAGATGTCGGAGCCGGGAGCAGCCAGATCGACGGACGTCGCACCCCAGCTGGACGCCCACCAAAGCTCGTCGTTATGATCGGTGGCGGCGACAGCCACAACGTTATCTACATCGTAACTGCTCGGATAATTGGGAAGAACGTCGTTGTTGGTAGCATTATTGCCAGCCGCGGCTACGAATAGCACCCCGGCATCTCTGGCTACGGTGAGGGCATCCAGCAGCGTGAGGTTATAGGAATCACCGCCCCAACTGCTGTTGATGACCCTTGCCCCCATCGTGACTGCGTAGTTGAGCGCCTCTGCCGCGTCGTAGTAGTTACCGACTCCCTCAGCGTCAAGGAAGCGGAGGCACATGAGTTTGCACAGCCAGTTGATGCCAACGACACCGAGACCGTTGTTACCCACTGCTCCCAGCGTTCCTGCAACGTGAGTGCCGTGACCGTGGGCATCCATGGGATCGCTGTCAGCGAGCAAGGGGTACCGACGACAAAAGTCGAACCCGTGAACATCGTCAACATAGCCATTTCCGTCATCATCGATGCCGTTGGTCTCCTTTCCGGCACCGCTCTCTCCCGGATTGATCCAGATGTTGGGCGCCAAATCGGGATGGTTGTAGTCCACCCCTGAGTCAATAACCGCAATGATCACGTCCGATGAGCCAGCGAACATATCCCAGGCCTCTGGGGCATCGATGTCCGCATCTGGTGTTCCCCCCGTCTGGCCCGTGTTGTGCAGCCCCCACAGTAAATTGAACGATGGGTCGTTCGGCGTCACCCCGGCTGCCCAGACGACGTGATTTGGCTCTGCGTAAGCGACGCGTGGATCCTTCAAAGCGAGCATATCGTTAACCGCCTCGGTGACGAACACGCCATCCGGGAGTCTGACCAGCACTGTTCTTTGCCCAAAGCGCAGCGAGAAGCGGCGAAGCACTTGTCCTGGCAAGGCTTGTTCCGCGGCGTGGAGCGCGGCCATCACCTCCCCGCGCGATTTCGTTTTGCCCCCTGCACGCAGGGCTACGATCATCTCACCGGAGACGTAGTCTCCAACGTTTTCCCTGGGTAGTGCCGCCCTGGGATCGTTTCCGGTTTGGCGCTCCCCATCAGCATTGGCACGCGCTTCGCCGGTATTACGACTCGCCACACGAGCAACCGTTGGATGATGGATCTTCTCCTTCTTCGCGATGTTTCTCGCATTGTCGAGAATGAGTTGGCCAAAGAGACTGTTCGAATAAACAACGTTGGTCGCAGCAGCAACAAGGACGAACAGAATCGCGTGCGGCACCATGCGCTTACGTTTCTCGGATTGGCCGCCGGCCTCTCGCTTGGGCGGATCCATAGCCTGTCTGAACCTGTTCATCTTTCGGTGGACGACCGGGCGCTCAACTGTGTCCTGCGTGTACCCTAGCCTCTTCATGGGAACGCTCCAACTCGGAGGTGCCCCCGTCTCAAACCCACCAAGAAACCCTGGAGTATAACTGATCGAAGGTCTTATATCAAGTATAAGGGGGTCTATTATATCTCAAATAGTTTGACATTTGAAATGCATCGTCTGAAGCGGTGGAAAGGGGACGGCTACCGCGGCGACGCAATCAGCGCTTGTCCAGGAGCTGCCGGATTGTCGTCCGTCGGAGGAGGGATTTTGCGTAACGGGCGATGTCGTTGCAGACGCCTTCGACAACGTCCTTTGCCGGTTCCGCTCCCTTGATTTCCCTTCGGGTAGTCAGATCACCGCTCACCGGGCCTTGAATCGCCTCGACGATCTCGAGCAGCGTGGTACGGCTCGGAGGTTTCCGGAGCAGGAATCCGCCAGTGCGGCCACGCTCACTTCGGAGCACCTGGGAACGTACGAGCTGCTGTAGTATTTTCAGCAGATACTCCTCTGGAATACGACACGATCTGGCGATATCTCGGCCCTGCACCGGACCTCCCGTTTCATGCTTCGCGATGTATAGTGTGGCAAAGGCACCATACGCGGAAGCTTTTCCAAGTTGCATTGAGTTCCTATCCTTAGAGCACTCCTTTTGGTCCCCCAGAACAAGGCTAGTAGTAGTCCCACCGCAATCCCGCGCGATGCAGTGGGGAAAGCACTCACGCGTCCGAAACACTCGGCAAGCCAGCGGCCTCGCGAAAGATATCCAGCCAGAGATCATCCACCATCCGTGACGGCTCATGCCTGGCATCAAGGAAAAACACCAGCGTGGCCGATTGTTCCCGCCAATCCACGCGCCGCAGAAAAGCCGTATAGTGAGAAACAACGCCGTCGCGCCGGAAGATGGTGGTGTGCCCTATCTCACCCTCGGTCGGCAGCGCAAGACGAAGCTGATCACGGAGAGATTCGTCGATATGCTCAACCGGGCGCCGCAGCGCTGGGTCCGCCACCGCATCGAGTACCGTTGATGCAGCCGCAGTAGCGTAGAGCAACTCGCCACTGTCTGCGATACAGGCGATCGGCCACACAGCCAGCGCCCGGGCGGCGGAGGCAGTCTCCTGGGCAGACGCCAGCTCCTGCTCCAGGCGACGGATTTGTCGTAGCAACTCGCAGTGATCCAAGAAGCGTTGTACACATGCTTCAAGCGTGCGCAGGTCGAACGGCTTCTCGAGATATTCAATCACACCGAGTGCGCGACTGCGCTCTTCGTACTCGCGCGAGCTGTATCCGGTGATGACAATGAGAGCAACGTTGGCGTTCTCGTCTTTGACTCGCTCGGCCAGATCGAGGCCGCTGGCTCCCTCGGGAAGCCTGATGTCGACGATCATCAAGTCGACCTCTCCCCTACCCAGGCATGCCATAGCTTCGTCAGGAGTGGCCGCAAGTTTCACCTCGACCCCCGTTCGTTCTAGGCCACGCTTAACGTACGTGCGATAGCCTTCCTCATCATCAACCAAGAGCACTGTAGACACCGCTTTGTCCCAAAGTGTTGCTGTTCCGCTCCCACCGACACCTGCAACTTCAGCGCCGGTCATCCGGCCGTCGGGCAGCAATGATGTCAGGGACTTTTTCCTGCCCGACACATGGGCCGCCGTTGCGCGAATACTAGTGCTACAGTATAAACAGGATGTCAGGGGTCTTTCAAGACCTCCTTGGAGGATGGGACGAGCGGTTTCATGCTCTGGACTGGGAGCGAGCCGCCGGATCCGATCGGCGAACGTCCGATAATAGCCTTGTCGGCGCCGGTGAATCGGGCGCTTCCGAACGTTCGCACGAATAAGTTGACTGGACCTGAGACCAGATGTGGTTTATCCGCTTTTCGGACTGATCGGCTTTCAGCTACGGCGACGGCCGCCCACTTTCGAGCAGTGTCTCCACCAGTTGAAGCGTATCGCAGGCCATTTCGTCCGGGAGGCCAATAACGACCAGACGGCTGAGCCCAGGGCGTGCTGGTGCTTGTGTGCGGATCTGCCACCGTATGCCTCGCTTGGCATTTGGCGACACTGTAACCCAGCGTTTCACCGCAGCGTCGAGGTCGGGTACAGGGTCTGGCGAAAAGAAGTCGGATAGGCTCCCATCGTCGCGCCCAGCTCCAGTCAGACCAAGCGAGTCCCTCGCCAGGGAGTTGGCGGACACGATCCTGCCCTTACGGTCGACCTCGACAAGCCCTATCGATGCCCCCTCCCCCGGTGGGCGTTGGGAGAGGGTGGCCTGTCGCACCGCATCAACAAGTTCCTTCAGCTCAAAAGGCTTCTCGATAATCCGGAACACCGGGGGCTTGCTCACGACGTCCGCGACGTCAGATAGCGAAAAACCGGTGATCAGAATCGTTTGAAGATCTCCGTCAACCGCTTGAAGGACACTCGCAACATGCAGTCCATTGAGGTCGTCTCCCAGCATCCAATTGACAACAAGTACGCGCGGACGGAAACGACTTCCAACAGCGACACCGTCGCGACCAGTGGCTGTGTCTTTCACATTGTATCCGTCACGGGACAAGGCACGACACAAGTACGTGCGGTAATGCTGATCATCCTCAATGACGAGTATGTTCACTATGCCGGCGCCTCGCTGCTTCATGTATTTGGCTCCAACGGCAGGTCAATGATGACAGTCGCTCCACGCCCCCCCTGGCTTACCACGTCAATCTTGCCACCATGCTCGCAGATGATGCCGTGCGACATGCTGAGCCCGAGCCCCGTGCCACCATCGGCGTGCCGGGTCGTGTAGAACGGATCAAACACGTGTTCCCTCTGTTCTTCTGTAATGCCAGGGCCGTCATCGTCGACTGAAGTACGCACCATGCCGCAACAGTGCTCCGTTCGAATCGTAATGCAGGTGCCTGAGCCTCCCGCCTGAAATGCATTCCGGATGATGTTGACGAATACCTGCTGTATAGCGGTTGGGTTCATTGGGACCTCGGGCAGGCCGGTGGCCAGCTTGGCCTCTATCGTCGCGCCGTGCTTTTGCGCTTCCGTCTGAGTGAGGTCGATGGCGCGTCTCACGGCATCGTTAAGGTCACACGGCCACTTTTCGGTTGGCTCTTGCCGTGCGAACTGGATGAGACTCTGAATGATTCGTGCGGTCCGCCTGCTGTTTTCAATGATATCTTCGAGCGCCGTCTGGGTGGCTTGCTCAGCGTCCCGCTCATGCCTGCACAGGAGAGCGTACTGAGCAGCCACAAGCACGGAACCGACCGGATTGTTTATTTCGTGGGCTATACCAGCCGCGAGGGTTCCAATTGATGCCAGCCGCTCGGCGTGTTGCAACTGCCTTTGAAGATGGGCTTCCCGCTCCTGCCGCAAATAGCTGTCGAGGAGCACTCCGACAGCATCTGCCAGAGTCTCAATTACAGAGACATCTTGCTCGTCGTAGGGTCTGGCCGCGTTGGCCAAAGCGATCAACGCGACCACCTTTTGCCCACGGAGAACTGGAATACCAAGAAAGCGCCGCAGGGGGGGATGGCCCGAAGGAACACCACTCGCGCGGGGATCCGAGTTGGAGTCGTTCGATATGACGGCCTTGCGGCTTGCGATAGCCGCCCCTATCAGTGTCTCCGGGTTCGTCAACTCGAAGTAGCCTGTCTCCTGGTGTGCGCGCCGGGCACGATCATACAGGTCCCGTTCGCCCTCCTCCAACCAAGCCACGCCCTCGTACGCGTGGATACGCAGCGTCTGTCCGTCCACAACGGTGCCGAAGAATGCAAGCTCGCTGCCCGTTCGGTCCAATGCATACCGAAGCAGTGCGGTACTTGGCTCCCGCCACTCCCCAGTGTCCACGAACAGTGTCATTGCGTCGCTGATCGCCGCTAGCTGTTCGGTCTTTGTGTGCAGTTGTTGTTCTGCACGTCTACGCTCTGTCACGTCCCGGAAGATTCCTAGAACGCCTATGATATGCCCTTCTTCGTCTTTGATGGGCGTCTTGATGGTATGTACGATGAATTCTTGTCCGTCCAGCACATATTTCTCTTCAAGCTCTTCTACCCTTCCGGACTCCATAATCCTCCTATCATCTCCTCTGTATTTCTCGGCCAGCTCCTTGGGATAGAAGTCATAATCCGTCTTGTCCACGACCTCCTCCGGTGTGCATTTGAGATCTCTGGCATAGTTACAGTTGCAGGACACATACACGGAGTCTCTGTTCTTGTGGAATATCCTTTGTGGTAGATTTTCAAGTAATGTTCTGTATTTCTGTTCGTTATGCCGCAGCGCCACCTCAATCTTCTTCTGATCGGTGACGTCCGTGAATACGCCGTCAGCAAATGTGACACCATCTTCTTCGTGAGTGGCCACGGCTCTTTCGTGTACCCAAATCCAGCGTCCGTCTTTTCTCTGGGCTCGGTACTCGACGTCGAGCCTACGTCCATGTGTAAAAAACGATTGAAACGCTTGCTTGACCTGCGCAACGTCGTCAGGATGGATCCTCTTCAGCCAAACAGCCCGACCCCCCTGGCATACTTCCTCCGGAGTAAACCCGTACATCTGTTCGATATTCGGGCTCACGAAGACAATGTTGCCCTGGGCATCCGAGGTCCAGATCACATCCGGAATATTGGCAAGGAGCGCCTGGTACCT
>Ga0114930_10002023_pt1 | contig 18648 bp, 20 predicted proteins | sample AnhtaG_FD_87300 | JGI IMG/M metagenome (GOLD analysis project Ga0114930, IMG submission 87300) | Deep subsurface microbial communities from Anholt, Denmark to uncover new lineages of life (NeLLi) - Anholt_01485 metaG | ecosystem: Environmental > Aquatic > Marine > Oceanic > Sediment | place... | reverse complement strand
TCTTTGAAAGGAGACCAAAATGAATGGCAAAACGAAACAATTTAAGACAATCCTTCTCTTAGCAAGTCTCTTGGTGGTCGGGCTGATTGTGCTGAATGGCTGTAAGAAATCTGAGCCTCCCCCGCCTCCTGAGCCCAACGTGACTGCTGCTGCGGCAATCCGGTAGACTACCCGCCCGATAATTGCTCAGCCTGGGACGGCTTAGGATTGCTGAGAAAACGCAGGGCATTGTAAATCATCAGAAAATGCAATTGGCAAAGGCCTTGAGCATACAACTTGCGCCCTTTTTACTGCGTTTTCCATTCCGTATTTACTGCCGAAGGCCCGCCGGTTTTCACCGAAAGGCGTCCCCCAGGGAGAACATTAGGATTTTGGTCATTTGTGCTTGTTTAGGATCCATTCGACCCATTCGGCCATGCTCAGGGCAGGCTTTGCTCCCACCTTCGCAGAAGCTTCGGAGGGCAAGCAGGACAAGTTTAGGGCCTATTCCTGGTTCCTGCAAAAAATCTCATTTATGGGAATTATCTCTTGATTTCATGGCCTCTCGGTGTATATAATCACGACTGGTATATTAAATTTGCGAGAAAATAGATTAATCATACTTAGCTTTTAGCATCTTGCTCAAAACTGTCACAAACTTTTTAATTGGGAGAAAGGAAATGAAAGAGAAATTATTAGTAGCGAGTCTGTTTTTTGTAACAATGTGGAGTTCTGGTTGTGCTACGGTTATGACGGGCAAATACCAGAATATCTCTGTCACATCGGAGCCACCAGGCGTAAAAGTTAGATCGGATACGGGCGTATCTATAACTACGCCTGGCAGTTTTGACCTAATCCGCAATCAGGACCACACTTTGGTTGCTGAGTATACAGGTTGTGAGCCACAACAAAAGGAACTTAAGCATGGAATACAAGGTTGGTTCTGGGGCAATATTTTACTTGGTGGTATTATAGGTGGCATTGTGGACGCTGCTTCGGGGTCTTCTGACGAATTACAACCTAAAAAAGTCCACTTCAATTTTACAAGTGCAGGTCAAGCAGCGTTAAATCGTCAACGTTCATATTTGGATTCGCATCCTGATATAGATGAAAAAGTTCGCTTTGCCATTTTGAATGAACTGTCCAGAAAGGGTATGACGAAAGAAGAATTGATAGCAAGTCTTGGTAAGCCAGACTTGATTGACCAAGAAAAAGAATACGAGGTTTTCGTCTATAATGAACGTAAACCTCAACGCTATTACTTGAAGAATGAGACTTTGGAAAAAGTAAAATAGACCGACTATGTTACGCTCTACCTACTCGGTTTGGGTTTAGAAATACTTTTGAAGGAGTTAGATTATGATTATGAACGCAAGCGAAAAATTTGATGATTTTGATGAAGATGCGTCCAAATTTCTCAATATGCTTGAGCAACATCTACCAGGAAAAAACATATGCGCCGACCTGTATATTGATAAGCTCAAGAAGGAAATGAGTCAAGAAGACATACCTATACAAAAGTTAGATGCTCTCCTTGAAATAATGAAAAACCACCAGATAGTGGAGTATCATCCAGAAGGTGGACACCCCTGGATAACAATAAACCCATTGCGAGTTCGGGAAGTTCAGCACTCATTAAAGAGTATTACTTGCCCTAAATGCAACAAGCGGACATTGATACGAAAGACTGTTATTTATTGCCCAAGTCCAGGCTGTGATTATCAGCGTGATAAAGAACAAAAAAATTAAGACCTCTCGCAAATGCCTGAATATTTTTTGAAAATAATGGCCTTTTTTGGGCTAAAATCCACCCTTTTCCAATTTTTTTTGGCTATCACCCATTTTTTACTTGAACATTTTAGCTACAATTTGCTAAGATTGATAACATAAATGAAGGTACGTCATGGAGGACGAGCCTTACAAATTTTATGCATAACTTGCAATAGGCCTTTTTATCTTCTTGCGGCTGGATTGGGTTAATTCTATCTATACAATTTTCCCTGCTGGTTTTATCTTGCATTTCGTAAGCCTGTTTAGTATAATTGCTTATGAGTAAAAAGGCCAAAAAGCGTCGGGAAAACTTAAAAATACAAGCGATAGATCCCCAAACAGGGAGGATGGATTACATCGTGATTTCATCGGAGAGACTGCTACGCGTGGGTAAGCGTAGCAAAGGTCAAACCATGGAGGCTGCTTATACGCTGATAGACACAGTTCAAAATCCGCAACACATCTTTGAAGGCATTCGCTGGGATGAGGACGAAAGAAGCAGTGACGTACCTGGTTGGCGATGTTATTGTAAAAAGCCTACCAACCGATATAATTTTGAGGGTGTGCCGGTTCGAGCAGACCCAAACAAAGTATTCATGGTTTTCGTGAATGAAAACAAAGTGGCATACTTATGGTACTGGCATACTGCTGATGATGATGACAAAACATTGCCTTTGGGGCATGCAAAACGATTTAAGAAAAAGGTGATATAAGATGCGAACTCTATCAAATAAAGATTACGCCAAAAAAGTTTTCGAGATAGTGGAGAAAGCCGAGCCTTTCAAACCAGAAGCATATTATGACCCAGATGGCAATTGCATCGAATTTATAGTTAAACCGGACGATTTTTATGCCGAGCGGGTCGATGATTTGCTCACCGTGTACTACAGCGAAGAAACGAAAGAAATAATTGGCTGCTTAATCAAAGGTGTATCGGCATTTTGCAAACGTCTGGTGGAAAAACTCCCTGGTTTTGCTTTCGAGATAGAGGACGGACGAGTGCGACTGGGTCTGCTATTGCGTGCGCGTGCGTGGAGTGAATTAAGCAAAGATGACAAAATACTGGTGCTAACTTACAAAAAACTCGCAGATTCTGCCGATGAAATGAATGTCGAAACAGAATTGTGTAGTATGAACTGATAGTACCCATCACTAAGCCCTGATATAATACAAGGCCTTATTATCACTTTTGCTTATATATACCCCATTTTTTGATGCAATATCGCGGGTGGCTTTGCTCGGTTTACGTCATTTTTGCCTGTTTTGTACATAGTATCATAGTTCCCTGTACAATCCTATAGCCCATTTTCTGCTCAATAACAGCAATATCAAAAGGCCATAGGGTCCCGGACTGGTTTCCTGCGCCGACGGGGCATATCAATTTGGCGCCCGTATTTCCTCATTTCAATCACCGCGAATGCCAGAGCCTCTATTGCCGGATAATCCCCCAATTCTAGGGTCACTACCTCGCTCGGCTCTATCTCACCCAAATAGTTTTTTGTCTTACTGTCTTTCAGAAACAACTGTCGGCTCTGAATTTAATTTCTGTAAAAATTACCGCTCCTTTACAGTCGCGGCTCTGTTTTTTATATATAGGACGAATGGTGGGGCAAGCCCCACCCTACCTTTTCAAATGATTCCATCAGACGGGGCCGGATTTCCGCTGCGCTACAATATTGATTAGTCAGTAGTCATACGGTTTTTTGCCTTGTTTAACTCGGCTTTTCGTCTGCATCTGACGCAGGGTGTCGGTTAAGACCTCCGCCAGTTTCTTGTCGCCCATATTCTTTGCCTGCTCAGCCGTTATCGCCTTGCCGTAGCAGACCGAAATCGAGCCTGGCGAAAACAGCTTCTTATGCCTCGGCCAACACTCAAAGGCCCCGTCAATCACCACCGGCACAACCGCCGCCCCTCCGCGCCTGCACAAAAGACCAAGGCCCGGCTTCAACGGCGAAATCTTACCATCGTACGTACGGGTCCCTTCCGGAAAAAGACAGACTCCCCCGCCTTTTGTAAGTTTGCCGAGGACCTTCCTCATCGCGGATATGTCCGCTTCGCCCAGCTTTACCGGTATCGCATTCACTGAAGCAATCAGCGGGCCGAAGAACCAATTGGTAAAAAGCGAATCACGCGCTAAAAAGCACGAAGGTCTCTTCAAAGGCCCCACGCAAAATATCGGGTCAAGATAGCTCTGGTGGTTACTGACAAGTACAAAAGCACCTTTTCCGGGGACATTGTCTCTGCCGTAGGTACGCACCCGAAAAAACAAAATGCAAAAGACCTTGCAAATCCAGCGCGCGTACCAGAACCATGCTGCATTTAGTTTTTCCTTAAGCATTTTTCTTTCACATAACCCAAAAGCTTTTCAACAACCTCTTCGATACTCAAATCGGTCGTGTCAACAACAATGGCATCTTCGGCCGGCCTTAAGGGTCCGACCGTTCTGTTCTCGTCGCTTTTATCTCTTTCTTCGATGGCCTTTTGTATTTGCTCAAGGTTTTCATCGCGTCCTGTCTTTGCCGCAAGGCATCCGCTGCAAGGCGTCCCTTTCGGGACTGCGGACGACGGGCGGGATTCACCCGCGCCCCTGCCGCAGGGGCGGGATTCATCGCTGCCTTTGGCCCGCAGCTCAGCTTGTCTTCTTCTCGCCCTCTCGATAGAATCAGCCGTCAGATAAAATTTTATATCAGCATCGCTGAACGCCACCGTGCCCTGGTCTCTTCCTTCGGTCACTATTTTTTGTCGGCCTGCCGCGAACCGCCTTTGCATTTCCACTAATTTCTCCCGCGCCTTTGGCGAAGAGGCGATATACCGGGCATTAGCGGTTATCTGCGGCTGGCGTACTTGCTCGGTAACATCAATTCCGTCGATACAGACCACCATTTTGTCATCCCTGAGAGAGAATTGAAATTCGCTCGTTTCCATAACGCCGAGCAGCTCGTCTTCGTCGCTCATATCAACGTCGGCCTGCATCGCAGCCAACGTTACAGCCCGATACATCGCGCCGGTATCGAGAAAGCTCGCCCCTAACTTCTCAGCAAGTAACCGGGCCGCGGTACTCTTGCCGCTGGCCGCAGGACCATCAATTGTAATAACCTTAAACACTGACTAACACCGACTTAAACACTGACTATTACTGACCTTGGCCACGACAATACTCGTATCATCAATCTGCCTGGCGAGTCCCACAAACCGCCTTCTGTATCTGAGTATATTTTTAATCATCTGCTCTGCCGAACCTGCGGTAAATTTCTTTGCGGTCTCTAACAAATTTTCCCTGCCCCAAAATTCGTCATCGAAGTTGGCTGCATCGATCAGCCCATCGGTATAAAACAGCAGACTGTCACCATCTTTTAACTCAACCGTTTCAATCTCATATTCCTCCTGGGCATCGACTCCGAGCACGAGGCCGCCCTTTTCCAGGTCCATAATTTGCCCGTCTCTTATCAGCACCGTCGGCTCATGCCCGCAATTGCAATAAGTTATAGTTTTATCTTTAACGTCAATGATTGCATAAAACAACGTAACAAACTCACCATTCCTGCACTCGTGGCACGCCATCTCGTTGAGCCTACTGATAATTTCTTTGACCACATCTGCCTTGCATTCGGTCTGGGCACAAACATGCAAAACGCCTTGGCACGGCATCAACGCGTTGGCGTAAGCTTGCAAAGCACCCTGGAATGAACTCATCATAAGCGCTGCCGGCATCCCTTTGCCCATCACATCGGCAATCGCCACAACAATACATCTGTCACTCACTTGAAGAAAATCATAGAGATCGCCGCCAACATCAAAACAGGGAATATAAGTAGCCGCTATATCCAAGCCCGGCATCAGCGGAGCTTTTTCCGGAATCATTCTCCGCTGAATGACTCCTGCCAGCCGCATCTGCTCGGCCATATGTGCGCCTTCTATCGCCTCCGCATACAGCCTGGCGTTCGTTATCGCCACCGCACACTGAGAAGCAACCGCCCTGGCAAGGTTAATATCATCTTCGTAAAAGCGCTTAGGCCTGGGACTGTAAAGCCGAAGCACGCCAATCCCCCGGCCTTTGAACCGCATCGCAACGGTAAGCTGGCTGACGAGCCCCTCCTTGATTGTCGCCTCTTTATATTTGACCCTGCCATCGACCCGCATATCGTCCAGCACCACTGCCTGGCCTGCAAAAGCGGCTTTAACCACGGTATCATTTTTCGATACCACACCTTTGCTGCGGTATTCTTCACTGAGTCCGTACGTGCTTCGCATTTTCAAATCGCCGGCCTCTTCGTCCAGCAGCCGAATCGAGCAGGCCTTGACCCCCACAATCTTCACCGCCGCTTCTGCTAATTTATCCAGCACTTCCGGAAGCGAAAACTCCCCGGCCACCAGTGTGGTAAGCTGATAAATCTGAACATCTCTTTCTATTTGTTTCTTTGTCTTTTTCGCCATAATCAATTTCTAATTTACTCAAACCAACTGGATTATACTCAACTTGCAGCTCCCGGTGAACCTTAATTTATTCTGCCGCTGCCACTTGCATCAAAAACTAAATCGGATTACTATACGTTTCTTGACTCTAATAGGTTCGAATACGCAATACGATATACGCAATACGACATACGAAAAATGATTGCCAAGCACATAATTTTTACCGGCCGGGTCCAGGGCGTTGGCTTTCGCTTCACCGCCCGCAGAGCAGCCAACCGCCGTCAGTTGACCGGCTTCGTCCGCAATGTGCCGGACGGCACCGTCGAGATGCTCGCCCAGGGTCGTTCTGAGGATATAGATGATTGTATCCAGGACTTAAAAGAATATTTTGCCGGCTATCTTAAAGAAACGAGAATCGAAGAAATCCCCCCCGACACAAGATACGAAGAATTCAGGATTACCTTTTAATCAAATAAATAATACTTTAATGCTGTTTTCTTTTTCTTGAGGCGTGCCATACCTTCCTCGGTAACCTTAGTACGCCTTAGCTCCAGATACTTGAGCGAACCAAGTCCTTCCAGATAAGCCAATCCAGCGTTTGTAATCCCGGAGCCGCAAAGCGATAAACTTTCAAGAGATTTTAGCTTGGCCAGGTGCCGAATACCTTCATCGGAAATTTCGTCTGAAGAGATATTGAGTCTCTTTAAGTGTTTCAGCTCAGACAGCCCGGCCAAATCATTATCTTTGATTTTGGTATCATCCACTGTCAAACGCTCGAGTGACGTTAGCCCAACCAAACCTGATAGACCCGCCTGGCTCAAATTCAAACGGAAAAGTTCAAGCTCAACCAAATTGGGTAATTCCTGAAGAGCTGCCAGTCCTTCGCCGGTTATGGGGCTACTACTTATAAGTAATTTTGTCAGGGATTTTATGTCCTTCAGCTTTGCTAATCCATCGTCGGTTACGGAGCTATGTTGAATAAATAGTCTCTTAAGAGACGGGAATTTTGCTAACTTTGCCATACTCGCATCATTGATATTTCGCCCCCCTGTATTGAGCTCTTCCAGGGATTGAAGCTTCGCTAATGTTTCCAGCCCTTTGTCCGTGATCGAATCATTTAAGATGAACAGACGTTTGAGCGCCTTCAGCTCCGACAGTTGCGCCAGACCCGCATCGGTAATAAGCGCCTTCTGCTCCGACAGTCGCGCCAGACCCGCATCGTTAATATATGTATAGGCCGGTAGCTGCAGAAATTCCAGCGATTCGAGATGCCTTAGATTCTTAAGCCCTTCATCACCAACCTTTGTTTTGAATAAGTGTAGTTTCTTCAACTTTTTCATCTGCCTGAGGTGAACCAGGCCTGCTCCGCTTATCTGGGTATCTTGAAGATTCAGTTCCTCCAATTCGGCAAGACCTGCCAAATGTTTCAAGCCTTCGTCAGTGATGTAATTTCGTCCTAATTCTAATGTGCGCAGGCAAGCAAGATTCTTGATATGCTCCAAACCATCGCCATCTACAGATGTACGGGTTAGATTAAGGAACTTGAGAGTCTTTATCTTACTGACGTGTACCATCCCTGCATTACCTACAGGCGCATTACCCAAATTGAGATACTCCAAAGACGTAAGCCCGACAAGAGAAGCTAATTCCTTGTCCCCAACATGCGTTGAAGAAAGGCGCAGCCGCTTAAGTTTTTTTAATTTCCCCAGATGCTTTAAACCGATTCCAAGTATTTGCGTACGTGAAAGATCAAGCTCTTGCAGGTCAGACAAACTCGAAATATCTTCCAGCACCGAATCGTCTGCGTCAGGGTATTTGCTGAAGTTGAGCGTTTGAATATCATCGTATTTCAGGCCCTCAAATAGCATACCGCCTTGCCACGCATCTTCGCTTATATTAAGCCTTACAGCCTTGCCCGTCGGCACCGCCACATCTCCTCTGGCATAGCCCAACCATACCCAAAAGCTATCTGTAGGAAAACCTCGATCTCGTACGTAAAGCTCTCCTATCGAGCGGTCCTTGGGAAAATGGATGGTTCGTTTCTCACCAGCTATCACCTTGGCACTCACGCTACCAAAGATAATAACAACAACAACAAATGTAATTATTGACCACCTGTATGAATTCTTTTTAATAAACGTAATTATGATAATTCCCCTTCTTACTTAATCATGCGCTTAAAGCCAATTCCTTATTTATAATCGCAGGACTCGAAGGACTCCTCCCGACTTTCCCGGAGCTACTCGCCGATGATAGCTCTTAATTATAGGAGTACTACTATATATGACTCAAAAAACCGCAATAAATTACAGGTTTTTCGTCGAATTGCTGAAAATACCGTAATAATACCGATGCTAAAAACAAGAAACCGACCCAATAAGACCGGCTTCGTGACACATCACACAATACGCAATACGATACTATTCTCCGAGATGCCGGACGACACCGAGTTTCCGAGGCACAACCAGGTCTGCCGTTCTGGCCGGCTGGTCTTCTTTAATCTTGTAATTAACATCCATTATCTCGATAAACTCCGCCGTGTACTCCTTTAACACTCCGCAGTATTCAAATATCTTATCACTCTTAATCATCTCCAGCACAACCTTATGGCCGATATATCTTTCCAGCAAAGGCTCAAAAGATGTCCCCACCGAACCCATCAGCTCCTGCTTCATCTGGGAGACATACTTATCCTGAGAGCTCAGCACCGCCCCTGCCGGCGTTGCTTTCTTTGCCTGACTGATTAACAGATTCACTATCTCCATCACCGAATCTCTTACTGTTTTGAAAACATTTTTTATTTTTCTCTTAAACCTCCGCAGTACCGTCGGATGATACGTCCTCTTTAATTCTTTTTCCCTCTCTTCTTTATTATGTTCATTTAGTTCATTGTGAAAGCGAATCAAAACCGCAATATTAGGATACTCGTACTTATATAAAATATAGCTCGCCTCATCGTGTCCTTCTTCGTCTTTGTGTTTTTCCGGATAAATAAATTCCAGCCCGGTATTTTCCACCCTCAATTTGCCCCATATCGCCTTGCCGGATGTCTCCTCCAACGTTACCATATTCCGCGAAAAATCCTTCAGGCACTTATCTCTGCTTCTTTTTCTGACAAAAGCGCCAACAGCTGTGGCTAAGACAATAAAAATTATGGTTATTGCCGTATAAGGTATAGTTACAGCAAATATATAAGGCATATTAGACTACCCCTTAAAAATCCTCCCAAATCCCGTTCCAGCACACCGGCGATTCAGATAACGTCCCCACTGTTTGTTAAACCCGAAGGTTATTTGGACGAAATGAAACGTAGTCTTTGACACGGTGTTAGATGAAGTTGCTACCTCACCAGACTACTTTTTATCCTTTGATGATTGTTCCGTTTTTTGCGGTTCTTCTTTGGACTGGTGTTCTCGTCCGATAAATTCTCGTGACCTAGAAGTACTCTTAGGATGATAGATATAATCTGTGGAATTCTTCTCTTCCCATGTTAAATCTGTTGGTCCTGGTTTCCTAAACTTAAAGAATTTCACCATTTCTTAAGTCTCCTTAATTAGTTAATCTTATTCAATATTTCGTCCGAAGTCAAGTAAAAATTCCAAAAAGAATTAGTTAATTTTTCATCGTCAGTTACAACTCGAAAAGGACATCCTGAAACTCTTTCTTCAAGTGCAGTAATGCCTTTACCTTCCTCTCCAGTATGTTTTATTGTAAACTCAATGTTGTTAGTTAAAATTTGGTATAGTAACTCGGCACACTCCTCAGTACTTCTAACTACCAAAACTCCATTTGCTACACCAGATTGCAAATCTACTTGAATAGCCAGTGGGTGATATTTCTTCAACGTATCAGCTCGCCTTTCAAAATTATAATGTTCAGCTATCGCAAGAATTTTGCACATGCTAGAGAAAGAATCGCATTTCTCTTTAAACTCGTTTTCTTTTTCCTCCAACAAAGAAAGGGCTTTAAACAAGTCTTCTGATTCATGATAGTCATTTAATTTTTCTTGAAAATCTTTAATCTTTTCAGAGAATTCTTGTTCGTATTTTTCTAACTTATTAATACATCTTTCATCGTCAAATATTTCTTCAGCCTGAAGAATCAGCAATCTATGCTCAAAATAATACAAAGGATATTCTTTGATTTTCTCTGAATATTCATCAATATCAATTGTTGGTATATAAGCTATAACAGGTTTACCTTGTGCCAAAGTTGCAGCAAGCTCTGAATCCTTACCCATAGTGTCGCTCTCTTGGGCCATATAAATAGAACATAGTACTCTTTTCAACATTAGACCTTCAACTAAGCCTTTATCTATTCTATTTTTACACTTAGATTGCGTAGGATCAAAATATCGAAGATTCAGTTTTTTAATCTTAGAATTTCTAAATATCCCCTTTACCAAATCATGAGCCTCTTGAAATTCCCATTTATTCCTCATTGAAGTAGCTATATAAACATCCATATAGTCCCATGTGAGATAAATATTTGTGTTCTCCAAAGCCTTCTCGTTTACTTTTATTATAGTTTTCTCCATCTCATCGTATTTTTCTTTCACGGATGATAGTTCGACCTTATCCTCTTTTATATCGGAGGAAATCAATTCTTTTAAAAACTCGTACTCCTTCTCAAATTTTTTCTGAGAGATGTAACCGATATACCATGTTTCATCCCTCTTAATAACTCCGATTTTAAGCATTTGTCTAGGCCGTCCTTCAAATTCTTTCAAAACCTCATTAAACTTTTTACAATAAGGTTTAAGAAGTTTTTCAAGCTCCGTTTTGTTTTTTTGAATAAGCTGTTTATATGCAAACCTAAAATTGCCGAAACACAGCATCGCAAATCCTCTGAACGTTACCACGCCCTGCTCCAAATCATTTAATGAGATTTTTAAATCAGGTAATGGATTTTCAACTTTTTCGAAGAAGAATTTGTAAAAAGGTTCCCCTACCCTAACTTGATTCAATAAAAGCAAAAGTTCGTTGAATTGCTCATAATTCAAACCCTTCTGTTTCGCATGATTTAGTAAATCTTTCAGCAACCTTCTATCACTTTCAGATAATTGTTTATCATGTTTTTCGCCGCATAGATATACAATAATCAATTGCACAATATCATCGACATTACTTAAATCCAGTTTTTCTATTTCCTCATCTTTAAACTTCATTTGAAAACTTCTCTCCCTAAAGAGATAGAAATCTCATTTTACCACCATCTCACAACATATTTCCCTTATTCATTCTCAACCCCTATGATGCCAAATTCTACTCTCAGACCACACAATATCTAAAACTCCCCTTCCCGTCAAACCCTAACTCCCAAGCTCATCATTGTGAGCAAAGTGAACCATTGTTGGCATCAGCCGTTTGTGTAGAGTTTCGAAGGACGCTTTAAGATTAATTATTTTTCTAAACCTTTGCTAATATAACGGTGTAATTCTTCCCATAAAACTCGGCACACTTAGGACAGGTCGTATAGAAAAAGTACATCTTCTTAATCTCTCTGGCCTTTGTTTTGACGTACTCTTTCATTTCTTTTGCCCACTGCCCGGCATTTTTGTATGGCCCTTCAAAGACCTTCGTCAAAAAAGTCCCTGATATTCTTTCCATCTTCGCCCCCGGCACCTCCTTGGCCACTGCGATATAGATATCAGCCCCCCAGAGAGATTTTTCATCCGAAAGCATAACGGGCGTCGGCACAAGAGCATCGGCCTGCTGAATCATTTCCATATTTTTTACCATTACTTTTGCGAAATTCAGCGGGATGTGAAAAAAACTTCTGACGTGGTCTTTAATGAATAATTTATCCTGAAAGGTTATTTCTTTTTCGTCCCACGGCTCAGGATTAAATCGCGGACAGCATCCCGTCTCCGATTCTTCATAAAGCTTATTCATAACTGTCACCTCACTTTCCATTCACTTTCTATAATAACAGGATTTTTACAAAAGTGCAGCCCTTTATGCCGGATAACCCACTGTCTGGGCGAAGAGCACACGTTGTTCAGGCCGCAGCTTAAACTCCTTGGCTGTGTTCTTCTTATCGCAATTGTGGAAATGAGCGGCCAGGCCTTGTGAGGCCGCGAACAAATAGACGTTCCCGGCAATCAGACCCGTGGCCACGTAATAATAGGACTTCTGTACCTTCGGATCTCTCAGGCCCGGCTCCTGAAACGGTGCTTTTTTGTATTTAGCGATATCCACGACGTAGAAGATATTTACCGGGGCCCTGGCCGCGGCACGCCTGCCCGACCTCCTGCGAAAGTCCCCGGCGACAACGGGTCTCAGACGGTGACCAACCGCCTCATAATGATAGACTCCTTCGGGCAAGGCAACATAAAGGTCGATTTCCTGCGAGTTACTGGCCGATGCGGCTGTTCTTCCCGTCCTTCCGGCAAACGGCCCCTTCTGGCGATTCACTCCGAACGCCGCCCACAGGAGATTAGACAGCACCTGCTCAGGAAGTTTCTCCGAGCTGATGTTGCGGACAGTCTTTCTTTCCTTAAGAGCCGCTAAAACGGACTTTCCACCCTCCGTCTGTGGTTTGGCAAGCTTAATCGGTTGCAGCCCCTGTGCGAAACCGGGCGCTTTGCTTGTCACGGCGGAGCGTGCCGCAGCCGGGCCGGCCAGCACCGACAAAGCCGGCAAAGTCTTTAAAAATGTTCTGCGATTCATCTTATTCTCCTTTTCTGCTATTTTTCCTTTTCGGTGTTGTAAAAGACATGCACCGCACAATTGACCGCCCTGAGTTTCATCACCCGGGCCGTTACATTATGAGCCCTCTGCCCCAAAAGAGCAAACACTATCCTCTATATGACATACGAGATACTCTTCAGAGTTTACCCTAAGTTAAGTCAAAGGGCTTCACGAGATATTAGCTAAATGTCAAACCCAGGCTTATTTGACTTGAACATCAAACTTAATCTTCAAAAAACGTGGCCGATAGATACGCGTATCCGCTGCCATCTGCCAAAAATCGGTGGAATTGCAAACATACGTAACTATCAATTCGCCCTTTTTTGAAATTTCAGGATGGCCCTTCGCCGCGTAGCAAAAATACGTCTTATGCCAATTGACCTCGGGACATTCGTAAACCTTATAAGCACTACTCCACGGCCCTACCGGCGTCGGCGAAAACCGCATCAATATATTCTTCGACATCCCATTTTCCGTATAAATGGCCACATACCGCTTAATTGCCGGCTGATAACAGACCGAATACTCCGTTGCCGTGCCGTTAAAAAGTTTAGAGATACCCGTCATGTCCGGCTGCCAATTACCATCACTAAAGAAACGCCATTTCCCAAAGTCAGCTATTCTTTTATATGGCACGCGAGCGACTATCATGCTTCGCCCGCTCATCCCTTTACTCCAGTCCTCGCTGCTGCCGTAAATATAGATGAAATCCCCGTCCCTCATAACCGCCGAGCCAAAAAACAAATTGCCGTCCTTCGAATATCGCCCGTAAGGAATTTTGTATTGCCTAACTCGCCAGGCCAAAGGGTCATCGTGCGGATTTTCCACTTCGCCTAACCATGTCCCGATGTGTTTGAACCCCCATATACCCTTTTCGCCGGTTTTGATTATCCGCATTAAAAAAAGATATAATTTCCCGTCAGCGATAATACCATCAAATATCCAGAACCACCCCGTCCCGTCGGCCGGCCTGATAAAGGCAGCCGGCTTACCCTCCTTTGTCGTACCCCAGAAAAACTTAACAGATGCTGTTGCAGGGTCTTTGCCGCGCTGAAGCGCAATCGAATTGTTCACCATCGTTGCGCCCTTGTGCTTTCCATCGACGATATCGCCAATCCACGTATCGCCGTATAACCAGAGCGTAACATCATCAGCCAATGCCACCGAGTACACCGCATCCCCACCCGTCCAGCCTTCTGTCCGGGTAAACAGTGCATCATACTCCGGCAGCGTCTCAACCGAATATCCCGGCAGCGGCTCAACAGAATACTTTGGCAGCGGACCAGATGCACAACCGAAAAGCAAAGGGACAAACAAAACCAACCCAGCTATCAAATTTCTAATCGCCATACTGCCACTATTTATTCTACGACGACCGCTGTGCCTTTGGCAGAGGCCATCAAAAGCGATTTGTTTTTGGAAGCGACGTTATCGTAATCCAGAGCAAAACCAACAATGGCGTTGGCGCCACGTCTCCTCGCTTCTTCTTTAGCTTCGGCGATAACATCATCCTGCATCGCCTTCATAACATCCTGATACGAGGCCGAGCGTCCGCCAAAGATGTCGCGAAAAGATGTGAAGAAGTCACGGACAATATTGACGGCTCGAACGTTCCGCGTTATCACAATACCTTTGTATTCTTTGATTTTAATCCCGTCTAAAATCGGCGTCGTAAAGATTTGAACATCATTCATCGGACTTCATTCTCCCTTCATTTTCAAAAATGACCCAGCCGGCCTATCGGCCACAAACAATACCGCAAACCACAATACTTAATACGAGTTTCAATCATTTTGCCGACTCCAGGTTATCCTTGACCAAAGATTTGTCTAATTTTCCGTGGTCACTGGCCACATCGACCAGAACGTTGTCGGCGAACAGTACAGATTCACTCGGCTCACCTTCGACTGTTATCGCCTTTGGCCGAACGCTCGAAAATAGATTGCCGACCACAGTGACATCGGACGTGCCGTTGAGAACCATACCAGCCGCCACCAGGTCATTCGTTCCGCGCTTTACCTTACCATCGCCGAGGTAGCTGTCGGAGAAGTTGTTGCCGGTAACCGTAATGCGTCCGCTGTTTGGCCCGATACTCAGAGCATCTCTACCGGAAATTGTGAAGGTGTTGGCACTGACGGCACAGCCGTGGGCATCGCGCAGATCTATTCCACCGGAACTGTTGTGCGCAATTACATTGGCGCTAAGCGCAATACCATAGCAGTCCCTGTCTAACACAATGGCTGTCCCCGCGCATTCTTCTATCATATTGCCTGAAACGACCGAGCCGTAGGTATTCTCAATCACAACGCCGTCACCCAAATGGTCGTCGAGATTATTGCCTGTCATACAGAGATTGAAGCCGTCAATGAACCTGACCGCATCGTGGTTCTCCTCAAACTGGTTCGCCGACACGACAACATCATGGCAGCCTATCACGTTCAGCCCGGTCTTTTTGTTATAAGTCATCAGCGATTCGCATATCCGCGGGTCTTCATAGCAGTAGTAAAGCTGAATGCCGTCGCCGCCGTGATAGCTAACGGTAACACCATCGATGAAGATTTCATTTATCCGCCTCGCCTCGATACCATGGCCGCTCTTTTCGTTGCCGGTGATGCGGAAGTTAGCTAACCGAATCCGCCACAGCTCAGCCTTTCGGTTATCACCTCCACTTGGGTGCTGAAGTATCAGCGCACTTTTGCCCTCGGCGTTGATGTTCTTAATATGCGTGGCCGTGCCGGCACCTTCAATAAGCACATCGGGCTTAGTTACCTTCAAAGGATTACTAATCTCAAACGTACCCGGCGGCAAACGAACAACACCGCCCTCTTCCGGCAGCGCATCTATCGCCGCCTGGATAGTCGGATAACGGCCGGCATCGATAATGGGCCGCGCCCCTTCAAGCCGCTGAGAAGCCGGATTATTCTGCCCGCCTTGACCACCTTCGATGCTAAAGATACTCACAATCACCACGATTACTATTATTGTAACTGTTGTTTGGTATGTTCGTTTCATTTTATCTCTCCTGGTTAAAACGTTTTGATGGTTTGGATTCCTCAAATCATATATCACAGACTACTATGCCGCCTTCATTACCTCACCCAGTGCCTTTACTGTCAAATCGATGTCCTCTGTACTGATACCATAGTGAGTCACCGCCCGGAGTCGTCTGGGCCCCACAGCCAGTAATTTAACTCCTGTCTTATTAAGTTCGGTTACCAGCTCTGTTGGCGTCATCCGTTCCTCGTCCAGCTCGAAGTAAATGATATTTGTTTGCACCTTTGCCGGCTCAATCGACAATCCGCTTATACCCGCGACCCCTTCAGCCAGACGCCGGGCATTTTCATGGTCCTCTGCCAATCTATCCACCATCTCTTCCAGTGCCGTAATACCTGCTGCCGCAATCACCCCAGCCTGGCGCATCCCGCCCCCTAACACTTTACGCGCCCGCCGTGCCTCCGCGATAAATTCGCTCGAACCGCAAACCACCGAGCCCACCGGCGCCGAAAGCCCTTTCGAAAGGCAGAAACTCAGCGAATCAACGTTCGCAGTCAGCTCTTTAACGTCAATCCCCAGGGCAACAGCAGCATTGAATATCCGGGCGCCGTCAAGATGTACCGAAAGGCCGTGCTCTTTCGCCAGTGCCGAAACTGAATCAATGTACTCAGACCTAAGTGCAGAGCCGTAACAGCGGTTATGGGTATTCTCCAGACATATCAGCCGGGTCCGTGGAAAGTGTACGTTAGAGCCGCGAATGGCCCCCTCGATGTCCTCCAATCTCATCGTACCATCAGGCTGATTGCTGAGCGTATGCGGGTGTATCCCGCCCAGGGCAGACATCCCGCCGGCCTCGTAAAGAAACGTATGTGACCGGTCCCCCAAAATCACCTCCTCTCCACGCCTACAATGAGTAAGAGTGCACACTAAATTTCCCATCGTCCCGCTGGCCACCAGAAGTGCCGCTTCCTTTCCCATCCGCTCGGCAGCCATTTCCTCAAGCCGGTTCGTCGTCGGGTCTTCGCCGAACACGTCATCGCCAAGTTCAGCGCCATAGACAGCCTCTCGCATCGCCGGTGTCGGCAAAGTAACAGTGTCACTGCGTAAATCAATCGTCCCCATCAGTTATCTCCTATATAAAATTACTATAAATAAAGGATAGTTTTTTCCCACTTGCAATCCGCACCATAACCAAAACCACAGCCGAGAAATCTATTCTCTACTGCCGTTTCTAAAAAGTGAGTGTAATATTCTATACGTACTGTCATTCCGACCGAAGGCACGGCTTTGTCGTGCCGAAGCGGAGGAATCTATTTCAATAGCTTCGCCGAAGGCGAATCAAAAAGTTAAACTTATTTATTGGAAACGGCACTAACATGTACTTTATAAGTCAGAATTCCTTGTTCGATACGCCTGTTAGTCCTAAGGACTCCTTATGGAGAAGCGTATGTATCCATATTCGATATTTTCCCTTATCCACCCTCCGCCCCCTGTCTTCCGTCTTCTGCCTTCCGTCCTCTGTCCTCTGCTCTCTGTCCTCTGTCCTCACTTCAGCCACAAATCAACAGTTACAGAGCACTATGTAAGTTTGTCTATATTCTTCGCGACCTTTGCAAAGGCTTCTATAATATCATCCATGTCTTTTTTACGTTCGAGAAAAGCTATCTTGCTGTCCATGGAAAGCATCTCTTTTCCGCTGGGCTTGACGTTATCCATAACCGGCAGACGCAGCAGCGATTCCCTGTATTCTTTCAGCCGGGCCTTGGAGAATGATACCCGAAATGCATCTGAATTAAGATGTTCTTCCAACATCCCTTCCTTATGGCAGCCTTTTCCATATCTCCTTTCTCTCCCTGAGATGGGGACGCCTTCAGCCCGAACCGCCTTCGCAAATCTTGATGCAGGAATATTATTGAAATACTGCTTATCATAATCTAACTCAAAGCTGACGTATGTGATTCTTGTTTTCTCGCAGTACCGCTTTCTGGTTTTAAGGCCGGGAATCTCACTCAGCTTATTCTCTAAGTATTTCCCATTTTTCTGACGAATCGCATCTTGTTTCTTAAAACGCTTAAACTGTTCTGTAAGAATGGCAGCCTGAAACTCGGTCATTCGATGATTAGACCCGGCATAAGGATAGCCCCTCTTGGCCCTTTTAGGGTCTCTCCCGTTGTTCACAAACGCCGCGCATCTGCGCATCAACTCTTCATCATCTCCCAATAGGGCCCCGCCTTCGCCGGAAACTAAAGATTTCCACTCCTGAAAACTTATACAGCCCGTGGTCCCGAATGTGCCGACCTTTTTGTTATTTACCTCGGCAAACACCGATTGGCACGCATCCTCAACAACCGGAATCTTATGCTTATTAGCTATAGCCATAATTTTCTCAATATCAACCGGACACCCAGCCAAATGAACGGGTAGAATCACCTTTGTATGTTCCGTTATGGCCTCTTCTAAAAGCTCGGCGTTCATCAAACCGGTATCGCCGTCAATATCAACAAACACTGGCAGCGCATGGACATTGCATATAACGTTAATAGTCGCGATAAACGTGTTCGGCGTGGTAATAACTTCGTCTCCAGGCCCTACACCTAACACATGCAAAGAAGCGCTAAGCGCCGTAGTTCCTCCATTAGACAAAGTGCAGTAACGCGCACCCATCGCCTCCGCGAACTCCTTTTCAAAATCGTAAACGAAATTACCTCTCAAACAGCACCAGTTTCGGTTGCGAAGCGCCTTTAACAGGGCTTTTTCCTCATTCTCGTCAAAAATAGGCCAGGTCGAAGGAAACTTCTTT
>Ga0114930_10002018_pt1 | contig 18662 bp, 21 predicted proteins | sample AnhtaG_FD_87300 | JGI IMG/M metagenome (GOLD analysis project Ga0114930, IMG submission 87300) | Deep subsurface microbial communities from Anholt, Denmark to uncover new lineages of life (NeLLi) - Anholt_01485 metaG | ecosystem: Environmental > Aquatic > Marine > Oceanic > Sediment | place... | reverse complement strand
CAGGAAATTGGGAGTGGAGTCCCGCAGGACGATAGGAGACTGGAGAAGGAAAGAGAAATGGGAGAAGAAGGAGGAGAACAAGGAGAAGGAGGAGAACGAGCAGAAGCAGGAGAACGAAGAGGACAATATGAAGATTGTCCGCCGGGCAATAAAGCTCCTTGATAAGAAAATCTCCCAGGGGGAGGTCAAAGGCTCCCTGGCTGATTTGAACCGATTGGTGAGACTGAAAAGCTATCTCAAAAAGGAGAGGATAAAGAGGAGAGAAGACCCAGACCAGGCTATGAGCGATGAACAGCTTGATAAGGAAATTAAAAAAACAGCACAGAGAATTGCTTCTCTTGAAAGAGAGAAAGCTAAGGATAAAAAGGGTTAAAGGGGATGTGCAGCTTTTCGCAGAAACCTATCTATCCCATTATCTTGACTGCCCACCATCACCTTTTCATAGGGAGTTTTACCAGGTGATACAGCACGCTAAAGAGGGAAAAAGAGTGATAAGGGCGGCTCCTCGGGGGCACGGCAAATCGACCCTAATTAGTCTGATACTGCCCCTGTGGTGCATCTGCTGCCAGAAGAAGCGATTCATCCTCATGGTCTCCGATACCCTGGCTCAGGCTCGTCTCTTCTTGGAGGGAATAGTAGCCGAGCTGGAGGGAAATCGGCAGCTGCGAGAGGATTTTGGAGACCTGATAGGGAAGAAAAGGTGGACCGGCACCGAGATACTGACCACCACCAGCATCAGGGTCATGGCTCGGGGGACGGGGAGCCGACTGAGAGGTCTGCGGAGCTTCGAGGTAAGACCCGACCTGGTCATCTGTGACGACCTGGAGAATGACGAGCTGGTGCGCACTGCCGAGCAGAGGAAGAAGATACACCAGTGGTTCACCAAAGCTCTGATGAACACCATGGACCCTGGAGGAGACCTGTTTGTGGTGGGGACCATCATCCACTACGACAGCCTGCTGGCTAAGCTGCTCAAGGTCCCGGGGTGGAATGGCAAAACCTATCGCGCCCTTCTACCCGAGGGAAGGGTCCTCTGGGCAGCCAAGTGGAGTAAGCAGAGGCTGGAAGAGCGCCGTAGAGAGATAGGCACCCTCGCTTTCAACTCGGAGTTTCAGAACAACCCTGCCGACCCCCATACCAGGATTTTTCAGCCCGAGTGGTTTCGGTTTTATTCAGCGAAAGATATTGAAGGTGTCCCTCTGGATATATACGGGGGTGTAGACCCCGCCCTCAGCCAGAAGGAGACTGCTGACTATTCAGCCATAGTGACCATCGGCATAGACCCCAAGGGAATGATATATGTGCTCAATGCCGACATTTGTCGATTGACACCTAAGGAGCTTATCAGCCGCATTTTTCGGAAATTTTTCACCTACAAGCATCTGCTCATAGGGGTGGAGGTGGTTGCCTTTCAGGAGGTGCTCAAGCAGTGGCTGGACGAGCTTTCCAGGGAGAAGGGGGTGTATCTACCCACCAGGGCAATAAAGCATCGCTCCGATAAGGTCCGTCGGCTCACCCGTCTCTCGCCTCTCTTTGAGAAGGGATTTATTTATGTGAGACGGGATCAGGAGCTTCTGCTGGAGCAGTTGGAGCACTTCCCTCTGGCGGACCACGATGATGGACCCGACGCCCTGGAGATGGCGGTGGATATAGCCAGAAAGGGTGCCCTACCCTTCGAGCATATTCAGCAACCAAAAAGAATAGGGGAGTTTTGGATATAAAATGTGGGAATTTTATCGCGCCTGGAAGGAGAGAAAAAGGTATGAAGCCGAGCAATATCGGCTTGCTTCCTGCACTTTGAGGGAGGCTCTGGATATTGAGGATGAGGACCGGGAGGGCTATCTGCTGCTGGGACAGGAGCAGAAGGAGTTTACCCAGTCGGAGCAGGAGACCATGCAGCGGCAGGCTTACCACTTCTGGAAGTCCAATCCTCATGGCAGGGGGGTCATTCGGGTGCTGGAGAAGTTTGTCCTCGGGCGAGGGATGAAGTTTAACACCCAGGACGAGAACAAGATGGTTCAGCAGTGGTGGGATGAGTTTGCCCGGGACAACTCCCTCCAGAGGAGTCAGAAGGAGATTTTCCTACGCACCCTGCGGGATGGGGAGTGCTTCATTCGCTATTTTGTCGACAAAGAGACCGGGAGGACGAGAATAAGGTTTATCGACCCGCAGGAGATCTACGACCCCGAGAACAGGCACTCCCAGGGGATAGAGACCGACCCGGATGATGTGATAACCCCCATCAACTATTACCGTTCCAGAGAAGGAAAGCTGAAGGAGGTCATCCCAGCTGCGGAGATTCAGCACATCAAGATCCTGGTCGACAGCAATGTCAAGCGGGGGTTGAGCTTCCTGTATGTGATTATGCCCTTGCTGAAAAAGTATGAGCAGTGGCTCAACGACCGAATTGTGCTCAACAAAATCCGCTCCGCAGTAGCCATCATCCGCCGGGTGAGCGGCACGCCGACCCAGGTCTCAGACATCGTGAAGCAGCGGTCTGCAGACAGCGGCGGGAGGCAAAAGGCATTACAGCCGGGCACCATCATAACCGTCAGTGAGGGGGTGGAGTATCAGATGCTGAGCCCCAATCTCCAGGCTCAGGATGTCCAGTACGATGGCAGGAACATCCTGCTGGCCATCACCGCGGCTACCGGGCTGGCGGAGTATATGGTCTCGGGTGATGCCAGCAATGCCAACTACTCCTCCACTATGATAAGCGAATCCCCCTCGGTGCGGGAGTTTGAAGACTGGCAGAATTTCTTCGAGGAGGAGTTCAAGATCATGTTCCGCAAGGTGATTCAGGCGGGGATAGAGTATGGACTCATCCCGGCAGAAAGCACCAGGACCATTCTGGTGTCCAACGAGCAGGGAGAGATGGTGGAGAAGGAGATACGGGTTCCCACCAGCACCGAGTGTGAGATAGTCTTCCCACCCCTGGTTCACCGGAACCTGAAGGAAGAGAGCGAGGCCATGCTCATCCATCAGAAGATGGGAATTGTCTCCCACAAGACCCTGGCGGGAAAGTTCGGATACGACTATGAGGAGGAACTCAAGAAGATGCAGAGTGAGGCGCACCAGCCGGATGAGGCTGAGCCTGAGGTGGAGGAGGAGGATTCCGATTAAGAAGGTCTTATGGCTTATCTATCATTTGATACGCCGTGTCTATAAGTTAAGAAGATGCCTATTGGAGGTGAGGTTATGAAGGAGGCATTAAAGAGAGCCGGGGTGGAGGATATGCTCTTCACCGTGGAGCTGACGGAGAGCTTCGATGGAGGGAAGCCCCTCAGGGAGGCGACCATCGACCGGGACAGCAACATCATTCGCAATATCTGCCTCCTCTCCCCGGTAAGCAAGAACAACCGCATCTATACCCCTCAGGGAATAGCTAACTCCGTGAGGCTCTTTGAAGGGGCAAAGGCTTTTGCCAATCATCCCCGGCGCTCCGAGCGAGGGGAGGTAAGGGATGTCAGAGACCTGATTGGCAAATACCTCAACATCCGCCTGGAGGATGGGAAGCTCAAGGGGGACTTAGAGGTGCTGGAATCCCACAAGAGCTGGGTCTTCCCCCTGGCGGAGCAGGCTCCGGAGCTGGTGGGCTTGTCGATAAATGCGCAAGGAAAGGTCTTCCGCAGGGGTGAGCAGGAGGTGGTAGAGAGCATCACCTCGGTGCGCTCGGTCGACCTGGTCTCGGAGCCGGCGGCCACCCTCAACCTGTTTGAGAGCATATCCCGGCAGAAGCAGAGCAGCAGCACAGGGGAGCTTGAATCACTCACCCTGAAGGAGCTTAAGGAGAAAAGAGCGGAGCTGGTGGAGGAGATACGAAGTGATGACCGGCAGCTCATCGAGCGTCTGCAGCAGGAAAACCGGCAGCTGAAGGAGCGGCTCAAGCAGTTGGGCGCCAGGGATTGGCAGCTCACCAAAAGGGAACTCAGGGAATCCCTTCTCACTGACTCGCAGCTTCCCCGGGGGGCTATCACAGAAACCTTTAAGGAACTCCTTATAAATGTCGGAGGTGAGACCAAAGAGGAAGTAACAGAGGCCATGCAAAGGCTCATAGCCGACAGGGAGTCGGTTGTCTTTCGTCCCGGGGTCAGGGTTAAGGGAATGGGAGATGAGAAGGACGAGGGGTTGGAGCATGCCAGCTCCTCAATCGATGATGAGACCTTTATCCACGCTGTCACGAAGGGAGTTAGATAAATGACAAATAAGATGAGATATCGCTTCGGTGACGAGAACCCCAGGCTTTTTGCGGTGGATGGCGACACGGTGGTTAACATCGGAGACCTCCTCTGGCTGGATACCGATGATGTCAAACCCGCCAGCGCCCTGACATGGAATACCGACCTGGCAACCACCCAGGCTGATTTCGCAGCCAAGTTTGCCGGGGTGGCTATGGAGGCTTCTCCCAGCGGTGAAACCGAGGATATTCGAGTGGGCACCACTGGGGTATTTGAGTTTGATTGCGAGGCCGCCACCTTTGAGGTCGGCGATGGCGTCAACTGCGCCAAGCAGAGCGGCAATGCTCTGGAAAACCAGAAGGTGGTGGCGGTGACTTCCAATCCGATTGGCAAGGCAGCCCGCAGGGAGCCTAACAACTCGACCACCGTGCTGGTGGAGATGAGGGCCAGCGTGGTTCCGGTGCCGGCTTCTTAAGCGTAAGGGAGGTAGTTTAGCGCCATGATTAAAGACAAAGGACAGAATCTCAGGGACCTGTACACCGCCCTGGGAGAGAAGGCATTCATCGGCAAGATAGCAGAGTTGATGGAGGGGGAACATCCCAGGCTGCGACCCGACGACTTCAGCCTGCGCGAGCTCTACGAGGCGGTGGGCACCACCGCTTTTCCCACCATTACCGGAAAGCTGATCTCCAGAAAGGTGATCGACGCTTACCAGGCCACCCCCACCGTCGGTGAGAAGCTGGTGCATACCGTCCCCTCTTCCAGAAAGAAGGAGGATGTGGTCGGCTTCACCGCCCTGGAGCAGGTCAAGGAAGTCCACGAGGGAATGCCCTATGAGGAGAGCTCCCTGGGTGAGAAGGGGTTGGAAATAAAGAACAAGAAGTTCGGACGCATCCTGGCTATCACCGAAGAGGCGGTGATGGAGGACCAGACCGGGCAGATCCTGCAGATGGCGGCTGCCCTGGGGGAGAAGGCTAAGCTCTTCAAGGAGAAGATGATCCTGGATACGGTCAGAGATGTCAACTCCAACGCCTACGGGGGTCAGGCACTCTACACCTCAGACCACGGGAACTTCCATACGGTCGCCTTCGGCACCGATGGCTCGGGGCTGGAGGAATCCAAAAGGCTGCTGTCGGAGATGACCGATGAGAATGGCGACCCCATTGTGGTCACCGGCAGGATTCTTGTGGTTCCCCAGGAGCTGGAGAAGGAAGCCTGGGACCTCATCGGACCCCCGCTGACCGAGTCAACCTATCACAAGCAGATTATCAGCGAGCTGTTGACTTCTCCCTTCATGACCGATGCCGTGGAGTTTTTCTACGGTGATTTCTTGCGGCAGTTCCGCTACCAGGAGGTGTGGCCTATTCAGGTGCTTCAGGCAAAGGAGGGGCACGAGGACCAGTTCAACCGCGACATCCTCGTTAAATTCAAGGTTCGCCTCTACGGAGGGTGTGGGGCGGTGGATTATCGCTATGTGATCAGGTCCGAAGGATAACCTTTAATCAGGGAGGGGGGTCCATAAGACTCCCCTCCGCCATCGAGGTGAAGGATGAAGGTAAGATTGCCAAGATTTGTCGATGAAAAGGAGCCTTTGCTCCTGCGCACCACCGGCCAGCGGCTGCTGGCGGAAATCTATAAGAAGTTGACCGAGCTGACCAGAGAGCTCAAGCTAATGCGGAGCAACCCTGAGGAACAGGGGCAGGCAAAGACTCGCAAAGCCAGCCGCTAAGGGGGAGAGGAATGGGGTTAACCGAAACCGAGATTGAACAGAAGATAGCCGCCATCCTTTCCGAGCTGGAGCAACTGGTGACCAACCCCCAGGTTGACTACCAGATAGGGAACAAGAGGGTCTCCGCTTCCCAGAAGCAGGCGCAGTTGCTTCGCCAGCTGGAGTATTGGGAGAGAAAGAGGAAGGGTATTCCCACCGAGAGCATCGATAGCTTTGCGGTGGACATCAACAAGTTTGGAGAGGATAAGTCGAGGTACTGATGGGCATGCTAAATTCTATGCGGCAAGACACCGACCGGATAATCGGTGAATGGGCGAAGAGCGTTACCATCAAGCGACTCTCTGTCAGCTACAACGAGCGGGGGGAGCCCTCATCCCAATGGCAGACGGTGCTGCAGAACGGCTTGGAGACGGTCGATTGCGATATACAGCCTGTCAGCGGGGAGATAGAAAGGGAAGAAGCAGGGGTGAGGGTGTGCTACTCTCACCAGGCTTTCTTTCCCTATGGAACCGACATCCGTCCCAACGACCGCATTTACAGGACTACTGACGATTACCTTGTTGTCTGTCGGGTGGACGAGCACGATGACCATACCTTTGTCTATGCCCAGGAGCCAGAGCTGTGAGCCCTGATGAGTTCAACCGAAGGATTGAGAGCTTCTTAGTAGCTATGAGAAAACAGCTCAAAGAGGCACTAACGGAGGTTCTGGAGCAGATGGCGGAATATGCCCGAAGCTACCATCCTTACAAAGACCGGTCAGGGGCGTTGACCCGGAGCATCCATGCAGAGGTGAACGATTTGAGGCGAAACCTCCTGAGCGCCCGGTTCGTAGCTGATGCACCTTATGCTTCGGAGGTGGAGTATGGCACCTCACCCCATCAAGTCGCCTCCCCTGTATACCTGAAAGGGGTCGGATGGCGGTATATAGAGGTCCACCCTGGGGCTCCTCCCCGTCCCTTTATGAGACCAGCTCTGGAAGCTCATCGGGGGGGATTTCCAACGGTGCTTGAGCAGAGCCTTTTGAGCGCTGCTCGGGAGGTTGACCTATGAAGGATATCAAGGAGGCTATTTACCAGACCTTGCGCGATGATGCCGTTCTGCAAGGGATGCTCGGCTACTCTCCCCAGGACCCACGGATATATTATTTTTACCCTCCCGAGGAGATAGAGCTGAGCGGCTCCAAACCTGCTTATATAACCTATTACGAATTGATGGCTCCGCCCCCCTATCTGGAGAGGGAGGAGGAGCTCTACTGCATCGATATATGGGGGCGGGAGATGGGGCTGAACGAGGACATCTTTCAGCGGGTCGATGCTCTGTTAAACCGCAAGACCCTCCTGTTCACCAACCACTATAATCTTGTCACCTTGCGGGAGCTCAAGCGGGACCTCTTTGAGGCAGACAGAGGGATTTATCATAAGGTAATTCATTATCGGGTGGTCTCCATTCCCAAGGAGTAGATGATGATGGGCAAAAGGGAACTGATACTCACAGAGCTGAAGACAACACTGAACTCCATTCCCGGGGTGACCGCCAAGCGCGGGGTGAGGGAGCCGGAGCTTGAGGATATTGAGGTCTCTTCCCTTCCTCTGTTAGTGGTGACAGATGGGGGAGAGGAGCTCCTATCCCAAAAGGGAGCGGGATACCGGAGCCGGCTGAGAGTGGCGATTTTCGGTTACATCGCCGACCAGAATAACCCTTCCACCACTCTTAACACCCTGCTGGCAGATGTAAGAGCAGCGCTGGATGAGGATATCACCAGAGGGGGAAACGCAGTGAATTCGGAGTTCAGGTCGGTGGTCATTAATCCAAAGTTGAAGCGACCGTATGCCGGCTTTGTACTGACCCTTGTAATCATATATTTCGAATAAAAATCGGCGCTTTAAAGGCGTAAAGGTGAAAAAAGGGGGAATTAGCAATGTCTGAGATTGCCATTGGAAGGGATGTAATCATCTTTGCCAAGGAAGAGAGCGCACCGGGGAGCAAGGCGTTTCCGTCGGCGACTGATGCCATTTTCCTGACCGAAGAGGGGAGCTTCAGGCAGGTGAGGAACTTCATCCCCGATGCTCAGAGAAGGGCCACCTACAGCAAGGTAGAGCGGATAAAGGCTCGGCTGGCGCCGGGTGAATGGAGCTTTCGCAACTATATCAAACCATCGGGGAGCAAGGGAACACCTCCGGAATGCGGGCAGCTGCTCAAGGGACTGTTCAGCAAGGAGACAATCAATGCTGGGGTAGATGTGCAATATACATTAGCGGGGATTACTGATACTCTGCCGACTTTCACCATCTTGTTTCGGCAGGGACATACGGTATTTTGCAATGTGGGCTGTGTGGTCAACAGCGGAGATATAGCCGTTAAAGCCGGGAACGATGATGACTCTGTTGTGGGCATCACTCTCTCGGGGTTATTTATGCGGCAGATCAGGACAGGAACCGATGAGCTGTCGCAGGCTGAGAGTCAGGGAGCGACCACCCTTCATGTGAGTAATGCCCGCAAGTTTATGGCGGGAAGCGTAATCTCCATCGGGAGCCTGAACAATTCGGGCTCTGGCTATGAGGTTACCGATGTTGACTATGATAACAACACTCTGACCATCAGCCCTCAACTGGAAGATGCCGCCTCTCAAGGGGATGTGGTGAAGGGCTATCTACCGACCCCCACCGAGACAGGCGAGCCGGTCCACGGCAGGCTTGGTTATGTGACCTTTGACGAGGGGAGCAGTCCGGTCAATACCCCTGTCATCGCCGCCACCATCGGCATTAACAACAACATCAGGATGATTGAGGACGAGAAGTCGGATGTGGATTACCCTAACGACTTCATCCGCACTATGGAGCGGGAGGTGAACCTGAGCATTGATTGCTTCTTTAAGAAGGATGTGGCAGCGCGGTGGTATGAGGTGGATGCCCAGCTGGAGAAGGAGATTAAGATACCGGCGGGAGATACCGCGGGAAAGCGGCTTCGATTTGAGTTCCCCAGGGTGCAGCTGGATACCCCGGAGCTTGGTGGTGCCGAAGAAGTGGTAATGACCATGCCCAAGGCGGTGCTGGCCAGCTCCAGCTTTGAGGACGAAGTGAAACTGGTATTTGACTGAGGGGGTGCGAAAAGAGACCGCCGCCCCGTATCTGGTTGAAAATTGGTAAGCAGGTGACCATAGCGGGAACCCTTGCCGGCAGCAGGAGGGATGAGAATGGAGGAGAAGATAGATTTAGAAGCCTCAATAGAAATGGAGGATGAGGAGGGGACCTGGTTCAGGTTCTCGGAGGAGCTGGAGTTTAAAGGGTTTGAATTGAAGCTGCGTTATCTCGACCCCAGAACCATCGACCGGCTCAGGAGGAGGTGCATCACTGTTAGACGGGGCAGAGAGGAGCTCGATGAGGATAAGCTGTTCCGCCTGGCAACTGAGCACACCTTTGTCGGCTTCAGGGGACTTACCGTTGCCATCCTGAAGCGGTTGATGCCAGTTAAGCAGTGTAAAACCCCTGAGGGGAGGGTGTTGAAAGATGACGAGGAGGTCCCTTTCACTCCCCAGAACGCCCTTTTCCTCAGGGAGAACAGTTACGCCATCCGCCAGTTTATAAACGAGAAGCAGTTGGAGTGGAAGGAGTTCTACGAGGCTAAGCAGGAGGCGGAACGAAAAAACTCCTCGAGTTCTGCAGGTGGCAAAAGAAAAGCCACCTGACAGAACAGCAGCTGGAGGAGTTGATCCGAGAAGGAGTCTTAACCGATGATGCGAGAGAGCAGCACCTTCCACCGCCCCTCTTCGCAGCCAATAAGGAGGCGTGGGAACTCTATTGCATATTGCAAGATCAGTTCAGGGTTCTCGGTCTTAACGCCAGGAAACGAGAGGTCAAGGCACTGGACCTGGGGACAGTCAGCGCCGTTCTTGAGCTTTATCAGGTAGAAGACAAACCATCCACTCTGGAGAAGATATTGCTGATCTTTCACGAGATGAACAGATAGACAACCAAAAGGGTAAAGGAGCTTCCGTTATCCTAATTTAAAAGGAGTCAAGCAATTATGGCAGCCATTGAACTGGTGATCGAACTCGATACCTCAAGGGTGGAGGCAGGGGCAAGGGATATTCAGCAATCGATGGAAAACATAAAGGAGACGGTTAACGAGCTGGTAGCTGTCAGCAAGAGCTCTATCAAGCAGCTCGCCGAGGGGATGACCCTTGCCTTTGCCCGATGGACGGCTGAGGCTAAAAATTATGGTGGCAGATTCCTGGAATCCTTCCGGCAGGGACTAACGAGCAAATATGGGGAGTTTATCAGCTGGTTAGGAGGGATAGGGGAAGAAATTGCCTCTGTGTTCCAATTCAAGAAGAGCCCCCCGTTTAGCATGATAAGGGAGTATGGGATGGGGTTCATAAAGGCATTTGGCGAAGGGCTGCAAAGTGGAAGAGAGATTTTGAACGAGGTTTTGAACAGTCTCCTCGGCGGTATCATGAACAAAATTAAAGGATGGCTCGGCAGCTTGAACGGAATATTTGGTAGTGGAGGATTGGGTGGCATCCTGGGATCGGTCTTCGGCGGAATAGGTTCTATATTCGGAGGACCACTGGGTAGTTTAATTGGCAAAGGGATGAGCTGGCTGGGGGGCAAGCTGTGGGGTGGATTGAAGAAGGTTGGAGGATTCTTCAAAAAGCTATTCTTTGGACCAAGCACGGCGGAGAAGCTCTACGATGAGATGAGGAAGACCTTCGGCATCACCTGGCAATTGTCTCAAAGCTTAATAAATAAAATGGAGGCAACCGAGAAGCAGGTCAAAGACAGAATCACCACCATTTCGCTACATCTGGCAGATATAGTGCAAGAGACCGGCATTCATTCTGCGGATATGATGAGCAAGTTTGCTGCCGATGCCGTGCACATTTTCCATTCGGTAAACCGGGGGCATATCAGCCTGGCGCAAGGTATGGAGTCGTTGAACCAGCTGTGGCCGATGCTCAGCGATTCAGCCAGGCAGTTCGGAATGGAAGGCTCACAGGAGTTTCAGAGGCTGCTGGAGGTGGTCAGGGGATTCGGTTATGAGCTGAATGAGAGCAATGTCTGGGTCAGCAAGCTCGGAGATACCGCAAGGAGCAGCTTTGAAAAGCTCAGGAGCGAGGTCAAGAAAACCCGACACGAGTTGAGGGAGCTTATGCTTGAGGAGGGTGGGCGATTCTTCTCCGGAAGAAGGGAGCAGGAGGGCAGCTATCACTATGGGACCCCTTATGTCCCTCGAACGGGCCGTTATCTTCTGCATCAGGGTGAGGAGGTTGTTCCGGCAGGCCAGAACCGAAGAGCAGCCGAGCGACCGAAGACCATCAACCTGCAGGTGCCCATCTATCTGGGGGGAACATTGCTGGAAACCAGGCTGTTCAAGATTATCTCCGAGGGGAGCAAGGACGGACGACTAAAGCTCTTCCCCAGTGCCGTAAGGGAGTGGTGAGATGAGCAAGATCAGATATTTATGGAACAATCTGGTGGATATTGCCACATTGTATCCATCTCAGGAAGTAGCCAATCTGCCAGCAGCTAACATTCAGCATCCCCATCGCAAGCTGGTCTGGCGGACCACCAATGCGGGATTGAACTATATGAAATTTAATTTTGGTTCTGCAGGGAAGGTCAATGCGGTGGCCATAATAAATCACAATTTTGATAACGACCAAACAGTGTATCTAAGGCTGGTGGGAAGTAAGTGGCTCCACATTGCGGGGACCATAGCAAGTGAGTGCAAGGGCTTCTGGGATTGGATGCTATCCAGCAACTGGGGCAAGGATTTGAGCGGAGCCGACTCAGACCTCACGCTGGCAAACTCACCGGGAGTTTACTGGAATGACGAAAAGTTCGGCGCCATGCTCAATTTGAACGGCAGTAATCAATACGCCTACCGTGCCGATGACCCCGACCTGGATGTAGGCACAGGAGACTTCACCCTGATAGGATGGATAAAAACAGCCTCTACCGACCCTATGGGGATGATGGCCAAAAAACAAGGTTCTCCAGAACAAGGGTATGAGTGGATAGTGAGAGATGCTAATGGGGTCCAACGATTAATATTATTTACCAATGATATAGGCGTTCAGATTGACAGCAATACCGCGGTGTGGGATGGGGCATGGCATCATGTGGCGGTAGTGGTTGATAGGCAAATGAATCAGGCAAGATTTTATCTGGACGGGCAGGGTGATTCCAATTGGCAGGATATATCGGGGATTGGGGGAGGCAGTCTTGATAATAGCAATCCTTTTTATGTGGGGGCTCGTGCAGAGGGAGGAAATTGTTTTAATGGAGACTTGGGGGTGATGAGCCTATACAAGAGCAAGCTATCAGATTCAGTGATAGCCGATATTGCCAGCGGACCTTCCCCTATTATCACCCTGACAGATGAAAATAGCGATGTTGACCCGGACATAATAATAAATTGCTTCAGCCAGGTAAGCAGAAAATACTGGAGGCTGGAGTTTGCCAACCCCGGCAATCCCTATAGCTATATTGAGATGGGACGGGCATTCCTGGGGGACTATTTTGAGCCCAGCAGACAGTTTGCCCGCAACTGGGAGGAAATGCTGATTGACCCTTCACGGGTGGAGCTGTCGGAAGGTGGTCAGGAGTGGATTGACCTGAAGGAGAAGTATCGGATAGTGAAGGTGGAGTTCCCGGAGGGCGCGCCTCTGAGTGAGCCAGACCGACAGAATTACCAGGAGATGCTGGAAGCGGTGGGATGCAGCAAAGACATTTTCGTCCTCCTTGATTACGATAATCAGCCGAACAAATGGAGCTTTTACGGGAAGTTTGCCCAGACGGAGTTCAATTTCCGTGAATTCCTGGCTGGCCTTTATACCACGGGGTTTGATTTTAAAGAAAGCAGATGACAACTTTTGAGGAGTTTATCACCAGGCCAATAAGCAACAAGGTGGCTCTGCTGGAGGTGGAGCCAGGGCTGGAGCTGACCAGCTGGACCCTGGACAGCGGATACATTTATTATGCTCCCTTCAATGAAACCCTCCTCAATGAGTCAGCCATAATCAGCCAGGTCAAAGAGAACGGGTCGGCTTTGGCCAGGAAATCGAGCATGGCGGAGATGGTCCAGGGGAGCTGGTATCAGGATGCGGAGGCGGGAAGGCTCTATGTATGGTGCTCTGATGACGGCAATCCTTCTGCTAAAATTATCATTGCCCACTTCACGGTATATTTCGCCACCGAAGCCCGCATTTTTAATACCCACTATTATCAGCCGAGGATACCCGAGGGAGGAATAAGCCTCACTGCTGCGGGTGACCAGATTGACAGCGGAGAGATCGCCCTGCTTAACGGGGACGGGTGGTTTGATACCCGTATGACCCGCTGCCTATGGCGAGGGACAAGTGCGAAACTGCTGCTGGGTGGCGATGACCTGGTCCATGCCGATTATGAGAAGCTCTGCCACCTCAGGGTGCAGGGGCTGAGCTGGGAGGATGCGGCAGTCAGGATGAGCATCAAGGGCATGAAGGTTGAATGGCGGAAGAAGCTCCCCATCAACGAGTTCTACACCGCCGAGGAGATTCTGAGACCGAACGGCAACGGGAATTATACCACCTGGGATGGGGACTATCAGGATGTGGACGAGGCAGAGGCGGATGGGGATGCCAGCTGCATCCGGACCGATGCCGGAGGGCTGCCTGAAGAGAGCTTTGCTATGCACAATAGCTCCATACCCGACGGGGCGAAGATAGAATATCTGGCGCTTTACATCAGGGGCAGGAAGGAGATTGACGGCGACGGGCGGATAAGGTTTTTGCTGAGAATAGGTACTATGGATTATATAAAGTATCCGGGCAACCGCTGGGATACCAAATATCAGACCAAAGTCTATGTCTGGCCGGTGAACCCCGCCACTGGCTCAGCATGGACCAGGTCGGAAATTGACGCTCTTGAGGTGGGTGTAGAGGGAGACAAAAAGGTGGAGGGGCAGGCGCTGAGGGTGACCCAGGTCTATGTGGTGGTGAGCTATGCGGTGATGAGGGAGTTCGACGAGGGGAAGCCCATGCCCATTCTCTACGGTGAGGGGGAACTGACCCCGGTGTTGGTTAACAACCAGTATAAAAAGGGGAAGTTTCAGGTGGCTGACCCCTCGGTGCAGACCCTGAAGGAGATAGTCTGGGTGAGGTATGAGGGGGTAGAGATCCCCAGCGATAAGCTGGAGAAAAACCTGGATCAGTGCTGCTTTGCCATTGAGAGCAGCTGGTCGGGCACGGTTGAAGACCCCGCCAATGTAAGGGTGAGAGTCAAGGGATCCAAGCGGAGCGACATACCAGGTGAGAGCAGCACCGATATGATAACCTGTGCCAGCGACATTCTCAGGCATCTCTGCCAGAGGGTGCTGGGATACAGCGCCGAGGAGCTTGATTTAACCAGCTTCAGCGATTCCCGCAGTGCAGCTCAGCCGTGTGTGTTGTTCCTCAACAGGCTGGTCTATGTGGAGGATGCCATCAATTGGCTGAGACGATCGGTGAAGGGGATCTTTGGGCAGAATCGAGAGGGGAAGGTTTATTTCAAGCTGTGGAACGAGGATGCCAGCAATGCGATCGCTATCGACTGCGACCGCGAAGCGCTGGAGTTCAGCGTGCTGGAAAGAGGAGGACCAGTCTGTGAGCGTGCGATTTGCAAGTACCGCAGGGATGCCGATACCGAGAAGTGGCTCTGGGAAAGCGCCCGGGACGAGGCACTGAAATACAGATATTCTCAGAGAGAAATTGGAGCTTTTGAGACCGCATTGGCGAGTAAAGGGAATGCCGAGGCGCTGGCTTATGAGTTTCTGCAGAGCCATCGGGAGCCGATAACAGAGTGCGAGGTGGTGGTGAAGCTGCAGGCGGCAAAGATTGAGGTGGGGGACAAGGTGAAGCTGACCAGAAGCCGGGCGCCGTATGAGAGCGGGGGATGGACGGAGAAGGTCTTCCAGGTAAAAGCCGTCCAGCGGGAGCCGGGGAACAGGGTGCGATTGCTGCTGGAGCCCAACCTTCCCTGCCTGGACTTTCAGCTGACCGGGTTTGAGGAGGCGGAGAATCCCGATATGCAGGACGGAATGCAGCGGGCTTTAGCTGTATTCGATAAAGATAATCAGGAGGTAAAAGCATCCAGAGTGGTGGCGGGCTCGATAAAACAGGACGAGGCGCTGAGGAAGGACAGCATCAGCACGGTGCAGGTTCCAGCCAACAGCGCCCGAGCGGTGGCGCACGGGCAGGCTTATCCGGTGCATTTTTGTGTGAGCATGTATTCCTCAGGAGACCAGAATATTTATGAATTGAAATCCTTTAACGACCTGACCGATTTCCTGACCGGCTGGAAGATTGTCGTCTTTTGCACCGGAATAATGCCTCATCTGGAAAATGACGGGGATATGGAAGCTGCCGACACTAATGCCTGGACAGCTATGAATGATGCCCTCCTCAGCAAGGCAAATAGCCCTGTTCACGGTGGAAACAAGGCTCTGAAAGTAGAAATAGGGGCGGGAAAGACCTATGGAATGGCCCGACAGGAAATAGATGTCACCCCTGGACCCAGCGGGTCGGCCAGTGTCTTCTCCTGGAGGGTGTGGGCGAGAAACGGAAATGCCACATCGGTGAAATTGATCGCCAGATATTATGACGGTGCCTGGAAATATCTCGCTACAGACTCAGCAAGTGAGACCGGGGAGTATGTGGAATTGATGCTTCTGAGAAAATCGGTTCCGGCGGGAACTACTAAATTAATAATAGACTTAGAGGTAGAAGGCAGTGCCGGACAATACGGCTATTTTGACGATGTCAAGGTGAGCTCTCCCGACAGCAGTGTGGTGATTAAGCAGATAAACGGTACGACCAAGGACTTCAAGGTAAGGGCATTTCTCGAGCAGGCGGGGAGTTAAAAGAGTGCTCATAATCTTTGACAAACAGACCTGGCAGATAAATCAGGTTGTCTGGGATGACCAGCTCCCCGGGGGAGTGGAACCGGGGTCGGACGAGAAGTGTCTGGTGGTGTCAGGTGCGACCGATGAGCATAGGTTACACAAGTCTCTTATCAGGCTGGGTGATGAGGGAGGGTTGGCGGAGGTGCGGGCGCCAGTAAAGGCGAATGTGATAGCCAATAAGATCGCAGGAAAGCCCGGAGTTCCCATTCTACAGGACATCTTGTATTTCGAGATACAAGCTGATGGGCAGGACGAGCTGACCTTCTGGTTGGAGTTGGATGAGGTGATTCCCGCTTGGGTAAACGAAAGGCTGCAGGAGCAGAATATCCGTGTCTGGCAGGCGGTGGACGGAGGGGGAGAAGAGAGTTATGTGCCGGCATCCGGCTTGAAGGATTATATAGTAAATCTGAAATCGGCGCAGCCGAGGGAGTGGGTGTTCTCCTTTAATAACTGGATGATCGAGCCGGTGAATATCCTGGTGAGAGCCAGGCAGCAATAAATAATCGGGAGGAAGAGGAGTGAGGGGTATGAATTCCAGCAGGTCGATAGACCGCAGGAAGCTGGGCTACTTTCAAGGGACGGTATTGACCGAGCTGAAGCATATCAAGCAGGGGATTGAGGAGCTCAAGGAGTCAGTCAGAGCCCTGAGGGAGTATCTGAGCCAGACCGAGAGACGGATTGACAGGGTTGAAAAAAGGCTCAGCTTCATCAGAGGGGTGGGGCTCACCCTGTTTGCCATTGCCAACGGAATTTATGGCTATCTGTTTAACAGGCTGTGGAGATGAAGCCAAACACTACACCCTATAGAGGGCTGATTGAGGAGTGGTGCCGTCTGTTCGGTTTTGACCCCGACCTTATAGAGGCTCTCATAATAGTGGAAAGCGGCGCTAACGCCGATGCCTTCCGCTACGAGCCCGGCTTCTACCGGCGGTATTTAAAGGGGAAAGAAGGGGTAAAATCTATATATTTCGACCTCTGTCACGATGGTCCCCCACTTCCCCGGCGAATAGCCAGCTCCTATGGACTGATGCAAGTGATGTACCCCACCGCGGTCGATGCCGGCTATCGCGACCTCCCGGAATACCTCTTTATACCGTTGATAAACCTCCATTGGGGACTGACCGTTCTCGACGCAATCCGCCAGGAGGTGGAACAGGAGATTCCTGATGAGGAGCTTCGCCAGCGGGTAATGCTGGCAAGGTGGAACGGGGGCAAGAAGGGGAACCCTCGGAAGGACGGCAGTCTAAGAAATATTGACTATGCTATAATGGTGGAAAAATGCTGCCAGAGGCTGAAAGAATGGCGAAAAAGGGAGGAGTTCGTTTGATTATCATTATTCTGGCGGCAATCTTTCTTCTGGGGGGAGCTTATCTGCTGCTAGCCAGAAGCGATACCAGGAAGGTTGCCCAGGGGGATGACAGCCGCATAATGAGTTACCATTTCCCTGTTACGCTGGAAGTGGGGGAGAAGGCAACGGTCGGTGTGGCGGTGAAAAATACGGGGGAAAATCCATGGGATGCGAATTATCGCCTGGGTGCGGTTGGGGATGAGGACCCCTTTATCACCCCCATCAGAGTCTTCCTCGATAAGGGGGAGGTGGTGCTGCCCGGCGAGGTCAAGGAGTTCCGCTGGGAGTTGCAGGTACCCTACCGCCTGGATGGGGTGACCAGTCTGAACACCGACTGGCAGATGGTCAACGAGGGGGTGGGGTGGTTCGGCGAGGTCTTCCGTCAAGAGATAAAGATAAGGGCCAAGCCGATAGACCGAAGCAGGTATGTCTGCGTATCCGCTCTGTCATCTGCCGACCCCCGAAGGGATTACCGCGAGTTTCTGGACCAGCTCTGCCGCCACAACATCAACGGCACCCGCATTTTCCTCATCTACCCCTGGGACCACCCTGCTGGAGAGCACTTCGACCTCCTTTATAACAGCGGAGCCACCGGCGATTTTGATGAAGAAAAGCTGAGGCACCTGCGGGACTATGTAGCCTATGCCCGCTTCCACGGAATTGAGGTGATTATCTCGCTGTTCGACCACTGCGGTTTCTGCTATGAGGAGAGCTGGAGGAACCACCCCTGGAACCGCAGAAATGGCGGCCCCATTGATACTGAGGCGGGCTTTATGGCGTACCGGGAGTTCTACATGAAGAAATATCGTCCCCTTCAATATGCGGCGGTGGAGCAGGTGCTGAAGTGGACCCAGGACCTGGAACCTATCTACGAGACCGGCAACGAGCTTCGCACCGATGACGGCTGGGGGTTTGAGCAGGATATTATTGAGTATCTTCGGGGGAAGGGGGTGCGCATCCTCTCCTCCAACAGCGATGTGGTATGGATGATTCTCCCGCTCGCGGAGGTGATGCCCAGGGTCGATTTCTACTGCTGGCACGGGATAGGGGAGACAGATAGGGTCGACCTTAGGCTGGGGGAAAGGTATGGAAGAAAAATTTGGTTCTCCACCGATGGTGCACGGGGAAAGTGGAGCGGCTATCAGGGGCGACCGGGGGTGAGGGAGATGAGGAGGCTCGGTCGGCTCGCCGGAGAGCGGGGATTCTCCGTTGAGTTCCTGGATAAGCTCTACGATATAGAAGGGAAACAGCAGACTGAGGTATATAAGGTATTAAAGTGAGGCGAAAAGATGCTAAAAGTTAGCTTCAGCATAAGCAGCACCATTCTCATCGCCCTGTTGATAGGGCTTTTCGCGGTGTTTTATGCTGACATTGATAAAGGGGAAATTTTATGAACAATCTGCAAATCAAGGCATTTTTTTATTACATCTAGGAAGTTTCCCATTATGTTCAAGTGCATATTCCGTCAACAGCTGCAATTCTCTTT
>Ga0114930_10002017_pt1 | contig 18666 bp, 17 predicted proteins | sample AnhtaG_FD_87300 | JGI IMG/M metagenome (GOLD analysis project Ga0114930, IMG submission 87300) | Deep subsurface microbial communities from Anholt, Denmark to uncover new lineages of life (NeLLi) - Anholt_01485 metaG | ecosystem: Environmental > Aquatic > Marine > Oceanic > Sediment | place... | reverse complement strand
GCCGCGCTTCGTGTAGGGGTCTACGTGCAGCCCGAGACCCTCCATGAGCACGGTGTACCCGGCATTGAGGTGGCAGCCGCCACGGTTGGCGGTGGCGTAGCCGAGGCCCTGGCCCACGGCCCCGCGCGGCTCATACGCGGCCAGTTCGAGCCCCTTCGAGTTCATCGCGAACTCCTCCCCGCCGTACTTCTCGGCCAGGCGCTTCGTGCCCTCGGCAAGGTCGTCGCCGATGCCTCTTCGATGGGCGATATCGTCGAACACCTGGGCGACGTTGTCGGTCTTTCCGAATTCGAGGCCGTTGTCCCAAAGTCCCTTTTCGTGCAACTCCATAGCGAACCCGATGACGCCGCCGGCGCTCATCGTGTCCATGCCGAGCTCATCGAGCTGGAAGTTCCAGCGGATGATGGCGTCCAGGTCGCTGTTCTCGAGGTTCGGGCCCAGCAACGCCAGCGTCTCCAGTTCGGGCCCTTTCACGGGCCGGCCGTCTATCTCGACGAGCCGGCTGCACTTGACCGTGCACGTGGGGCAGCCCCAATTCTTTACCAGCCGCGTCGCCGCCATGGTTTGCCCCGACACCTTGTCATGGTCTTTGAACTGGCCCCGTTTGAAGTTGTGCGTGACCAGCATCTTCTCGCGATGCATGGCCCGCAGCAGGAAACCCGAACCGTACTTCGGCAGGGCGTCGCCGGTGAGCGGGTGATTGGCCAGGAGCTTGATCCATCCCTGATACACCTTCTTCATTCGGGCGCGGTCGTGCACCTCCACCTTCTTCGTGCCGCTGGCCACCACCGCCTTCAAGTTCTTCGAACCCATCACGGCGCCAAGGCCGGCGCGGCCGGCCGCACGCTCCTGGCTGAAGATCCCCGCGAACCGAACCCGGTTCTCGCCCGCCGGACCAATGACGATCTTGCCGGTCTTGCCGCCAAGGGCCTCTTGGGTTTCGCCCGTGGTCTTGCCGCGCAGGGACCCGGCATCGTGGAACAGCACCTCGTCGTCTTTGAGCTCGACCCACGTCAGCGTGTCCGCCTTGCCGGTGATGACCAGGGCGTCGTAGCCGGCTTTCTTGAGGTGCATGCCGAAGTTGCCGCCGCAGTTTGACGATGCCAGGATACCGGTCAGCGGCGACAGTCCGGATACGTTGAACCGGCTGGACGACGGCGCCCCCGTGCCCGTCAGGGGCCCCGTCGACACCACCAGGACGTTCTCCGGCGAGTAGGGGTCGATGCGTTCGGTGATGTGGTCATAGAGGATCTTGGCGGCCATGATCTTGCCGCCCAGCCACTTGGCCCGCTCCTCGTCCGTCCAGGGATATTCGCTCGATTCCTGCGTGGTCAGGTCCAGTTTCAGGACCTTGCCCATGTATCCGCCCAGTTTCGTGCTCATCACCCGGCCTCCGTTGAAGGTGTCATACGATTCTGCTCGCAATTGGCCAAGTTTTCAACCCTGATGCGCGGGCGTCTCACGATCCCTTCAGAGTCAGCGGACACGCGGGAGAAGCGCGGGACAAGGGGACAAGCGGGGCCGGTTTGTTTCGAGCTGTTCCCGTCGTTCACCGAACCGGCCCACCACGCGTCTCAAATCCTGTAATGGCATCGGTCGGCGAGCTCCGGCCACAGAGCTTCGGCCACAGCTTGAGGGAGCTTTGCGCCACGGTCTACGATGTCCCGGTAGTCCGCTTCAGCATTCCCGCTGGCAACGTCCGCCACATAAACCGCCCACTCGCGTTCGGGATTCACCACGGCCACGGCTAACACATAGGCGTGAAGATAGCGCAGGTGAATCTCCATGTTGTCCGTCCAGTGTCCCATCGCAATCCCCCAGGCGTTTGGTCGTTCCCGGTGAGGCGGCGCAGGCGCGTGCGTTCGAAGGCGGCGCAAACGGCCCTGCAATGGGTTCTCCAAACGTCTATGCTCCCCGCGGTCATGCATGTGTGATACCTCAAAGCAGGATTGACGCGAGCTGATTCAAGTCCCGCTGAAGACTGTTGAAGATGGGGAGGTCCGTGTAGGCCTGGAGTTCCCGGATACCCAACGGCGAACTCGAGCACACGCCCGAAATCGCGTCAGGCGCCAAGTTGAATCGGCTCTTGAGCACATCAAGGCCGCCGATGGCGCCGAAAGCATCGTGCGCGCTGAAGACGAGCTTGTGGATCCGCGTACGGACCTCCTCGCTCTCGAGCAGCAGCGCGGTTTCCCGCTGGAGAAGGCCATCCGCTATCTCGACAACCCAGTAGTTCCTCGGGCTGTTGGCGTACTTGAGGTCCAAGCTGTTGAATATGTTGAGGACTTCGGTCGGCTCCAGAAGGTAGGTGGAAGGATATCCCAAGTATGTGAAGTCCGCGACGGGCGACGCCCCGTTGTCCTCCATAAGAAGGATATCCTTGAGACTTGCCGTTCCCGTGACCTTCGAGCCGCGTACCTTGTGCCCCATCGTCGTCAACGCCCAACAGCAAGCGGCGGCCGTCGTGCTCTTGCCGCTGTTCATCGAGGTGCCGATGTTGAGTACCAGCTTGGCGCGATTCGGTCGCTTTGTCTTGGTCTTGGGAACGATCCGGTTGCAGTCTCGGGTATTGAGCGTTTTGCCCCCGGCGTCGCACACGTACCCTTCGATTTTGACCTGGGTCGGGTCCTTTACCGTGGAGCTCTTGCACTTGACCACGCCGACAATCCCCGACTGCGCCAGCAAGTCGAGTTGTTTCGGGAGGTCATCGGGTACCAGCCCCTCGTAGTAATCGGGTGCGTAGCGGTTGCCGACGACGAAGATCGCTCGCGTGCCGTCATTGATGGCGTGGATCCGTCCCTCCTTGTTCTCCAGCGCGGAATGCTGGCCAATGTACCCCACTCGGCCGTACACAAGGTCGCCGACCTCGGGCGCCTTGTCTATCCGTTCATAATGGCGGATCTTGGCGCGCGCGATTGTGAATGCCGCACTCGGCAGGATGAATCCATCTCGGATTTTCTTCATGTTGTCCCTCTCATCCGGGCCAGTTTCGGGATTCAGGGGCCCGTCGCTGCCCGGGAGCACTAATCGAAGTCATAGTCGCCGCCATGACAGTCGTCATCATAGTAGTCATCATCGACATCTCGAAGGGCCTGGTGATCGAAATCAAGCTCCTCCTCAAGCTCGTCATCTCCGTCGAAATCATCATCATCGACGCTCTCGTCTTTGTGCGATGCCTTCCTCCGCTGTCTGTTCCGGCGCTCAAGATCGTCGCCCCAGTCATCCGCACGCTTCGACTTTCTTGGCGACGCCGCTCTTCGGCTCGCCCTTCCGTGTTCCTCAAGCTCCGGACCCAGTACTTCTTCCCGTTTGTCACGCTTTCTCGGCGCCATGTTACGTCTCCTTTGCCATGGCCGCTGTTGGGCCGCGCCATACCAAGTCGTTCCGCACCTCGCGGCAGTTCGGGGCGCACCGGCCGACCCCGTCGAACGCCGCGGTCTCTGTCACTCAACACCATTGTTCCCGTGTTCGAACCTACGCGGACGCCCCGCCGCGCAGGTCCCGGGCTCAAAGGCTAGAACCGGTGCCGACAGGGACACCGGTATCCGACGAACCGGTAGATGAGCTTCGCCATGGTGAATTCCGGGAACTGCATCCCTTCAATCGGGGCCAATTCGTTCACGTCGAGGCCCACGACGTTTCGCTCGAGGCACAGACGTCTGAGCAACGCGTTGACTTGGCGCCAGGTCAATCCTCCCGGCTCGGGCGCACCCGTGGCCGGAACCAAGGACGGGTCCATCACGTCACAATCGAACGTGACATAGACATTGTGGTGTGTGGCCTCGATGATCTCCTCGATCCAGTCCGCGCGCTCGTCGTCCTTTCGGTGAATATCGTGGGCATGGACCACGGTGAGACCACGCTCTTGCGCGGTCGCACGCTCCGCTTTCGCTTGGCTTCGGATCCCGACTTGGACAAGGTGGTCGTGGAAGTCGAGCACCCGGGCCATGGCGCAGGCATGGTTCCACGGATCGCCGTTGTATTCCGGCCGCAGGTCGCTATGGGCATCGAGCTGCAGCACGGTTACGTTCGGATAAGCCTCGCAGTGCGCCCGAATGGCGCCGACAACGGAGGTGTGCTCGCCGCCAAGCGTGATCAGCAGCCGATTCTTGATGAGCCACTTCCCCACCTCATGGCGCAGCCGTTCGGCCACCGCCTGGCCGTCGCAGTCCGTCACGTCCAACGGCGCGAGCGTGGCGATCCCGCCCGCCGCCTCGTAAGGTTCGCAACCCAGTACGGCGTCAAACAGTTCGACCTCCTGCGACGCCGCGATAATGGCCGCAGGCCCGCGGGCGGACCCTCGGCCGTAGGTAGACGTCCGCTCGAAGGGCGCCGGCAGCACGACCACCCCGGCTGTCTGAGGATTGGCCTGTTCGGGAGGCAGGTCCAGAAACACCGGTTGCCGGATCGGCCGGTCCACGGTCGTCATGAGACAGACTCCCGGTCGAGTTCCTCGAAAACGGCCTTCATCAGGAGCGGCCAGACCAGCGTGGCGTCGGCATGGACCTCGGCATACCGACCGCCTTGTCCAGGCGGGGCGAACTTGCCCCAGCTTACCCCCTCGGCATAGGTGCACCCGGATAGGCCGCCCCAGTGAGCCGGCTCGGGACAGATGCGGACACCGTATTGGAACCGGGGTTCTCCCAACTCAATCTGGAGCCGGTCGGCCGTGATGTCGTAGTACGGGGCGACCTGCTGCGCCCAGTTCCGCGGCGCCCCGCCCCCCACGGTGAAGATGCCCAGGCGCTTGGCCTTTCCGATCAGGCGGGCATATTCCTGCAAGTCGAGGAAAGGGTTATACGCGGGAATGGCGCGGAACACCGCGTCGGGGTCTCGCGGGCCCGTTGGCGCGGCCATGCCCTGTTCGCGCAGGGCGTTGCTCATGGCCCACGTAGAGAAGTCCAGGCCCATCTCGCTGTCGGTGAATGCGGGAATGAACACCGGCACGCCGTGCCGCCAGGCGCTACGAAGAATGCCCGGCCCCTCGTCCATTTCGTCCAGGCGCCGGCCCAGCGCCCGGCAGAAGCGCGCCGACGACCAGACCCCGTCGTCCGGCTGACTCCCGTCAAGCACGTCGGTCACCAACGCCGCCACGTCGTTGAGATTGGCTTCCATCTCCAACGTATCGTAGATGCGGTTGTAGCCCTTCTCGAAGAGCGCGGCGTCGTCCGTGGCCGGGTCTGCTGCGTAGTGGGTCAGGCCGATCGACTCGGTAAGCCCGTGAGCCACCAGCGCCCCAGTCGCCACGAGGGCGTCGACAAGGCCCCGGTCGATCATGGCACACATGATCGCGCCCTGTTTGGCGACCGTCATGGCCCCCGAGACGGTCATGACCACCCGGCAGTCCGGGTCCCGCACCATCGCAAGGAGAATGTCCATGGCCTCGCCAAGCTGACGCCCGCCGAAGGCCGTTCTGCCCATGGCGCGCACCAGGTCCGCAAAGGAATGCGCCGATCCCACGTCCAGGCTTTCGAGGGGGAGCAGACCGTCAGACCGCCCATCATGTAAGTCGCGGGTTGACATGGAGGAATGTGTCTTTGCGACGGCTCAGGTCAGCGCAAGCGCATCGAGCACGTCAGGCCTCTCTCCGTGACCGGACAACACACCAAAACGAGAGATTTCCCGGATGGTCACATCGCCCAGGTCCAGTTCTTCCCGCATGAAGCGCAACACGTCGTGTGGGTCCGTGTTGCCGCAGGTGAAGATGTCCAAGGCCACGAGTCCAAGGTCCGCGTACGTGTGTGCAGAGCAATGGCTCTCGTCGAGCATGACTACGGCAGTGAAGCCTGGGGGAGAATCCGTTCCGAACCGGTAGCGGATCTGGGAGATGACGGTGGAGCCGGCCCGTTCCGCCGCACGCGCCATCACGTCCAGCATGAGCTTGTCGCTCAGGCACAACTCGCGTGCGACCCGGTGACAATCGATCAGTAGGTGTTTGCCCTTGTGCAACTCATAAACCCTCCTCTGAAACGCCGAGAAACCTAACGCCGCCTTACGCTTGGTCTCCTTGCTCAAGGGAGGTCTGAGGCTTGGGGTCGGCAAATGACGCCTACACGGCCAGATGCATTGACTTCAAGAGCGCCATACATTATGCCCCATCTTGTCCAGAAGTCAAGATCTTTTTGCGCTTCTCTTGGCCTACTTCCAGCGGCATGACCGCGTGACCAGGAGACGGATCCGGGGGCGCCTTTGTGCGGGGCCAGGCGGCGGGGGTGGAGACGAAGATGAAGATGAAGAGGGGACGGGCTACCAGGTTGGTCGGGGCGCGCCGGGGCCGTTGGATTGCCCGGGGGCGTCTTGCTGCCACACGCCGGGGATCTCGGCTTGGCATTCCGGGCAGCGGCCGTTCTGCATACGGTTGCTGCGGACGTAGAACCCGTGGCGCTCGACCAACAACGCGCCGCAGGAGTGGCAGTAGGTGTTCTCCGTGTCCCCCACGCCGCCGGGCAGGTTGCCGCAGTAGACGTAGCGCAGGCTGGCGGCCTTGCCGGCGTCGTAGGCGCGCTCGAGGTCGGCGGCGCTGGTGCGACGGAGCTTGTGCATCTTGTAGTCGGGATGAAACGCCGTGACGTGCCAGGGGACGTCGGGCGAAACGCCTGCCAAGAACCGCGCGATGCCGTTGAGCTGCGCGTCCGTGTTGTTGAATTCGGGCACGACCAGCGTCACGACCTCGACCCAGAAGCCCTTCTCCTTCAACCGCTCGATGGTATCGAGGACGGTCTTCAGCTTGCCGCCGACCTGGCGGTAGTTGTCCTCGTCGAAGCACTTCAGGTCGACTTTGTACAGGTCCATCACCGGCCGAAGGAAGTCGAGGACCTCGGGTGTGGCGTAGCCGTTGCTCACGAACCCGCACACGACGCCCTTCTCCTTGGCCTTCTCGAAGACCTGCGCCGACCAGTCCGCCGTGATCAGCGGCTCGTTATACGTGCTCACGATGACGGGCGCGTTCTCGCGAAGCGCGACCTCCACGATATGCTCCGCCTCGACCCGGCGCGGCGCGCCCATGGCCCCCTCGTCCTTGAGCACCTGGCTCGAGATCCAGTTCTGGCAGAACGGACAGTGGAAGTTGCACCCCAGCATGCCGAACGACAGCGCCTCGCGACCGGGGAAGACGTGGTAGAACGGCTTCTTCTCGATGGGGTCCACCTGAAGCCCGGCGACATACCCCCCCGGCACCCGCAACTCCCCGCCCCGGTTTGTCCGCACGCAGCAGATCCCCGTCTTCCCCTCGGCGATCCGGCACCGGTTCGCACACGCCAAACACCGCACCACGCCCCCGCCCTCGTCCTGCACCAGCGCGGACGCGGCCGGGATCGTGTTCTCCGCCAACAGCGCCCTCAATGTGTCTGCCTGAACCATGAGATGTTCTCTCTGAGCCCTTGGCACTAGCCGGCTTGCTGTGTCCACTCTATGAACTTGGCGTCTACGGCTTTGACGAAGCGACCCAAGGATTCGTCCTGACGAGCAACGGAATGGAGGTCCATTGCGGCAACGACGTCGCTTGCAGCGTCCATCACCGGCCCCACAGGTGGCCCGCATGCGGCGCTTATCGCGTTGTAGAGGATGACCTTGAACCGGTCCTTCTCGCACTTGCGGTCGGGCGCATCACAGCCTCTGCCATAGACCTCTTTGAACGTAGCGGAATCGAGCAGCATCCACCTCTCCACGTGCGGATCCGGGATGGCATACACGGTGAGGCTTCTGAGCGCGTCCGGAATGGCCGATTCCACGTCCCGTTGCCTTTGGTTCAGTCCCTTGCAGTTCGCGTCGGTCGCCACAACCACACAATCGGGAACCCGTGCGTTTCCGGCTGACAAGTCCCGGAAGAAGCCTCTCAGTTGCGTCAGCATCTGCCCCCGCCCTTGAGTGACGCTGTAGGGGAGTATGCGGACGTCGATGCCGTGCTCGGCCGCCAGTTTCTGTAGGACAGCCTTGACGAATCCCTCCAGGCCCAGGTCCTCGGTGAACAGGAAAACGCTACGCATCGAAGTCGCCTCGCAGCGCGCGCTCGGATACGCTCAACTCGCTCTCGGCATTGAGGAAGTCCTCGATGTCCGTCTTCTCGCCTAACGGTCCCAGCGAAGCGAGTGGCTCGATGGTGGTCTTCCCGTCAACCTTGCGGCATACGAACAGGCTTTCCCGAGGCATCTGGTCCAGCAACAACGGGGAATGAGTCGTCACGATATACTGAGTATCCTCGCAGGAACTTCGGGTCTTGAGCATCTCCGCGATCAACTGAATGCGCCGCGGATGGACCCCGTTCTCCGGTTCCTCCAAGCCCACCAAGTAGGGGGGATGATTGATACCTTGGAGAGCCAGGATGCCCATGATGCGTAGTGTGCCCTCAGACAACACCCGAGCCGGGATGGGCGTCTTGCCTTCTATGACTTTCAACTCGACCTCGCCCGAGTCGTTGACGCCCACGTCCACGCCGGACACCGAGGGCACCAGCATTCGCAAGGCGCGCTCGAAAGACGCGAACTGCGAGGGCGATGTTTCTCTGAGGGAGTAGAGGTAGCAGTCAAGGTCCTCACCCATGAGGCCCAGTCCATGCACCTCCTTGAGCATGCTTGTTGAACGCATGCGTTCCCTGGGCTCGAAATAGTAGACGTTCCACTGCAACATCTCTCGTCTGATAGCTGTCAGATGCGGGAAGTGCGGGGGGTAGAGGAGCTGCGACAGCACGTTGTGGGGCGACCCAGCGTCGAACTCGCGATCCAGTGTCCCGCGCTCCGCTCTTACCCTCAGCCGACCGTCATCGAAGGTCTCAATGAAAGGCGCCACGTCGCTCTTGGGCACTCCGCTGTCGTCCAGGGCCACCAGGGATTCCGCCGCAACCCGCAAGCTGGCCTTCCTAGGGGCCATCTCAACGCGAAGCGAGTAGCGCAGGTGGTTCTCGGTGACGTAGGCCGGGCCGGACTCGCTTGGCACGACTTCGACGCCCGGCCCGCCTCGAACCACGGGCGCCCGTCCGTCGATCTGACGGATTTCCCCATTGACCGCGTCCACAATCGCTGGGCCCAACTGCACGTCTACCTCTAGGGTAAACGCAACGACCTCCTGATTCAGCAGCCCCCGGGTCCCCTCGGCAGTCAAAGTGAAGCTCTCGATGGGCTTCCCGCGATGAGGTGGCTTGAACGCGTTCTGAAGCCCATCCCCCCTGACGGTCCTCGAGAGCAGTTGCAGGGCATCGAGGAAGTTGCTCTTTCCCGACGCATTGGGACCAAAGAGGACGGAGAGCGGCTCGAGCTCAACATCGAGGTCTTGGAAGGACTTGTACCCCTGTATGCGGACCCGTTTCAGCATGGCTTCTTCTCACGTGGCTGCGGCCACGTGTATCTTAACAGAAGTAGGGTGCGACTGCTCGCAACCCGTCACAGCGCCAAGCCGAGCCGCGTCGACAAGGAGCCGCAACGGTCGCGTCTCCGCGGCCACAAGGTGCAGCCCAAACACGATGCGCGGCGACAAGGCGGCTCCTCATCGCGCGTCCTCCTGCTCCGGCGCCTTATCCAGCAACACGGCACGGTCGAAGCGGCAGCGCGGCCGGTCGGCCACCCGCAGTCCCACGGACTGGGCCACGGCCACGCTCCTGTCGAACGCGCCCGCCGCAACGTGCCAGCCGGGTTCCAGGACCAGCAACTTGGCGTTGGGCTTGAGGCACGCCCGGATCTCCGTGAACAGCCTCTCGGGGTCTGGGACCTCGTGCACGACGTAGCAGGCGATCACGAAGTCGACGGGCTCGAGGATCCCCAGACTGTGCTGCTCGCAACGGTGTGGGCGGATGCGGGCGGCGACCCCCTTGCGCTTGGCGCGCTTCATCAACACGTCGAGCATTTTCTGCTGGAGGTCGACGGCTATGACGGCGCCGTCCTCGCCGATCATTCTGGCCATGGCGATGGAGAAGAAGCCCATGCCACAGCCGACGTCCATGACCGTCATGCCAGGGGCCAGGTAGCCCCCCAGCACCTTCTTTGGTCGCTGATACAGATACCGCCCCGGATGGTCGAACGTGTAGGCCATCCACCAAGGGCAGACGTGTTCCACGGCCATGCCGCTACCCCTTTTCCTCAGTCCGTGCGGAGGCACTCGCCGTCAACTCGCGCAGTCCTTCCGTGATCCAGTTGCGGATCGCAGCCACCGCGCCGTCCATATCGATCTCGCCACGCTCGCCGGTGTCGCGGCGCTTGAACTCGAACCGGTTCTTCTCGAGGTTGCGCGGGCTTACGACGATCCGAATGGGGACGCCCAGGAGGTCGGCGTCGGCGAACTGCACGCCGGGGCTGGCGTTCCGGTCGTCGTACAGGACCTCGACGCCGGCGTTGCGCAGCCCTTCGTAGAGGGTGTCAGCCGCCTCTTGCACGGGCGTCGCGTCGCGTTTGAGCGCGTTGATGTGCACCTGCCATGGCGCGATCGACATGGGCCACTGCGGGCCGTAGTCATCATGGCGCGCCTCCATCACCGACGCCAACAGCCGGCCCACCCCGATGCCGTAGCAGCCCATGACCGGATGCCGGACCTCCCCGTGCTCGTCCGTGTAGGTCATGTTCATGGCCTCGGTGTACTTCGTGCCGAGTTGGAAGATGTTGGCCACCTCGATGCCGCGCTTCAAATCGAGCGTCCCATCGCACACCGGGCATCCGGCGCCGTCGGTCACCTCCGCGACGTCGGCCGGCTCGACGCCAGGCAGGTCGCGGCGGAGGTTGAAGTTCTTGAAGTGGTGGTCCACCTCGTTCGCACCGCAGACGAGGTTGTCTGACTCGGCGACGGTCCAGTCGACGATGGTCCGGCAGCGGGCCGGGTCGAGGCCCATGGGCGTGGCGAATCCGGCCACCGCGCCCACGGTCCCGATCTTCTCCTCGGACGCGGGGATGGGCTCGGTCCGGATGAGCTTGGCCACCTTCGATTCGTTGACCTCGAGGTCGCCACGGATCAGGAGCATCACCAGCTTCCCTTCGTGGTCGGCTTCATAGAACACCACTTTGGCGGTCTGGCGGGCCTCGACGCCGAGGAAGCCCGCCACCTCGTCGATGGTCCTCGTGCCCGGGGTGTGGACCTTCTCGAGCCGCCTGGGTTCCTCGGGGAAAGGCCGGAATCGCGCCCGGGCCACCTCCCGGTTGGCGCGGTAGGAACACGAATCGCACACGGCAATCGTGTCCTCGCCGCCGTCGGCCAGCAGGATGAACTCATGGGCGACCTTGCCGCCCATCATGCCCGTGTCAGACTCGACCGCCACGACCTCCGGCAGACCCACGCGCGCAAAGATACGCTCGTACGCATGGAAGCACTCATAGTAGTGGCGTTCCAGATCCTGCTGGCTGGTGTGGAAGGAGTAGGCGTCCTTCATGGTGAACTCACGCACGCGGATGAGGCCGCCGCGCGAGCGCGGTTCGTCTCGGAACTTCGTCTGAATTTGATATACGAGGAAGGGCATCTGCGCGTGGCTCTTGATCTCGTTGCGGCACAGGGCGACCACGGCCTCTTCATGCGTCATGCCGAGCACCATGTCGTGGCCCGTGCGGTCGGAGAACCGCGCCAGCTCCGGGCCGACGGCGTCGTAGCGCCCCGACTCGTCCCACAGCTCCCGCGGCAACACCACGGGCATGAGGATCTCCTGCCCGCCGACGGCGTCCATCTCCTCGCGGATGATCGCCTCGATCTTCCGCGCCACGCGCAACCCAGGCGGCAACAGCGAGTAGATCCCGTTCGCCACCTGCCGCGCATAGCCCCCGCGCAGCAGGAAGGCATGGCTGTCCAACACGGCCTCGGCCGGCCGTTCCTTGTACCGGGTGCCCACGAGTTCGCTCAGGCGCACAAGCAACCTCCATCGATGATGACTGCCGTAGGGAATGACGGGGCGCAACGGGGCCAACGGGCCTATGCCGGCGCTATGGAAGCAGTGCCCGCCACCAAGCAAGGCATACGTCTGGAAAACGGTACTACATCATGGCAGACACGCCGGAACCCCTTGGGAAGCCACCTGCCCGCAGTCACGCCACACTCAGAGCTTGCGAAGAAGTGCACCCAAAGGCTTTGCGGGCCCCGACCACCTCGGGAGACGCGCACATGGGCATCATGACCGAGGAATCAATCGGCCGTCACAGCACTTCACTCCGATGCCGCGAGGTCCGGCCTGTCTCCCACGTACACCGAGCCGCTCTCCTTGGCGATCAGCCCGGAGCCCCGCACCTTGCGCAGCTTCGCCCAATACGGACCAAGGATGGGGTCGCCTGCTATCTTCTGCCTGGTCCAGCGGCGCTTCTCCTCGTCCGTCATTGCGCGGGTTTCCTCGGCGATCCTTTGCTGGATCTCGTGCTTCATTGCCACGCAATCAAAACGTTTCTTCTTCATATTCGATTACCTCAAGTGGAGAGTAGATTGGAATCGCCATGTATCCCTGAATCATGTTCACGGCATGGTAACCGCGTATCTTCTCAAAGTTGACAATATGCTTGAAGTTCCAGCTGACCATGAAATCAGCGCCCGCTACCGAAGCGCAGGCGATGTGTTCCGCGTCATCACCTGAGGCCGGCCCCACAACGCCGGCGCGCAAATAGGCATCGCGGAGACTCCGAACCTCCTCGTCCGCCTCGATAGCCTCGACGCACTCCCCTGGGAGTTCAGTCAGAACGCGCCTGACCTCTTGCGGTGCTCCCTCCAGTTCACGTACGGTCGTGTTCGACACGAGAAGTATGGCTTTGCCCGCGGACACCTCAGCAAAGAACTTCCTACTGGCATCAGCGAACTCGTCGTCGAAACAGCCGCCGAATACCGAGGTGTCAGCATAGGCTCTAGGGCGTTTCATGACTGGGTGAATGCCTCGTCCGTGCGCATCCTCGGGATGCTCTACCGTGCGCCACGCCCATTGTGCGCCCCGGCAGCGCGTTTTTTCAAGAAGGCGCCGCGTTTCCCGACGTGCGGGGCTTGTCCAGGATTCAGAGCTTCACCTTGCCGCCGGGTATGCCGATGATGTTGACCTCGAAGCCGACGTCCCAGCCCTGCTGGCGGTCGCGGAACGTAACGGCCGCGGACCAGCACTCGAGGTTGCGACGCAACTCGTACTTCTGCTGCGCCAGCTCGTCGCGCTCGAAATCGTAGCGGTGCTCGAAGGCGACGGCCCAGTTGTCGGTGAGCTCGTAGCCGCTGCCGTAGAGCACCTCGCGGTTGAAGACGCGTCCCTGGGTCTTGGTGTAGGCGTATCCGAGGTGGGCGTTGAACCGGCCGTCGAAGGCGGCATCGTCGTAGTACAGATATGTCAGGAGCCGCGTGTAGTGGCCGTATTTGAGGTCGTACTGCCAGATCAAGTCGCGGTCGTAGGGCTCGCCGAAGACCCGCTCGTACCACTCGAAGGCCAGGCGCTCGAGGAGGAACGGCTCGTTGAAATCGAAATCATCGCTGATGCGATGGTGTTCGGCGGCCAGCAGCCACCCCCACCACGGCCGGGGCCGGAGATCGAACTCGGCCTCGTAATCCTGGGCCTTGCGGATCTCATTCCAGAAGTCGTTGCCTTGGTACAGGCTGAGCCGCGCTACCTGCCATACCTCTTCGGTCTCGGCGTCGCGGCCGAACACCACGTTGTCGAGCTTCGTCTCGAGCCGGCTGCGGCCGTAGGACACGTCGTAGGCGTCGAACCGGGGCGTTTCCTCGACGCCCATGGTGGGTTCGGGACGATACGACAGCGTGATCGAGGGGAGCACGACGTGCTTGAAGCCGGAGAACCCGAAGGCGCCGGGATACTTCTTGTGGAGTCGCGTCTGGAGGGTGGCGCCAATGGTGTTGGCGAGCCGGAAATCACTGCTCTCGGCGTTTCGCTCCTCGGAATACCACGTGGCGTCGACCTCGACGAAGGGCGTCAAGCTCAGGGCCTCGTGGAAATCGATGTCGTACGTCAGCCGCCCCACGTTGACCAGCCGCACGGCGTGGCGCCCCCAAGGCTCGCGCTCGACGTACCCGTCGATGGTGTCGAAGGAAAGATACAGGCGCGGCGCCACTTGCCGGTGCAGTAGGTGGTAGGTCACCTCGGGCAGCCGCTCGGTCTCGCGCACGAAGTCGTGGGTGCTCGCGCGCACGGTCGCCGTGGCGATCTGCGTCGGCTTGGTGTGCGTGACGTTGACGAAGGTCCGCGGCGAGGTCCGGTCCCGGTAGTCCTCGTAGTAGAAATCCTTGTAGAAGTCGCGATCAAACCACTGCTCCCACTGGAGCAGCGCCACGGTATCGTCGCGCATCTGGTGGCGGTGGTACAGCTCCGCGTGGCCGCGCTCCTTGGTGGTGTAGAGCGTGCGGAACTCGCCCTTGCCGCGGAACAACGGCGACGCCGGGTTATCCGTGAAATCGTATTCCGACTCGATGCCGAAGCCGACGCCTTCGTGGGTCGTCGGGAAGAACCTCAGGCCCAGCACGGCGTCGCTGCTGAGCCGGAACTGCTGCCCGACGTTCACGTAGTAGCCAATCTCGGCGCGATGTCCGCTGTCGATGTCAATGCGGATGGGGGCGCCCACCCGGGTGGGCTTGTAGCCCCACCGCGGCCAGTACAGGGGCGTCTTGAATTTCCCGAGTTGCAGGCGGGCGCCGGTGGCGTAGACGATTTTGCCGTCCCGAATGCTGAACTTGTTCAGCAGAATCCGGTAGTCCGGGTTATCGATATCGCAGGTCGTGACCCACGCGTTCTCCGCGTCCACGCTGCCCGGCCCGCGAATATGCAGCTTGTCCGCGCTGAAAAAGTAGATGTCCACCCGCCCGCGCGCCCCCTCGATTTCGCCCGTCCGCTCGAGGAGGTTGTACTCGAGACGCTCCGCGAAGAAGGCCTGCGTGGGCTGTGACATGAGCACGTTGCGCGCCTGCAACGTCCCGGAAGACAGCCTCAGCTTCGCCCGCTCCTGTTCGTCCATATGCGGTCCAAGGACCAACGCCTGCGGCATCTCCGACTCGTCCGGCACCCGGTAGTACACCTCGTCCGCAGTGAGGATCGACGGGTCCTGGGCCACAATCACGTTGCCTTCCGCCCGCATCTCGCCGGCCGAATCGCTGGCCCAGAACCGGTCCGCGGCAAAACTCACCGTGTCCAGCCGCAGCCGCACGTTGCCCTCGAACAGGATCTCATCTTTGCCGAACTCGTGCTGCATCTGATCGGCTTGGATGTCGCGCAGCGGCTGGGTCCAGTCGACCTCCCTGATCTGGTCCTCCGGTTTCGACGTGATGCGTTGCTCGAGGGCCTCGTTCAGCGAGAGCTGGGAAACGCCCTCGATCGGCGACGGGGCGGGGCGGCGCCTGGGCGCACGGGGCGCGCGCGCGTAGGGGCTCACGAAGGGCGTCGGTCTGTATTTCGTGGGCGTGGGTTCCTTTTCGGCCGCGTCGACTTCCTCCGACGGCAGCGCCTCTGGCGCCGCGCGATCCCCTGTTGCGGACACTTCCGGCACCGCGTTGGGCGCGGGTTCAGCCTTCCCGAGCGGCTCAAGCCGCGCCTCCTCCGGCTGGGATTCCGCCGAGGGCGCCTCGGGCCCGCCTACTGGTTCCGGCGGCGCAGGTTGAGGCTCAGGCTGCGCCTGAGGGGCATCGATGGGTTCCGCTTCAACTACAACCAGCCCGGTCTTCGGCGGGGATTCCGGCTCTACGGGCTCGGCAACCACGGTCGCGGGCGGCTCGAATTCGGGTGGTTTCCCACAGGCGTACCATGCCCTCGTCCTGGGCGAAAGCACAACGATGAAGTCGGACGCCGCCGTCAGTGCGACCCCGGGGCCCGGCAACGCGATTCGCTCGACCCGCTCGAGGTTCGACGTAAACACCTCCACCGCGTCTTCCTCGAGCGCCAGCAGACGGCCGCCGCTGGCGAAGAGATCCCTGGCGACGGCGCTCGCCTGGGCGGTCACCTTGCGTGTCTGCGGGTCAACCACGACGATGCCAGACGCCAACGCCACCGCGAAACGCCCGTCATCGAGCGCCGCGGCCGCGGCCGGCGCTGCGCCCAACGCGATCGTGGCCACAACTTCCAGCGTATCGGTGGCGACCAGGACCATCGCTTGCGGCACCCGCGTGACCACGGCAAGAAGGGCGCCCGCGGCCGCCGCGTCAACAGGGACCGAGCCGACGTCCTCAAGCGTCGACAACCGGCCGGGCTCAGCGGGGTCTACGATGGTCACCGTGTCCGAGAAGCCGCTCACGACGGCAAAGCGGCCGTCCGGCAGTGGGGTAACGGCCGTAGGTCCCTTGGCGCACTCGATGGTCGCCAGGATCCCCATGTCGGTTGGGCGGATCAGCGTCACCGTAGCGGCCAGGTTACTGATGCACGCCACCACGGCCCCGTCAGGCGATTGCGCCAGCGCCACCGGCCCCCTGCCAACAGGACATTTGGCAACCACCGCCCCGGTGGCCGGATCGAGTTTCAGCACCTCGCCGCGGTCATAGGCCGCTACCAGCAGCGCGCCGTCGGCCCCCACCAGCGCGTCGCGCAACTGCGCGGGGGCGTCGCGCAACTGGGCGTGGGCCTCGTGGGTTCGCAACGGCGCGGCCCCCGCCGTCCCGGCGGCAACCAGGAGCCCCAGGACGACCCACCGGCTCGAGCGGCACACCGGCATCCTACAATTCCCCGGGAAGGACGAGCCAAAACGCGGCCACGCGCTTGTCGCTCGCCGGTTCCGATGCCGGGCTTGTCGCGGCCGGTTCCGGCGCGGCTTCTTCGGCGGCCTCGGCCTCGGGCTGTTGTCCCTCGCCCTCCTTTGGGGCGTCCGATTCCGCCGGCGCCGCCTCGGCTTGCTGGGCCTGCGCCGTCACCGTCTCTTCGGAAGGAGGCGGCAGTTCGGTCTGCTTCACCAGGACCTGAGGTTGCTGTCCCAGCGCCAGCGCACCCAACAGACATACAATCGCTAGACGTACCATCTCTACACACCCTCCATGAACGCCAATGTCTCTTCAAGGGAACGGATCGCCTCCGCCCCGCCCATCTGCTGCACGGTCAAGCCGCCCACCGCGTTGGCCAACCGCCCGGACTGCAGTAGGTCCCAATCCTGCACGTAGCCGTACAGAAAACCGGCGCACGCGGCGTCGCCGGCGCCGGTGGTATCCACGACCGTCACCCGGTGCGCGGGGAGATGGTGAGCCTCGTGGGCGTTCTTCACGAACAGCCCCTCAGCCCCGAGCTTGATCACGGCCGTATCCACGCCGAAGGACCGGTAGAAATCCGCGATCGCTTCCGGCGTCTCTTGCTCGCTGTAGCGACGGGCCTCCTCGAGGCTGGACATGATCACGTCGAGATGCGGCAAAGCGTGCTCGATGTGCGGCAGCCACACCCCCTGACCGTCGAAACACGTGTCCATCGAGGTCTTCACGCCCCTGGCCCGCACCTTCTCGAAGATGCGGCCGATGGGCGCCCCGTCAAGTCCGGGCGTGACCGACGGCCCGCCCCAATGCAGGACCTTCGCCGCGCACACAAAGTCCAAATCGACGTCCGCCTCCGAAACCAACGCGTTCGTACCGATGTGGTGCAGAAAGGTGCGCTCACCGTCGCCGCCAACGAGGACAACCGTCGCCGAGGATCGGGCCTCGGCCGTGCGCCGCACGTGCCCCACGTCCACCCCTTCCGCCCTCATCGTATGGAGGATGTAGTCGCCGAACCCGTCCTCCCCCACACAGCCGATGAAGCTGGCCTTCCCGCCAAGCTGGCACAGCACGGTGGCCGTCGCCCCGGCCAGCCCCCCCAAGTGGATCTCGAGGTGCGGCACCAGGTCCAGCTTGCCGCGCTCCGGGTATTGCTCGACCGGCCGGACCATCACATCGGCGCACACAATCCCGAGGGTCACTACGTCCAAAGGCATCCGCAAATCCCCACGCCCGTTTGAACCCCTTCATGCCGCATGTCTTACAGGCGGTCCATCATGCGCCCGAGTATAACACGGCGTTTGGGGGGGCGCAAAGGCGGCAAGAAGCCCACCAAACACGGCCCTCTTGACGCGCAAGCAGCGGGAGCCGCAACGCCTCCAGGTCGCGGTGCGCAACCAAATCGAGCTGGTGAGGACCGACCTGGACAGCCTCGTCGCGCCGGACCATCCGGTGCGGGTGGAACGGGCGTTGGCGCAAAGCGAAGCGCTGAAGGCGAGCAAGTCCGGCAAGGGGCCCGCCAAGGTGCGGGTATCGAAGAGCGACCCGGAGGCGCCGGTGATGTAGATGGCCGATTGGCGGCGGCGTATGGGCACGGCAGAGGCCCAGGAGATGTACAAGGGGCGAGCCGCCACCGCCGAATGCGTCAGTGCCATTGCCCTCAACCGAGGTGTACGGCAATCTACGGTGCGAGGGTTGAGGAAGATGAAATCCGTCGTGCTCTGGTATGTCTTGGCCCACAATCTGATGCGGGCTCACGCCCTGCGGTGCGCCGCGGCCCAGCGAAGAGGTGATAAGGAGCTGGAAAGCCCCGCCATGCCGGCGCTGGAGCGAAGATCAAGCGTCGCAGCGCAGACAAGCCGCGGATGAGCGGTGCGGTCGTCCTGGGATATGCGGTCCGCCTCTTGGGAACGTATGTGGCGCATCACGGCGCCTCATGGTGCACGCACGAGGTAGAAAGGCATTTGTTGACAAGCCCTGAGAGCCTGTGAATTTTTTCAATGTTGGGGTAGTGGTTGGTTGTGGGCGCTGGTGTTGTCGCTGGCACGATCCGCCGCCGCGAGCATTTTGGAAGTCGTG
>Ga0114930_10002012_pt1 | contig 18674 bp, 19 predicted proteins | sample AnhtaG_FD_87300 | JGI IMG/M metagenome (GOLD analysis project Ga0114930, IMG submission 87300) | Deep subsurface microbial communities from Anholt, Denmark to uncover new lineages of life (NeLLi) - Anholt_01485 metaG | ecosystem: Environmental > Aquatic > Marine > Oceanic > Sediment | place... | reverse complement strand
TTGGAAGCAAGAACTAGGTAAGTACAAATATATAAAGATGTACGTCTGGTAATAAAAGTTGAAAAAAATGGATAAATCCGAGAACGAGAATATTATAGGTAAGAACCCCAGGATGTTTGAGGTCTACAAAGCCATCGGAAAGGCGGCAGGTAATAAAGCATCGGTCTTAATCCAGGGGGAAACCGGAACCGGTAAAGAGCTGGTGGCCCGGGCTATCCACTTTCATAGCATCTTAAGGAAGGGACCATTCGTAGCGGTGGATTGCATTGGCCTACCTGAGGATCTTTTGGATCTTGAGCTGTTTGGACATGAAAATGGTGCTCTTACTAAACCCACAGCTCCAAGGATTGGTAAATTGGAGCTGGCCAAAAGGGGCACTTTATTCTTCGAGGAGATCGGGAATTTAAGCCTCATCATCCAGACCAAACTATTAAGGGCTTTGGAAGAGAAAAAGATTGAAAGAATAGGAGGAACCAAATCCATCAAAGTTGATGGGAGAATTATCGCCGCCACCCACCGGGATCTAGAAAAAACAGTAAGGGAAGGCTCCTTTAGAGAGAATCTTTACTATCGGCTCAATGTGGTCCTTATCAACCTTCCCCCTCTAAGGGAAAGAAAAGATGATATTCCCCTTTTAGTAGAGCACTTTCTTCGCCGATATTCATCAGAATCGGAAGGCAAGCTAAAATATGTTCCCCTTGAGACTCTTGATCTTTTAATGAGATATAGCTGGCCCGGTAATGTAAGGGAGCTAGAGAATGTAATTGAAAGGGCTGTGGTTATGGGAAAGGGTGATACTATCCTGGCTCAAGATCTACCTTTAGAGATCCAGAAAAACTCACGTTTATCTCGGCTTACCCTTCCTTGGGGTAGGCTCTCTTTAAAAGAGAGGGTAGGCGAGCTAGAAAAAGAGCTTATTACGGGTGCCTTAGAGGAGACCGCCTGGGTCCAGACCAAAGCGGCTAAACTCTTAGGTATATCCCGCCGCATTATAAGGTATAAGATGGAAAAATATAGGATATTGAGGATATTGAGCAGTTAACGATAAGAGGAAAGACCATCTACATACCAACTTATTGAACTTTACCTTTTGAAAAATTAGGCGCGTGCGATTTTGAGCGAAGACAGTCAGGAAATGTCCAGTGAGATAACCTTCTAATAGCAAGGAAAAACACCTATAACTGGTATTGCCAAGACAAAGGCGGACGAATTTGTACCGGGATAAGCTCGCCTGAGAACCAGTCAACCTCCTTTAAAAATCGGTAGTCCTTTATATAAGGCCATCCAGAGATAATCTAGATAGTTTTTTTATGCACATAACACTTGGCAAAAAACTTGCTGCCGTTTAACCATAAGGCTAAAGAAAGCAAAGGAGAAAACCATGTGGTTCCCACTCGCTTTGGCAATTTTGGTTATGTTCAGCTCCCGGCCAGTGGTTACTCTCTGGCCTTCAACTACCGCTCCCATTGCTTCGGGCCAGTTTGCCAGGTTAGACGGATACGGTCTAAAGCTACAAACACGCAAGTTGTCATTAGGTTATTACAAGACAACTTATACTTCACATGAATCATCGAAGTTGCTTCAGCTTGAAGGAACTTGGGTAAACGAGCGGCAGGTTGACTTTTGGGAAGCAAATTATTCATTCTATGAAAATCGAGACTTCGCGCTAGGATTCGGATTAAACAAGGCAGATGAGGAAAGAATAGGCTGGCAAATCTATGCAGAAAATAACTTTGGCAATCTTATTTTCGCGAGGTTAGGCTTTAGGCGGGTTTGGCTAGGAAAGCCAGTTAATGGAATAGTAGCCAGCTTTGGGGTAAATATTGCCGGCGCTATAAAATTATTTGTAGAGAAGGAACTAAACAGATGAATCACCAGTTTCGTTCAATTCAAAGAAGTCATTTCTAATCACTACTCAAGGGAAATCTGTGCCCTCGAATCTTAAGTAGATTCCCAGCTTGTCAGCAACCAAGAGGAGAGTCAACACCGCCATAGAGGCTCTGAAAAAAGGTGCCAAAGATTACATTCCTAAGCCATTCAACCTGGATGAATTAAGCACGAGAATCAAGGAGGCCCTTGACAAACCGCCTCTTTCATAATCGTCCAAGCCACTCCCTAAATTCTCCTCACTTAGCTACCAATAGAAAACTTCCTTCATTGTGAGGTATAATCCTGGGGGAGAGAAGTACCATTTTGGCCAGAATAGGCAGAAAATGTTCCTCCTGGAGAGTTGTTCTGTGTCAAAATGAAATAGCAAAAGTAGCCGAGCGAAAAGTGTTAATGCAAAGACGCGTACAAATTTGACCAAAAGAGGATAAGCAGGATCTATCTTGTGGTCGGTAAGAAAAATTGGTTGAGTCTTTTAGATAAGCCATTCAGAGTGAAAGCAGGTTAGCTTTTTTATCTCGCTAAGACTTGGCAGAGAACTTGCTGTTAGCATATAATAAAGGTTTTGGGTAACGTTTTTCCTGAAATGAAAAGGAGTGAATTTATGGATCTTCACTCTCTGCTTAAGGAAATGATGGTAAGGGGTGCATCAGACCTGCACATTATTGCCGGAATACCTCCTGTTTTTCGTATTGACGGAGATTTAAAGGCGTTGGGGGAGAAATCTCTCACCCCCGAGGAGGTAAAATCCCTCATTTACTCGGTTATAAGTGCTGAGAAAATAGCCGAGTTTGAAAAGGCTCATGAGCTGGACTTTTCTTTCGGAGTCAATAGAGTGGGACGTTTCCGGACCAATGTTCATTTCCAAAAAGGATCGATAGCAGCAGCCATTAGACATATCCCTGACCATGTGCCCTCCCTTTCCGAACTCAATCTCCCTCCTATCCTGGCCGAGTTAACTCTTAAGGAGAAGGGGTTCATCCTGGTAACTGGCCCGGCTGGCTGCGGCAAATCAACCACCCAGGCCGCCATGGTGGAAATAATAAATGAACATAGGTCCGTCCATATTATCACTCTGGAGGACCCTATGGAATATCTGCATTCCCATAAGAAGAGTGTGGTGGAGCAGAGGGAGGTGGGATCAGATACTTTCTCCTTCGCTGAGTCCTTGAAGAGATGCCTTCGTCAGGATCCGGATGTCATTTTGATTGGAGAAATGAGAGATTTAGAAACCATTGCTACAGCTATTACCGCGGCGGAGACAGGACATTTGGTCCTGGCCACCCTGCATACACCGGATGCCCCGGGGGCGGTGGATCGGATCATTGATGTTTTTCCCCCTCACCAACAACCCCAGATAAGGACCCAGCTATCCAGTACCCTGCAAGCCATAGTTGCCCAGATCCTTCTTCCCAAAAAAAATGGTGAGGGAAGAGTACCTGCGGTGGAGTTATTAATTGCTAACTCTGCGGTGAGGAACCTGATACGGAGTGGCAAATCGCACGAATTACCCACGGCTATGGAGACGGGAACTCAATGGGGAATGCGAACCATGGATCAGGCACTCAAGGATTTAGTTGATAGGGATATGATCAGCTACGAGACGGCTGTGGTGAGGGCAAGAAATCGCACTGTCTTTGAAAAATCACTGATGTACAATCCCTGATTAGGACATAGGACTTCGGACATCGGACTTAGGACTATGTTTTCCGAGCTAGAGGAAAGGAGACATTAGGTGCTCCCCGAAAACAACGAATGGCTGGTAAGAACACTTCTGGATAAAAAAATAGTTACTCCAGACCAGTTGACCCAGGTCTTGGCCAGACAGAGAGAGACGAAGGAAAATCTGGAAAAGATCTTGGTAGATCTCAGGCTTGTCAAAGATGAGGAACTCACAGCTTTAAAGAAGAAAGAATCTTTTTATGATGAGAACTCTCTCCTGGGTCGTGTTGATCCTGAAGTATTGAAATTGGTTCCCGAAACGGTAGCCAGGCGTTATTGTGTTGTCCCCCTATCTAAGAATGGAAACCTCCTTACCCTTGCTATGACTGACCTGAATGACGTGGTAGCTATTGATACAGTTAGAACCATCAGTGGGTGCGAAGTCAAGGCCGTGCTGGCTTCAGAAAAAGATATAATGACGGCAGTTGAAAGATACTACAGTGGCTCTCCCGATATGGAGACGGTTTTATTAGATCTGGTCAAGGTAAATGGATCTCTAGCTCAATCGGAAATCGGGGAAGATCTCACCCAGGTTAAACTTAAAGCCAATGATCCGCCCGTAGTTAAGTTTGTTAATTTGCTGCTGATTGATGCTATTGAGCGAAGAGCCAGCGACATCCACATTGAACCTCGAAGGGGAATAGTTAATGTTCGAATTCGTATTGATGGAGTTTTACAGAATATGACACCTCCTCCCAAGATTATGCATTCAGCTATCATCTCCCGGGTAAAAATTCTTTCTAATCTGGACATTGCTGAACGAAGACTTCCTCAGGATGGTCGTTGCGTGGTGAAGATAGGAGATAGAGAGGTTGACATCAGGGTCTCCACTTTTTCCACCTTATATGGAGAAAAGTTAGTAATGCGTCTTTTAGATAAAGAGAAACTTTCGCTAGGCCTTGAGGAAGTAGGTTTTAGTCAGGATGAACTCTCAAAGTTCGAAAAGGTAATCAAACGTCCCTATGGCATGATATTAGAAACTGGGCCTACTGGCTGTGGAAAGACTACTACCCTCTACGCTGGTCTGAAGCATATCAATACGCCGGAGAAGAATGTTGTCACTATAGAAGATCCTATTGAGTATGAGCTAGCCGGGATTAATCAAACCCAGGTAAAACCTGAGATTGGTCTGGATTTTGCCAGGGGTCTTAGGGCTATTCTCAGGCAGGACCCTGATGTAATTTTGGTGGGAGAAATCCGTGACCGCGAAACCGCTCAGATTGCTATAAGAGCCGCCTTGACTGGACATCTGGTTTTTAGCACTCTCCATACTAACGACGCCGTGGCTGCTATGGCTCAATTGCGATACTTCGGCATTGAACCCTATCTCATTGGCTCTGCTGTCGATTTAGTTATAGCCCAGAGGCTGATTCGTCGTGTCTGTCCCAACTGCCGGGAGTATTATACTCTTTCGGAGGAGGTTTTGCATCGACTGGGTCTGGGGAATGGGAAGAAGGATGAGCTCAAATTAGTTCGCAGCCGCGGTTGCCGACAGTGTAGCTACACTGGTTACTTTGGCCGAATTGGTGTATTCCAGTTCTTTGAAATCAATTCTCGAGTGAAACAGCTCATCTTTGAAGGAGCTGATATGCATGTCCTGGGGACTGAGGCAACCAAGCAAGGAATGAAGACCTTGAGAGAATCTGCTATAGAAAAACTTCACCAAGGTGTAACCACGGTTGAAGAGGTTCTAAGCATTACTTTAGAGGAGTAAATAATATGCCCAAATTCGCCTGTATCTCAGTAGACAGCCAGGGACAGAAGACCGAAACTCGGCATGAGGCAGGCTCCGTTCAGGAGGTATCCTCTTTCTTGCGAACCAGGAACCTCACCCCGGTCTCCATAAAGGAGATTAAACCAGAGACTTTTAGCTCACAGGCAGTGAGGGAACTTTCCTCTCTCCTCAAGGCACGCCGGATAAAGATAAGTGAAGTGGCGGTTTTTTTTCGTCAGTTGGCCACTATGCTGGAGGCAGGAGTAAATTTATCAGAATGCCTTGACAGTCTTTCCTCTCAAACAGAGAACAAGAATTTTGCCCATCTTTTAAGACAGACAAGACAGTATATAGTCTGGGGACAGAGATTCTCCCGGGCTTTATCTGAATATCCGCGCATATTTCCTCCTCTGGTTACGGAGATGATAGCGGTGGGAGAAGACGCCGGATTGTTAGACGAGGTAGCCTCCGAGGTGGCCAGTTACCTGGAAGGTCAAATAGACCTGAAAAAAAAGGTGGTGAATGCCAGTAGATACCCTATGTTCATCACCGGTTTTTTTTTGATAGTAGTGGGAGTAATGGTCTTTTACCTTATTCCTCAATTTAAGCAGATATTTGCCTCCTACGGAGCTGAGCTACCGGCTATTAGCCAGTTTGTCATAAATGCAAGCGATTTTTTCATCAGGAACCTTCCCTATGAAATAATTCTGGTTCTGGGACTGGGAGTGCTTGGTTTGGGATATTTCCGAACCGGTAAAGGAAAAGGCGGCCTGGATAGGATTAAGTTAAAATTGCCCATAGTGGCTAAATTAATTTATTATCTGGTGCTGGCAAGAATATGTCGTACTTTGGGCCTACTGCTGCACAGTGGAGTTCCTCTGGTGGTCGCTCTTGATCACACAGCCGCCATTGCTGAAAATGTAGTGGCAGAGCAAGCGATACGGGAAATTCGGGAAAGAATTGTTCAGGGCTCTACCTTAGCTCAAGAAATGAGAAAACAGAGTTTTTTCCCTCCTCTGGTGACCGGAATGGTCCACACTGGTGAGCAATCAGGAACCCTCAGCGAAATACTGCCCAAAGTAGCCAACTTTTATGACCGGGAGCTGGATTACCGGATAAAAGCCCTAACCTCGACTCTGGAGCCAATTCTCATCATCGGCATCGGAGTACTGGTGGCCTTTTTTGTAATGTCTATGTACCTTCCTATCTTCAATCTAGGCAAAGTTATGGGATAGAAAAATCAAACTGAATAAGGAGACACAAAGGAGGTGAAAAAGATGACTTGGTTAACAATGACTTTGGGCAAAAGTAACAAAAATAAGCGAGGATTCACGCTCATCGAGTTGATGGTAGTGGTGATAGTGGTGGGTATCCTGGCAGCAGCGGCTGTCCCCATATACAGGTTTGCTATGAGTAGGGCTTATAGCTCCGAGGCAAAAGCTACTATGGGGACGATGATGAGCTCGATGAAGGTGTTTGCTGCGGAGACTACCGACGGATCATATCCACTTTCTGTGTTCGGAACGAGTGCGGACACCCCTAGCGTATTGACAAACTTGGGAGTCGATACTAAAACCAACACCTGGTGGCATGCACCACCGGATACTACTACTACCTGTGTCTTCGGTAGTACGGCAGCAGGTACCTGGCCCACCGGGTCCGGGTTCAGCGAGGCGCCAACGGGTGCCACTGCCACTGGACCGTATGTTTGGGCCCAGGGGAATGTGGAGGCGGTAACAACCATCTATGGCATCAAGATGGTTTACGATATGGGTGCGGATGAATGGCACACCAGTTTCTAAGAGGTAGTAAAGTCTGGGCTTGGAAGATATTTCTTCCAAGCCCAGGGGAAAGGTTTCTATGAAAATTCTTTCCTTTAATTCAAACATCGCCGCCACTTTAGTAGAGCTCCTGGTAGCCCTTTTTATCATAGCTCTGATAATTCTGGGAGGAGGGATGTTTTTTTTCTATGGTCGAGTCAATATTATCCGGGAGGCTCATCGCCGTGCCGCCCTTCTGGTAGCTAGCCAGAGGCTGGAGGCCTTGAAGGCAGCGACGTGGGATGGTATTGCTCCCGAAGATGGCGACACATCTGACGGATATACCTTTGACCAATCTATACGATACTATCTCTTGAGTAGTTGGATCCAGCCGGCAATTTCAGGAGACGACCCACCTGAAGATGCAAAGGAAACCGTAACCGTAGATAATCTATCCGATGGAAAGAGGGTTACCGAAGTCCAGTGGGACGGTAGTGGTGGGAGCTACGATTACTTAAAGATAATGGTAACGGTGGAGTGGAGCGATAGCACTACCAGTACGGTGAGCCTAACTACGCTGATTGCTCCCCACTGAATAAGGTGTCAATGAAAAATAGAAACTCAGGGTTTACCCTGGTAGAATTAATGGTGGTCGTCTTAGTGGTAGGTCTGGTAGTTTTAGTCACTACCCAGATTCCCCTTTTTAGTCTCAGTTCCTGGAGAAAAGGAGCCGACAGGCTAAGAATGCAGCGAGATGCGGATTATGCTATGCTCAGAATCCAGCGTAAGCTAAGACCAGCAAGTTTATCTGATATTGATGTTGTTTCCGACCCTTCCACGTTGGTCATTGACCTGAATACCGGTGAGAACTTCTCCTTGCAAGGAAACCAGCTCTTTTATCAAGACCCGGCGGGGGTACAAGAGTTAGTTATTGAGGGCGATGCGGGCACCCAGTTTAATGTTACCAATCCTACTGGAACAATCATCAATGTTACTTTGACTCTAGCTAGAGGAAGTGTTCAAACTATTCTTAAGACAGCGGTGAAGCCGCGAAATTAATTATCAATGAAAGCTAAGAAATTGACCCGGACATCATTTAATTCCGAAAGCGGAGTAATATTACCCATCGTTCTTATCCTGATGCTGGCTCTTACCATAACCGGTCTGGCCTTTCTTAATGCAGGGGTAATGGAGAATAGCCTGGTAAGGAGGCAAATTCGCAAGGACCAAGCCTTTTACCTGGCGGAAGCGGGAGTAGAGCATGCTCGAGTTAAGTTGAGACAGGATTGGGGAGGTTGGGAGGCTTATAATCCCATAAGTGATACTTTAGGAGCCGGGACGTACAATGCGGTTATTGATAATGAGGACAGCAGCGGCAATCTGTTACCTCTAACCAGACGAAGGGTAGAATCAACAGGAACTGTGGGGGAAATATCCAAGACGGTAGAGGTTATGTTACGGAAAGCACCTACAGGCGGTGACATCGATTCAGCTATAACGGCGGGAGGAAGTATAACCGTTACAGGTAGTGCTGACATAGATCCTGACCCAGAGCCTGAAGATACCTTTTATGACTTTGAGTTAGGTGAGGACCCTAACGATGACCTTTCTTTATTTGAGGAGATTTTTGGTGTAACTAAAGATGAGATGAAAGATATAGCTCAGAATTTCCCGAATATATATTATGACAGTGCTATTAACAATGACATTGTGGAGAACATCACCTGGGTAGATGGAACTCCGGATCAATCCCAGATTACTACAGCGACGTGGACTGGCAGTGGTATCTTTATTGTAAACGGTGATCTAAAGATAACCGGTGGTACATTCGATGGAATACTCTGGGTCATTGGAAGTCTGTATCTCGGAGCGGGTAATCCAGTAATAAGTGGATCAGTATTTGTAGAATGTAGCACTGAGGTAGACACCACAGTTACAGGCAATGTAACTTTACAACTTAATCCGGGAGCAATAGACGATGCTCTTGGTAATCTGGGAATAGGAGTAATAGTTGAATCCTGGCAAGAAATTTGAGAGGAAGAGTTATTGCAGTTATAAGATTAAGTGATTTTGAAGCAGAGTGAGGGCTATGTTGCTTAAGAATGTGGTGGGCGTAGACATTGGATTTAGTCTGATAAAACTGGTTCAATTGAGTCAGTCCTCCGGGAAGATAAGATTAGAAAAGGTGGGAGTGATTGATAATCCCATCTCCAATTTCCGGACCGACGGCTCTGGACCGGGCAGGAATGCTATTGCTCGGGCCATCAGGCACTCATTGAGAAAAAGCCGCATTAAGGCCAGAGATGCGGTTTCCTCTCTGGGGGGTCCCTCTATCATTATCCAATACTTCAAATTTCCTCCCCTCTCAAAAAAAGAGCTGGAGGATGCGGTTAAGCTGGAAGCTGAACGGGTGATGGGCGGTAAGCTCAATTCAATGGAGACAGACTTCCAGATCCTACCGCAGAATCAAAAAGGAGCTGGAGGGTCAGAGATCCTGTTCGCCGCGGTGCCCAAAGATATGGTTCGCCAGCGTATGGAAACTCTTCAACAGGCGGGCCTGAATCCCATAGGCATAGACATTGACTGCTTGGCCCTGGCCAATTGCTTCTTAAGGCTAAAGAATCTAGCTTCTGAAGAGGGTGTAATGATCTTAAACCTGGGGGCAAGATTAATCAACCTTGGGATTTTAGGAAAAGAAAGTTTGTACTTCGTTAGAGACATCAGTTTAGATCTCAAGGCGCCCCTTAACTTGAAAGAAAAAAGCATGCTGGACAGAGTATCTGAGGAGATCCGTCGATCCATCCATTACTCCGAAAGTAGAGCTCAGGGCACTAAGGTGGCCAAAATTTTCTTAACCGGAGGGGGCAGCGTGGCTTCAGAGATTAGTGATTTATTTTCAAATGCCCTGGGGTTACCTGTGGAAAAGTGGAATCCGTTGAAAGGCCTGGAATCTAACCCCGGGAAACGGGGTTACGAGTTTGAGAAAGATAAGGACTATCTTCTGGCCATAGCTATTGGATTAGCCTTGAGGGAAAAATAGAAATGAAAATCCAGCTCAACTTAATTCGAGGCAGAGTAGCTCCCTTTAGAGTGAAAAGTTTGAGGAGGATACTCTCTGCTACCTCACTTCTGGCCTTTTTCCTTTTGATTATGTTGATGGGGTATATGTACATAGACAGCTATTATGAAATTAAAGACTGCCAAAACCAACTAGCTTTGATTTCAAAAAAATATGCCACATTAAATAAGAAGGTCTTCCGGATAGTGGAATACAAAGAAGAGTGGGATTCTTTGCACCATAAGATATCCTTAACCAGTGATCTCAAAGGAAAACAGATCTGGTGGACGCCAAAGCTTCAGGCTCTCAGTGAGCTCATACCGGAAAATATCTGGATAGGCAGGCTATCGGTGCAAAAATCGGCTCAGGCGCCCAGGAAAGTATCGTCTTCCGGGGCCAAGGCTTCTCAGGCTAGGCCCCGCTCTTCTATAACTTTAGTCCTGGAAGGCTTTGCCTTGCCCGGTGACAATCGAGGATTTCGTTCTATAGAAAACTTTGCCCGTGGACTCAGGGAAAATCCGACTTTTGGCAGAATGATCGAAGACATCAATTTGACAACGGCTGCCCGGACCGAAAAGGAAAAACTTTCCGTGATCGATTTTCGACTTTCCTGCAGGTTAGCGGTCGAGGAAAGTTTATGAACCACAGGTTATTGGATAAAAAAATCTGGCTCCTCTTGGTGGTGGAAGTAGCTGCCTTAAGTTTACTCTATTTTTTGGTGATCAGGTCCCAACAGAACGAGCTAAGAAGGATAAAAGTAGAGGTACAGGAAAAGGAAGCCCTTTATGTTAAACTGGGGGTTTTTTCCCGCTTAATTGATGAGCTGCGGGAGAAGAAAGCTGCCATCAGCCAAACCATGGATCGTTTTCTAAGAGTGAGAGAAAGAGGAGAGATGGGTTTAGTGGTTCCGGCCAGCTTAATGGAAATTTTCCGGGAGAGTAAGGTCAAGGTGATTTCTATTAGAACCGTTCCTGAGAAGGCCGAAGGGGATCTGCTGATATCTTCCTGGGATCTAAGCATTTTGGCCGGCTATCATGAGCTAGGCCATTTTATCAGCAGTCTAGAAAGATCAGCCGATTTTAACCGCATAGACAGTCTCACCATTTCCTCAGAAGGAACTTCATCTGAACACCGGGGCCAATTGGTCATCTCTAGAATCAGTTTATTAAAGAGGGAAGAGGAGACATGAAAGGGAAAAGGGGAGTCATAGTTGTAGCGGTCCTGGCGATAGTTCTGGCAGCATTGTGGCTGTGGGCGCTGGGAATTGTTCCTCTCAAAAAGACGGTGAGACGGGTAATAGAAAGACCCCTCGCTGTGGAGGTGAGTTCTGAGGAGTTAAGAAAAAAAGCCGAAGAGACTGCTCTTTCCCTCTCAAATTGGCTGGAAAAGCGAGAGGAGATAGATAAGATGCTGGTCTATCACCAAGGTCCGCGGGATCCTTTAGTGCTTCCGGTCAAAACGAAAGAAAAGACCCTTTCGGTTCAGCCTCCCAAATTAGTGTTAAAGGGTATTGCCTGGGATGAAACTGAGCCTCTGGCCCTGATCAATGACCTCCTCGTCAAAGAGGGTGATGCTATTCAGGGAGCTAGAATAGTGAAGATAGACTTTGACCAGGTAGTCGTCCGGTATGGCACTAAGAAATTTGTCATTAAGCTGATAGAATGGGAGGAGAAAACAAAGTCCTAAGTCCAAAATCAGAAAAACATAGTCCGAAGTCCTATGTTCTAAGTCCTAGGTCCAAAAAACCACAAAAGGAAAATGTCGAACATTTCGAGAAAATTAACTTTGGGTTTATTCTTGTCACTTAGGACGCTTTTTTGAAATTCTCACAATACAAGATAAGGAGGCTGAGGGATGTTAGACTGCAAAAGGGGTCGAGAAAGGACTCAATGGCAAGGATTTAACAAGACGATAGTATTCCTGGTAGCGGTTGTAATCATAATCTTTGCCTCTTCAGGGGTTGGTCCCCAGGAAAAAGCTAGCGGAAACACTTCGCTGTCATCTGGGCAGGTCATTTCTTTGAATCTTACTCAGATGGATCTCCACGATGTGCTAAGACTGGTGGCTGAGAAAGCTAATTTGAACATTATCATCAGTAAAGAAGTGGCCGGGACCGTTACTCTGCGTCTCAAGAATGTGGATCTCTGGCAGGCACTGGGGGCTATTTTAGAGACCAACGGGTTTACCTATCGAGAGGAAAAGGGAATTATCCGAGTGGTTAAGCTAGGGGAGGCCGTGGAGGAGAAACCAATGTTGGTGACTGAGGTTATCCCCTTGAAAAACGCCCAGGCAGAAGAGATGAAGAAAGCCTCTCAGCACCTTCTCTTCGCTTCAGGGACTATGGAGATAGATGTTCGGAGCAACGCCCTGGTTATCACGGATAGTCGTGAGAATATTGAGAAAATTCGTCAGTTGGTAGCCATACTGGACACTGGAATCCCGGTGTTTAATCTGATGGGAATTCTATCTGCTCCTGATCATTCCCTGGCTATGATCAACAACAGAATTATGAAAGTAGGGGAGACGATAGGAGATTTCACCGTTAGTGAAATTGGGGAAGATAGTGTTATTCTAAAAAGGGGACATCAAACTGTTACCCTGAGATTAAGAGAGGAACTCCGTGCCCTGGAAAAGTAGATTATCCGTTGGGTTCATCGTAATTTTACTAGCCGCAGTTGGATTAGTATTGGGTTCAACCACAGGATTAGCCCAGGTATCTTCAGAGAAAACCCCCATTCTTATCTCCCTGGATGTAAAACAGATGGATCTTCAGGATGTGCTAAGACTCATCGCTGAGAAAGCCAATGTTAATATTATTGCCGGAAGAGAAGTAGCCGGTTCGGTTAGCCTGCGTCTCAAGAATATAGATCTCTGGCAGGCACTGGAGGCTGTTTTAGGAGCAAGTGGGTTTACCTATCGAGAGGAGGAGGGAATTATCAGAGTGGTTAAGGTAAAAGAACTCGGTGAAGTGAAAACGCCACTGCTGGAGACTAAAATCATTTTCTTGAAATTCGCCAAGGCAGAAGATGTAAAAAAAGCTTTCCAACACCTTCTCTCCGCATCAGGAACCATGGAAGCAGATCCCACGAGCAACGCCCTGATTGTTACCGATATTCCTGAAGATATCGAGAATATCAAAAAAAGGGTAGCTGAACTAGAGGAAGCCGTCAGAGAAAAGATCGAGAAGGAAAAAGTTGAAGAAAAGAGGATTGAGGAGATCATCGAGACTCTCCAAAAGAAGGTAGCTGAATTAGAGGAAGTTGCCAGAGAAAAGATTGAAAAAGAAGAACTACCCCCACCAGTGCGGGAGAAAAAACGATTTCAACTAAACTACATAAATGTAGAGGAAAAAAAGGATATCTTAACGGAGAGCTTGGATGACATAATCGGGAAAGAGGGGATGTTCTTTCTAGACTCCTTGACTAACTCCGTCAGTGTAACTGCCTCTCCTTCTTACGTAAAAGAGGTCAAGGAGTATTTCGAAGGGGCTGATATTGGGGGCAAGCGGATCATGATTAAAGCAGAATTTGTAGAAATTCAGTTGACTGCTGGAGAGAAGCTCGGTATAAAGTGGAGATGGAAGGGAGCTTATGAGAAGTATCCTCTGGGAGCAACCTTTGGCTATCCTTACCAGACCAGGTCCGAGTCGGGAGAGATAGCTCCCAGTCCCGGTCCTTCTACTCTGGCTGAAGGAATGGGAATAATATTTGGCAGTGCTGAGCAGGAGTTCAGAGGAATAATAGACCTGCTCATCTCTGAGGGTAAGGCCCATCTTCTTTCCAGTCCCAATATAGTTACCCTTGAGGGCCAGGAGGCGAAGATAGATGTAGGGGACGAGTATCCCTATGAGACATATGTAATAGAGGAGGGAGTAAAAGTGCCGGTCATAAAATTCAAGAACGTAGGCGCAATTCTCGTAGTTACTCCTCGTATCGAGGGGCAAAAGAGGGTAGTTTTGGATATACAGCCTGAAGTCAGCGAGATCACCGGGCCCCCTCCTTTCACCGGTGCTCCTCCCATAGTGGGTACCCGCAAGGTTCGGACTCAGATAGCGGTGAACACTGGGGAGACCATTGTCATCGGCGGTCTTTTAAGGAAGAGCGAGAAGGAAACCAGGGAGGGTATTCCTTTTTTATCCCGTCTTCCTCTCCTTGGCTCTCTTTTCAGTTATAAGAAAGTTGATGAGGCAAAGACTGATTTATTAATCTTTATCACTCCTTACATTCTATCGGAAAAGCTGGAAGAGGAAAATATCATAGAAAAACGCAAACCCCTGAAAGTCCAACTCGAGCAGCTCTATCAAAAGGGGTTGGATTATAAGAAAAATGAAGAATATGAGAAGGCAAGGCAGTGTTTTGAGGAAGTCACAGAGAGAAGCCGAATGTATGGTTTTTCTGATTACCTAGAATCTGCAAAGGAAGAACTATCCAGGGTTGAGAGATTAGAGAAAAAACTGAAGAAGATGCAGGGGGAAAAAACGATAAGGGAAAAACTACTGAAGACCCCACCAGCAAAAAAGAAGGGAAAGGGATTCATAGTAATATTAGCAGCAATTGTTCTCGCTGCTACCCTGAGTTTCAAATAGAAAAGGGAATGTGATTATTTTTTACCAAGGGGGAAATGAAAATGAATAAAATTCGCCTTTTGCTCTTAATCTTTTTCATAATATCACTAAGCGGCTGCACCCCCAGGGGTTGCTCATTCCTTCCCAAGGCTTCCTTGGTCATTGTCCAGTACAATCTTGAAAAAAGTGTCGATGAGGAGGGTGAGTTGACTGCGGAGATCTTGGGAGTTGCTCGCAATGATGGCAGTGCGAAATTAGAATATGCCGAGATCAAAGGAAAGTTTTATGACAATGAAGGTACTTTACTATATTCGGGTGTTACCAGCGTTACCAATCTTGACCTCGGGGCCCTATGGGAATTCACCATTTCCTACTCCTCTGCACCAAGAGATGTCCACCCTTCCTTAAACATTCTTAGCTACCGTCTAGAAAAGAGCTCTTCCGAAGCTAAAATAGTTGGTCAGGCTCAAAACGATGGGGATGTGAGGTTATCATTTGTCCAGATCACGGGAGATTTCTACCAGGGAGAAGCTCATCCTTCTTTAAAGATTCTTAGCTGCAGTGTGGAGAAAGATGGTTCGTCAGCCAAAGCAGTCGGTGAGGTCCAAAACGACGGGGATGTGACGCTTTCCTTTGCTGAGATTACGGCCACCTTTTATGATGCGACTGGTGGCACGCTGACCACAGGAACAACCGGTATCGTAGATTTAGAAGAGGGGGAGACTGAGGACTACGAGATCTTCTATCCAGGATCGGACTATGAGCAAGTAAATCAGGCTACTGCCAAGGTAACTAGTACCGACTACGATGAAGAAGATACTCTGCTAGCCTCATCAATTGCCAGTACCACCGATTTAGAGGTGGGAGAAACCTGGGATTTCAGCATTTTATATCCGAAAGAGGACTATGAAAAAGTAGACCACGTTACTGCTGAGGTAAAGGATGATAGTCTCGACTATCCAGAGGAGACCTATGAGGAGGGGGCCGAACAGGTGAGTCGCGTTACCGTTGAGGTCGGTACTCTGCGAGGGTCTACTGTGATGCCCTGAACCGCATACTAGAAGAATGAGCTCCTCACCTTTAAATAGAGGCGATTCCTGAACGAGAGAGAAAGGAGAAGGTCCGAGAAGGAATGTTTTTTAACGCCATAGTGAGGTTTTAGCGAAAATGGGACGGGATTATTTTAACTGGTGATAGATGTTAGCGCTGTAGGGCTAGTGGACAGCTTTATGGGAAGGATGCTCTCTGATACCGCCACCACGGCTGCCTCAGAGCTTAGCCGTAACATCCATCTCTATGCCGGAGAAGGCAATGAAAAATTGGAGCTACTTTGGAGCCCTTTTAGATAAGCACGATTTTGATCAGAGTGAGCAAGAAATACCCATTCCTCCCAAACCTTGTATGCCTTCAGGGTTAAATAATCCGCTCTTCTGGTAGCTACCATGCGCAAAATTACCCCCCTCTCCGTGATAAAAAAAGAAATCTACTTATTCTCCTTAACTCTGCAAACCTTTGCCTAAACCTATCTAGAGATTGCCTTCCTTAGCCTCTGCAAAAACTGGTAGAGAAATTGCGCTGTAGTTTAATGGGGTCTTAAATATATAGTGTCTGAAAAGCCTTTTCCATCTTAGTAGCAAAAGGTCAGGAAAGGAGAGAAGAAAATGAGTGACGTGAACAAGAAAGCCAAACGAATTCTGCTGGTCGATGACAATAAGAACGCAAGGGCTCTGCTGGCCGAATTCCTGAGCACTATAGGCTATAGGGTCTTCAAAGAGAAAGACGGGGAAGAAATTATGAAGTTAGTTGAGATTGGCCGGATCGATCTAGTAATAACTGACCTGAAGATGCCTAGGATGGACGGAATTGAGCTCACACGTGCCATCAGAAGGATGAAGCCCGATCTTCCAATAATCGTTTATTCGGGGTACCGCTTCATTGACACTGCGCCAGCAGCTCTCAAAGCAGGAGCCAACGAGTACCTAGCCAAACCCTTCCTGCAAAACAAGATAAAACAGACCGTTGAGCGTCTACTCAAAGAACAAGAGTAGTCTAGAATCCAGAACTATGAGGTGTCGAAGGTAGAATCAGTGTGCATCTATTTCGAATATTAACTCCGGTAGCACAAGGGAACTAAACCCCCCACCTTAAGATCACCCCCTCAAGTTACCTAACCTCACTTCCGCATTTCCAAAAAAAATGTGGTGTTTATGGTAATCTGCGAGTCCGTAAAATGAAATGATAATTGTCTGTGGAAGGAGCACGATTTTGGTCAGAATGAACAAGAAACACCCATCCTCACAAATTTTGTAGGGCTACAGCGTAAACAGTTCACCCTAAGGGTAGTGACTATGTGCAAATTTATCCTCTCTCCGGAAAAGAAGAAATGCTACCCTCCCTTCTTAGCCTTACAAACCTTTATCAGACCCATATTAAGTTACCTTCTTCATTTCCTGCCGCGTTGGCGGAGAAATTGCTCTGTAGTTTAATGGGTCAAATATACAATGCCTGAAAAGTCTTCTCCATCTTAGTAGTAAGGGGAGGGATTTTGTAAAAAGGGGCGAGCTGCTAATCTCCCACGCCTTCGGCCAAGGCCAAGTGAGAAAAATTAACTGCCAGAAAGTTTCTGCACAAAGGCATTAATTTTCTGACGACTCGCCCTTTTTTAAATAGCATTTTATCCAGAAGATGTCAAGAAAATATTTCGGAATTTCTTCCCCTTAGTCTAAGAGTGAAGACAAGAAAGAGTTTACTAAAATTTTTGAAAAGGGGGAGAAAATGAGGACAATAAGCCCGATCCTTTTAGTAGCGGCTCTCATTCTAGGGGTTGGGACTACTTTCTCCTATGGTTTTGACAAGGACATCTATGAAGACTCCGCAACTATAAAAGATTTAGAGAATCTCGGTCTTTTAATGAGTCTTGTTCAGGCTGGAGAAGCTACTTTCAGGGCTAGCTCCGTAGTTTCTCAGGATAGCCAGAAGGAAATTACTGACAGAGTAGAGACCGAGCATGCAATCATCTATGCTTATAAGAATGTAGAGATACCTGAGTTCTTAGCCGCTAACTTCGATAGAATCTTTGGAATGGTTACCAATTATCTCAATATCAAGGCAAAGGATGAGAAGATGGTGCTCTGGGTAGTAGATTTTGATACTCTGCAAGAGAGCTATCCCGGACAGAAGGGTTATCCTGGAGGAAGCCCTAATACAGTAGCTGCTCTTTATGCGCCTCACTTCAATTATTTTTTCTTCACTCCCCGACATATGAATGACTACTACGTAGCCCATGAACTTATCCATCATTTCGTTGATGAATATCAAGAAGAACTTATAGCTGGTCTTCCTCAAGTTATTACCCAACGAAACATAGCAAATCTTCCACTTCAGGACTTTCTCAAGCGACACCAGGAGAAAATCGCGGGTGAACTTACTGAGATTATTATTCGCAGAAGCCTGGCAAGCTTTGCACTGCGAGGCGTATAAAACGAAAAAACAAAAATCAGGTCCTAATCACAGCATAGTCTTACCATAAATGTCAAGAAATATCTCGAGACTCTTCCCCTCTATGGCTGCATATCAGCTTCATAGCCCTCCATAGTTCATAAGTGGCACAAAGTTTTATGACAGTTTGATTCATCGAATTCGCAAAAGTACCCCTGTCTCCTTTTTATTTATCTCACTGTCCTGAGCTACCAGCCATAAGCTATCAGCGATCAACAAGCCTGCTCGTCTTCTCCACGCCTGCGGCAATCTGCCAGCCGGGAAAGACATGAATCGGCGGCGGTTGATGGATTAGTTTGCTATGCTATGTTTATAGAAGAATGAGATGGTTGAGTTCTTGACAACTTATTTTTATCTGTTATAATCTGGACAGTGGGAGTAAACGGAATTGAATTTCAAAGGCCTAGCAAGCGGCCTGTTTAGTCTTTTTTTGCCGGCAGATTGCAAGATATGCGGCAAAGCTCTTGAGCC
>Ga0114930_10002010_pt1 | contig 18687 bp, 15 predicted proteins | sample AnhtaG_FD_87300 | JGI IMG/M metagenome (GOLD analysis project Ga0114930, IMG submission 87300) | Deep subsurface microbial communities from Anholt, Denmark to uncover new lineages of life (NeLLi) - Anholt_01485 metaG | ecosystem: Environmental > Aquatic > Marine > Oceanic > Sediment | place... | reverse complement strand
GGCGTGGAACACCGGCAATTTGGTTTCGCGCTTGAACGCGCCCACGGGCTTCAGGAACGGCGCGATCGGCTGCGACATCCCCGGCATGTTGTGCTCGGCCAGCGCCAGATCGGTGTCCATGCGCCCGAAGATGCAGTTGAAGAAATCAAACAGGCCAGAGCGCTCGAGGATCCGCGCGATCGCCAGGCACTCCTCGAAATCGATCCCGTCCTCAATGCCCTCGTCGACGACGAACCGGATACCCACCATCATGCCATCGCCGACCTGGCGGCGGATTTCCTCGTGCACCATCAGCGCGAACCGGGCGCGGTTCTCGGTCGAGCCGCCGAAGGCGTCGGCGCGCCAATTGGTGCGGGGCGAGAAGAATTGGCCGATCAGGTGCCCGCCGGTGACGGTCTCAAGGCCGTCCAGGCCGCCTTCCTTGCAGCGGCGTGCGGCCGCGCCGTAGGCCTTGACCACGCGGGCGATGTCGTGCGCGTCCATCTCCTTCGGAAAGCTGCGGTGCTGGGTTTCGCGCACGCGCGACGGCGCGATCGCGGGAAGCCAGTTCACGGCGGTCGCGTCGGCGCGCCGGCCGAGATGGGAGATCTGGCACATCAGCGCGGCGCCGTGGCGGTGGATGCGCTCGGAGAATGCCTGGAAATAGCGGATGATGGCGTCGCTGCCGACGTCGAGCTGTCCGCCGCCCCAGCTTGAATCGGCGTCTACCATCGACGAGCCCCCGATCATGGTCAGCGCCAGCCCGCCCTTGGCCTTCTCCTCGTGATAGCGCTGATAGCGCTCCGTCGGCAGCCCGTTGTCGTCGAGCGCCGAGGCGTGGCTCGTGCTCATGATTCGGTTGCGCAAGGTCAGGCCCTTGATCCTGAGGGGCCGGAGCAGCGGGTCGCCCTGACGCGCCGGCGCGTCCGCGCCGGGGAATACCTCAACCACCGTCATGTTCGGTTCGTCCATGCCTTGTTTAGGGTACGGTTTCTCGGTTGGCCGCGCGAGCGGGATCGCCGAGCTGCGCCCAGGCCAGCTCCTGCTCGGTGCGATGGCACAGGATTCGGGTGCCCTTGCCTAGGATCCGCGTGGGTGGCGGTTCGGCCTCGCAGATGCCTTCCAGGCGCATCGCGCAGCGATTGCGAAACGAGCATAATTCGGCGTCGTCGGCGCCGATGGCGCCGTGGGCGGCCTCGGCGAGATGGGCCTGGCCGATGCCGTCGAGCCAACCCAGGCGCAGCTCGGGGACCGAGGATACCAGCAGGTCGGAATAGGGGTGCATCGGCGGCCGCAGGATCGAGCGGCGGTCGCCGAACTCGACAATGCGGCCCGCGTATAGGATCAAGACTTGGTCGCAGATCGCCCGCACGGTCGAGACGTCATGGCTGATGAATAGGTAGGCCACGCCCAGCTCGCGGCGCAGCTCGTCCAGCAGTTCGAGTACCGCAGCGCCCACGACCGTATCGAGCGAGGACGTCACTTCGTCGCACAGGATCAGGTCCGGCTCGGCGGCCAGCGCGCGCGCCAGGTTCACACGCTGCTTCTGCCCACCCGAGAGCTCGCTCGGGTATCGGTCGGCGAGACGCGGCGGCAGGCGCACCATGGCGAGGAGCTCGGCGATGCGCCGGCGCTGCGCCTCGCCGTTCATGCCGTGGTAGAAGGCCAATGGCCGGGCGAGGATCGCACCCACGGTCTGGGCCGGATTGAGCGCCGTGTCGGCCATTTGGAACACGATCTGGATGCGCCGAAGCTGATCGCGGGTGCGGCCGGCGACGTTCGCGGTGAGTGAAGCTCCATTAAGCGACACGACCCCAAGAGCGGCCGGCAACAGGCCAGCGATGACCCGGGCGAGGGTGCTCTTGCCGCAGCCCGACTCGCCAATTACGCCGAGGACCGAGCCGCGCCGAATTGTGAATCCGACGTCGCGCAGCACCGGCACCGCCGGCAAGCCGTCGCGGCCGATGCCACCATAGCCCGCCGTCAACCCTGAGACCTGGAGCAATGGGGCTTCGGGAGACGCGTCGCGGCCGTCGGCGCGCCGGGCGCGGCGCTCGGGGTCGGCCGCGCGCAGCAGGCTATGCGTGTATTCGTGCGCCGGCGAGTCGAGCACCTGCCCGGTCATGCCCTGCTCCTGGATTTCGCCGTTGCGCAGCACGACGATCCGGTCGGCCATCTGGGCCACGACCGCCAGATCGTGTGAAACGTAGATCGCGGTCGTGCCGCGCTCACGGACCACCTTCTTGAAGGCGCGCAGCACCTCGATCTGGGTGGTCACGTCGAGCGCCGTCGTCGGTTCGTCGAGGATCACCAGCTCCGGGTCCGACAGTAGCGCCATGGCGGCGATCAGGCGTTGCAGCTGCCCGCCCGAGACCTGGTGCGGAAAGCGCCGGCCGATCGTCTCGGGATCCGGCAGGGCCAGCGCGCGAAACAGCTCGACGGCCTTGCGCTCCGCCTCGACTCGCGGCATCAGGCCGTGGATGCGCGCGCCCTCGACCACCTGGGCCAAGAGCCGGCGCGAGGGATTGAATGCTGCCGCGGCGCTTTGCGGCACATAGGTAACCCGGCGGCCGCGGAAACTCGCGAGCGCCGACGGCGGCAGCGACAGCACGTCGGTGTCGCCGACGCGGATCCGCCCGCCGGAGATGCGGCAGCCGGGGCGGGCGTAGCCCATGATCGCCAGCGCAATCGTCGTCTTCCCCGAGCCGGACTCACCGATCAGAGCGACTACCTCGCCACGCGCCACGGCGAAGCCGATGTCCTTGACGATCGGGGTTTCGCCGCCCCTCTCGTCGCGGGCCACGACGCGCAGGCGCTCGACCCTCACGACATCCGCCATCTCAGTGGCCTTCCGCCGTGGCGCCGCGGCGCTGGGGCAGGTTGTCGATCAGCAGGTTCACGCCGATGGTCAGCGACGCGATCATCAGGGCCGGCATGATCACTGCCGGTGCGCCCTCGCGCAGTCCCTCGATGTTCTCGCGCACCAGAGAGCCCCAGTCGGCGTTTGGCGGCTGGATGCCGACACCGAGGAAACTGAGTCCGCTCAGCAGCAGCACCACGAACACGAACCTGAGTCCGAAATCGGTCAGCACGGGCAGGACCATGTTGGGCAGGATCTCGTGCCGCATGATGTAGAAGGTGCGCTCGCCGCGCGCACGCGCGACGGCGATGAAGTCCATCGCATTGATGTTGATCGCCATCGAGCGGGAAAGGCGATAGCAGCCCGGCACGTAGATCACCGCCAGCGTGACGACCAGGACCGGAATCGCCGAGCCGAACGCCGAGACGATCACGAGCGCGAACATCTTGCTCGGCATCGAGATGAAGGCGTCGAGAATGCGGCTCAGCACCGAATCGAACCAGCCGCCACGCGCCGCCGCACACAGGCCCAGGGCCGTTCCGGTGAACGATGCAATCGCCGTGGCGAGCAGCGCGACGCCCACGGTGTAGCGCGCGCCCCAGACGATGCGGCTCAGAACGTCGCGGCCGAGATAGTCGGTGCCCATGGGGAAGGCGCGGCTGATCGGCGCTAGCACGCCCGCGTCGGAGATGTGGCCGGGCGGGAACGGGGCGATCGCAGGGCCAGCCACGGCCACCAGCAGCCAAAATGCCACCACGGCCAAGCCGGCCGTACCCGAGGGCGAAACCCTGATGCGGCGGGCGCGCAATGCCGGAACTGTGTCGAGGGTTGACATGGCGGTTCCGGGGCCCGCGCGCTCAGCGGTACCGCAGGCGCGGATTGGAGACGATGGCGCAAATGTCGGCAAGGAGCACCAGCATCAGATAGGCCGCCGAGAAAATCATCGCACAGGCCTGGATCAGCGGCAGGTCGCGCGTGGCGACCGCGTCCACCATCAGCCGGGCGATGCCGGGATAGCTGAAGATGATCTCGACGATGATCGCGCCGCCGACGAGGTAGGACAGGTTGAACGCGATCGCATTGGCGATGGGCCCGATGGCGTTGGGCAGCGCATGCAGCAGCACAATCCGTGCCGGCCGCGCACCCTTCAACACTGCCATCTCGACGTAGGACGAGCTCAGCACGGTCAGCAGCGCCGCGCGCGTCATGCGCGTCATCTGCGCCATGACGACGCAGCTCAGCGTCGCCACCGGAAGGGAAAATGAGCGGAACAACTGGCCGATCGATTCGACGTTGGTCGCATAGGACATTGCGGGCAGCCAACGCAGCGTCACTGCGAACACCAAAACCGCCAAGGTCGCCACCAGGAACTCCGGCACCGACACCGTCGTAATGGTGAACGTGCTGATCGCGCGATCATACAACGTCCCGCGCCAAACCGCCGTCGTGATGCCGAGCAGCAGCGCCACGGGAACGCAGATGGAGGCGGCGATGCCCGCCAGCAACAGGGAATTGGGCAGCCGGCTCGCCAGCAAATGGGCGACGGGCAGCCGGTTCACGAGCGACTGTCCCAGATCGCCGGTTAGAAGGTTGAACAGCCATTCCACGTAACGGACTGGCGCCGGGCGGTCCAGGTTGAGCGCGCGGCGCACGCCGGCGACAGCCTCGGGCGAAGCGCTCTGTCCCAGGATCGCCTCGGCCACGTCTCCCGGGAGCAGGTTGGTGGCGGTGAACACGATCCCGGATACGATCAGCAGAGTCCCCAGAGCGACCGCGACGCGCACCGCAATCAGGCGGAATACGTCCGAGTTCATCGCCTCCCGCTTCCTGATCGGCCCGCGGGCGCCGCCGCGGCGCGGCGGCGGGTCCCGCTCAAGCGTCCAGCCAGAGGTGCTCGGCGAAGCTGTAGCCCATCAGGCCGCCGGTCGGAATCGCCCGGAGGCCCTTCAGCTTCGCGGTATGGGCGTCGAGGAAGCTGATGAACAGCGGGATACCGATGCCGCAATGGTCGCGCACCAGCCCCTGCATCTCGGCGTACATCCGCTTGCGCTTGGCGACGTCGGTTTCCGAACGGGCTTCAAGCAGCAACTTGTCGAACCGCTCGTTCTTCCAGCCCGACTCGTTCCACGGCGAGTCCGACTTGAAGAACAGCGTGAACAGGATGTCGGCGCTCGGCCGCGGGTTGATGTTGCCGGTGGTGATCGGGTGCTTCATCCATACGTTCGACCAGTAGCCGTCGGCCGGCATGCGCTTGATGTCCAGGTTCATGCCGATCTGTTGGGCGCTCTGTTGCAGCACCATTGCGCTGTCGAGCTGGGTGGTGCCGGACATGGCGTGAACCGGGATCGGCGTATTGCCCAGGCCCGACTTCTTGAAGTGGAACTTGGCCTTGTCCGGGTCGTACGCGCGCTGCGGCAACTCCTTGGCGAAGAACCGGTTTGACGGATCGACCGGGTGGTCGTTTGCGACCACTGCGTAGCCCTGGAATACGGTCGTGCGCATCTGCTCGCGGTTCGTGATGTACTTCAATGCCATGACCAGATCGGGGTTCTTCGACGGATCCGCGTCCTGGCGCATGATCAGGTCGTTGTAGTTGCCGGACTTCGTCTCGAACACCGCGAAGCCCTGCGTCGACTTGACCCGGCCGGCCGAGCGCGGGCTGATCGCCGCGGCAAGCTGAAGGTCCCCGGAAAGCACCGCGTTCAATCGGGCGCTTTCGTCGGGAATTCCGATGAACTCGATTTCGTCCAGGTAAGGCTTGCCGGGCTTCCAGTACTCGGCGTTGCGCACGCCGATGGAGCGCACGCCCGGGCTGAACTCCTTGCACTTGTATGGGCCGGTTCCGACGGCGGTGGCGAAATCCTTGGTGCCGTCCTTCACGATCAGGAAATGGAAGGTGCCGAGCACGACGGGAAAGTCGGCGTTCGGCGCCTTGAGGGTGATGCGCAGCTCGTTCGGCCCGGCCGCCTTGGCCTCTATGATCTGGTCGGCAAGCGCCTTGGCCTTGGAGCCGACCGCAGGATCCTTGTGCCGCATGAGGGAGTACACCACGTCGTCGGCGCTCAGCGCCTTGCCGTCGTGGAAACGGATACCCTTGCGCAGCTTGATGGTCCACTCCGTCGCCTTCATGTGATCGATGGATTCGGCGAGGTCGAGTTGCGGCGTCAGGGTTTCGTCCAGGAACGTGAGGCCATTGTAGAACATCGTACAGCGCGAATAGTCGGTGGACAGCGATTGTTTGGCGGGGTCGACCGTGTCGGCGGTCGAGGTCGAGTTGCCGGCGACCCGAATGCGCCCGCCCTTCTTCGGCTGCTGTGCCAATGCGTCAGCCGCGTTGGCGACGATAGTGCCGGCGAACGCGGCGCTCATGCCCGCCCCGGTCAGCCACGCGACGACATCGCGCCTCGTGGCGCCGGCGCGCAATGCCGCGCGAACGAACTCCACATCGGTGCCGTTCAACGGTTGCGTCGAATCGTCCTTGTTCGTCTTCATGGCCTGATCCCCCGTTCTTGCCTGCGGCCGGGCCTGCCGCGCCGCGACACATCGGCGTCGGGGCCGGCCCGGACTCACCCCTGGGCTTGCTGGCTGGCGGTCTGACTACCAATCGGCCGGAACGCGGTATTGTATGAACTTGTCGATTTGGGCCTGTTTCGTAGCCGCCCCGCGCCACGGCGCGCCGCACCGCCGGCCGTGTTCACGAGCCGTGCAAGCCGCCGAGCGGTCCGGCGTGCGGCTGCCCGGAAACGCGGCATCCGGCGGCAGGCCGGCGGGGCCTATTCGGTGCGCTGCGGAAGGTCGCTCAAGGCGGCACGGATGTCGCGGCCGAACTCCTTGGAGAAGCGCGAGGGCGCCCAGGCGGCGCTGGACAGCAGGACGATGGGCAGCCTGACCGCAGGCCTGAACGGCCGCACGACGACGTCGCGGAAGTTCGTCCAGGGGATGAGTCCGTCGACCAGCGCCACGCCAATTTCTTGCTGCACCAGGGGCGCTGCGGCAATCGACATGTTGATCTCGATTTGCGGCTCGCGGCGAGCACCTGCCTTCGCAAACGCTTGGTCGAGCAGCTTTCCCGGCGATGGGTGCGAGGAATAGCTGATCAGCACTTGGCCGCGCAGCATCTCGGGCGTGACCGCCGCCGCCTCGGCCAGCGGCGAGTTCCTATGCATCACACAAACGATACCGGCCGCGCCCAGCAGATCGTTGCGGATCGACGGCTCGGTGACGGAGGTCATGGTTAACGCCATGTCGATGTCGCCAATCACGATGCGCTCGGCGATCTCCTCGGCGGGCAGGGTCTGGATCGCCAGCCGCACCGCCGGGTTGCGGCGCGTGAAGCGCCTCACCGCTGTGGGCATGAGGGAAAAGCTCGCCGGGGCGCTCGCCGCCACGCGCAAGAGACCCACCTGGCGGTCGCGGATCCGATCGGAGAACTGTTTCAAGACCTCGATCTCGCGAAAGACGCGGTCGGCATCCTTGAACAGCAAGTGCGCCTCCGCCGTGGGCACCAGCCGCCCGGCGATCCGTTCGAACAGCCGGTAGCCGAGCTCGGATTCCAAGTGGCGCAGGACCTTGCTGACGGCGGGTTGCGACACGTTCAGCGCCGCCGCTGCGGCAGTCAGAGTGCGGTTGCGGATGATGGCCCGGAAAACTTCAAGCTGCCGCGCGTTCATCGTCAAACCTCCTTGGCGGCGCCAGCGGCATCATCCTAACCTGAGGTTATAGAATCCGAAACACTAAGTATTGGACGGCCGGCCATCGTCGATTCAAGTTTCATGGTGCAGGGCCGCGTCGCCCTGGGCCTCGGGGAGGGAGAATGCCGCCGCGCTTCGTGCGACTAGGGGAAACCGGCCGGCGCCCGGTCACCATCGAGATCGACGGCGAGCCGGCGACGGCACTGGAGGGCGATACCCTCCTCGTCGCGCTGCTCGCCAATACAGGCCATCTCAGGGAATCGGAGTTCGGCGACGGGCCCCGGGCCGGCTTCTGCCTAATGGGCGCTTGCCAGGACTGCTGGGTGTGGACGGCTGAGGGCGAACGCCTGCGGGCCTGTTCGACTCCGGTTGCCGCGGGAATGCGGATCGTCACGCGCGGAGCGGAGAAGCTGTGGCCGAGCCGCATGTGATCGTGGTCGGCGCCGGCCCCGCCGGGGTGCGTGCCGCGGAAACGCTGGTTGCGGCGGGCTTGCGCCCAATGGTGATCGACGAAGATGCCTGCGGCGGCGGCCAGATCTACCGTCGCCAGCCCGCGAACTTCGCGCGGCCCGCGGAAGCGATATACGCCAGCGAAGCGGGCAAGGCGAGCGCCGTGCATGCGACGCTCGACCGGCTCGCCGGCCGGATCGACTATCTCTCGAACACCCTCGCATGGAATATCGATGACCGTCTGCTCTACGTCGTCAACGGCATGGCGGCGGCTGAGTTGCCGTTCGACGCGCTCATTGTTGCCGCCGGCGCGACCGACCGCGTCATGCCGGTGCCGGGCTGGACGCTGCCCGGTGTCTTCACGCTCGGCGCCGCGCAGATCGCGTTGAAGTCGCAGGCCTGCGCGATCGGGCGCGAGGTCGCGTTCCTCGGCACCGGCCCGCTGCTCTATCTCGTCGCCCATCAATACGCGACGGCCGGCGGCAATGTCGCCGCGGTGCTCGACACCTCGGCCAAGGCCGATCGGGTCGCGGCATTGCCGATGCTGGCGGCGCGCCCGGCGCTGCTGGCGCGGGGACTGTCGTATCTGCGCGACCTGCGCCGCCGCGGCGTCCCGGTGCTCGATGGAGTCGTTCCCGCGGCGATCGCCGGCAGCCAGGAAGCCGGCGTCCAGTGTTTGACGGTCCGCCACCGGGGACGCGCCGTGGCGATCGCCTGCGACGCGGTCGCCATGGGTCACCATTTGCGGCCCGAAACGCAACTCGCAGATCTCGCACGCTGCGACTTCCGGTTCGACCCGCCGACACGCCAGTGGTTGCCGGTTGTGGACCGTGACTGCCGCACATCGGTCAAAAGAATCTACCTCGCGGGCGACGGCGTGCGGATCGCCGGTGCGGATGCCGCCGAAATCCAAGGCCGGCTCGCCGCCTGCGCCGCATTGCAGGACCTGGGCCGGGCGGCGCCGGACATCGGTGCGGCGGCGCTGCGCCTTCGCCTCGCGCGCATGGATTGGTTCCGGCGCGGGTTGGCGCGAGCGTTCCCTTGGCCCTGGCGGCTCGCCGCGTCGCTGCCCGACAATGCCGTGGTCTGCCGCTGCGAGCGGATCACGGCCGGCGAACTGCGCGCCGCTGTCCGCGCCAATGGCGCGCCCGAGGTCAATCGGGCCAAGGCGTTCAGTCGCGTCGGCATGGGCCGTTGCCAGGGCCGTTATTGCGGCCATGCCGCCGCTGAGATCGTGGCGGACGCGGCTGGCGCGCCGATCGAATCCGTCGGCCGGCTGCGCGGCCAAGCGCCGGTCAAGCCGCTGCCGATCGCCGCGAAGGGAGCGGGGCTGCCATGAGCGGCCACGCCGACGTGATCGTGGTGGGCGGAGGCATTATGGGTTCGGCCGCCACATTCTTCCTGCGCCGGCGCGGGCGGTCCGTAATCCTGCTGGAGCGCGGCCTTGTGGGCCAGCAGGCGAGCGGCACGAACTTCGGCAACGTCCGGCGTCAGGGGCGCTTCCTGCCACAATTGCCGCTCGCCAACCGCTCGCGCGCGATCTGGGGCCGCCTGAACGAGCTCTTGGGCGAGGACGCCGAGTTCCTGGCGACCGGCCACATCCGCATCTGCTATCGGCGCGAGGACATCGGCGCTCTCGAGTCCCATGCCAGGAGCGTCGAGGAATATGGCCTGAAGCTCGAACTCCTCAGCCAGAACATGCTTAGAGACCGCTTTCCGTTCATCGGACCCGAGGCCGTGGCCGGCTCGCTTTCGCCCAACGACGGCCATGCGAACCCGCGTCTCGCCGCACCTGCATTCGCTTACGCGGCGCGCCGCCAGGGTGCCCAGGTGCGCGAGAACGTCGAAGTGCTGAACATTGAAAAATCCGGCGAGGATTTCCGGGTGGAAACGGCGTCCGGAGAAGCATTCCGCGCCCCCGCCGTGCTGGTCACGGCCGGCGCCTGGGCCGCCCGCCTGTCGGCGATGTTCGGCGAGCCGGTGCCCCTGGTCGCGCACGGGCCGCAGATGGCGGTCACCGAACCCGTCGTCTACGCGATCCGTCCCGTGGTCGGGGTATACAGCCAGGTGACCGAAGAAGGCGTTTACTTGCGGCAGGTCTCCCGTGGCAACATCGTCTACGGCGGAGGAAACCGAGGCCCGGCGCTAATCGACGCCAGGCGCGCGTATGTGAAGCCGCAGAACACCCTGCGCCAGTTCCGGCAGATTAGTCGTGCCGTGCCCGCGCTAGGGGCGCTGCGCATCATCCGCGTCTGGAGCGGCATCGAAGGCTACCTGCCCGACATGATTCCGATCATGGGGCCCAGCGCCAAAGCACCGGGTCTGTTCTATGCCTTCGGCTTCTGCGGACACGGATTCCAGCTCGGCCCCGGGGTCGGCGACGCGATGGCCGAACTCATCGACACCGGCGCCACCGTCACGCCGATCGAACCCTTCCACATCAAGCGTTTCGCAGCAGCGCCCGCAGTCGGGGCGCAGGCCGCAGCCCGACCATAGAGGAGACGACGTTGGCCCTTGCCGCCGCGCCCCAGGATCTCGCCGCATCCGACCACTCGACCGTCACGTTCCACCGTGAGAGCTTCGTGTTCGACGGGCTCTCGATCGCCTACGTGCTGGACGACAAGTACGCCGAAGGCTGCCTCGCCGGCGGCGTGAGCGCGACCAACGTGACGTTCGCGCTGGAAGAAAGCTGGGACCGGGTGCTGCGCAACCTGGAAACCTACCTCGCCAAGATCGAGCGCAGCCCGCTCCTGACGCTGTGCACGACGGCCGACGACCTCGTGAAGGCGAAGGCCAAGGGCAGGCTCGGCGTGATGCTGGGCACCCAAGGCGCCTCCATGCTGGAAGACCAGCTCTGGCGGTTGGAGCTGCTGACCCGGCTGGGTATGCGGTTTTTCGGGTTGGCCTACACAACCGCCAACGGTTTCGGCGACGGCTGCGGCGAGAAGCGGGACGCTGGGCTCACCTATTTGGGCGAGGAGCTGATCGAGCTCGCCAACAAACTTCCATTGATCCTCGACCTGTCGCACTGCGGGCACCGCACGCGTGCGGAAGCGGCAAAACTGGCCCGCGCGCCGGTCTGCACGCATTCCAACGCCGACGGCTTGCGCGCAAACGGCCGCAACACGCGCGACGACACCGTCAAGGCGATGGCAGCCAAGGGAGGCATGATCGGGGTGTGCGGGCTGCCGCAATCGCTGTCCGACGGCACGCCGACCCTCGACGACTTGCTCGACCACGTCGACTACCTGGTCAAGCTGGCAGGCATAGGCCATGTCGGCATCGGCCTCGACTATGTCGAGGTCTACCGCGACCAGCCGACGGTGACGGCGCCGCCCAGCGTCGTGACGTGGCGCACACGCCGGCCCGACATTTTCGGCCCGCTTTCGTCGTTCGGGCGGCAGACCTATCCCATCGGCATCGAGGTGGTGCGAAAGCTGCCGAACCTGACCCAGGGCCTGTTCGACCGCGGCTACACGAATGAGCAGGCCGCAGCCATCCTCGGCGGAAACTGGCTGCGAACGATCCGCCGGTTCTGCGGATGACGGACAGCCTTGCGATGCGGCGCACCGCGCCGAGTGGCACGGCGGCCTACGCAGAGCCGGCGCTGGATCGCCGGAATGCGCTCATCCCGGGCGCGACGGCGCGCCGGCGCGGCCTGTCCACGATCCGCAGGGCGATCGACTACATCGAGCGGAACTCGACACAGTCAATCAGCCTGCGCGAGCTCGCGGCCGTGACCAACCTGAGCCTGTTCCGCTTCGCCACCCTGTTCCGGCGCGAGATGGGCGTGCCGCCGCACCGCTATCTCTGTCAGGTGCGAATTGAGCACGCCAAGGCGCTGCTGCGCGACGGCATCCCGCCCGCGATCGCGGCCAGCGAGGCGGGGTTCTTCGACCAAAGCCATCTCTGCCGGCATTTCAAGAACATGTGCGGCCTCACGCCCGGCCAATACCGGCTGAAATTGCGCGCGCCGGCGAACGAGGCCGGGCCCTGCGACTGGCACCGCTCAGCGGCGACCGCCTGACGCGCCGATCAGGCCGCCTGCGGCCCTTGGCGGGTTTGCTCGGACCAGAGATCCGGGTAGAGACGGTGGATCGCGCGCAGGTCTGCATCGACTTCGGCCAGCAGCCAATCACGGATTTCCGCGACGACCGGCCGCATCGGTTTTACGCGTGGCGCCACGAGCTGGCACAGCCGCTCGGTCCGGTACATGCGTGGGCTAGCCGGCACCAGTTGGCCGTTGCGCAGCGCATGGGAGACGACGCTGGTCCAGCCAAGGGCGACGCCTTGGTTGAAGATGGCGGCCTGGAGCACCACCGCGTAGTCGGAGATCGTGATGATGTTCGCGGTTCCATGGCGACCGCGGCTGATCTGCGCCAGCAGATCGGCCCACTGCGGCTTGGAATCGGATAGCTCGATCAGCGTGTGCCGGGATTGGTCCGCGCCAATGGGCCCATGCTGCTTGAGATAACCGGCGCTGCACACCGGCACGATCTCCTCCGGTACGAACAGCCACGCGTTGTGCTCGGCCGTCTCGCCGGCCGCGAAGCGCATTGCAAGGTCCACGTCCGCGACCGGCCCGCGCAAGGCGCCGCCAATGAGCTGAAAGCGCAGGTCCACCGTCGGGAAGGCCCGCTGGAAATGATGGATGCGCGGCATCAGCCAATGAGTCGTGAAAGCGGAAGAGAGCGACAGATCGACCGTCTCGGTGGTTGTGCGCGCGGCCTTGATCTGCGCGATCGTGGTCTCGATTTCCGTGAAGCTGGTCGACAGCCGCTGGTACAGGATGCGCCCGTCGTCGGTTAGCCGCGCCCCGCCGCCGGAACGCTCGAACAGGCGCACCCCGAGATGCGCTTCGAGACGCGCAAGCATCCTGCTGACCGCGGGCTGGGTGACGTTGAGTTCCGCCGCCGCCTTGGAAAAGTTGCCCGCGCGGGCTGCGGCCTCGAACACAAACAAGGCGCTCGCCGAGGGAACCTGCCTGCGCAATCCGGTCATAAGCCGAAGTTATACCAAAACTGACAATTGTGAAATTGCCGTTTGCGCCGCCGCTTGCCACGCTTCCCGTGGAAGTCTGCAGTCGGCGCGCAAAGCTCCGTAGCCATCGGGCGAATCCGCATCGTTTCGGGAGGCAACATCCCGCTGAGACCGATACAAACCACATGCGCTGCGCCACCGGCGCCGAGACCACCGATCGGCATTGGATGTAATGCCACGCCGGTTGGGCGCGGACCCGACGGAAGCCGGCCGGCGTCGCTTCACGAGGTGGTTCGGTACATGGAGCAGCATTTCGCCGAGCGCCTGTCGTTGGCGGATTTGGCTCGGATGTGCCGTCTCAGCACGTTTCGGTTCGCCACGGTCTTCCGCCAACGGTTGGGGATATCGCCTCACCGATACCTATGCCGGCTCCGCGTGGCCCATGCCCAGGACCTGCTGCGCAAGGGCGCGCCGCCAATTGTCGCGGCCCTCGAATCTGGCTTCTTCGACCAAAGCCACTTTTCCAGGCACTTCAAGCGACTATGCGGGACAACGCCGGGCCGCTATGCCGCGGACTTCCCCTGACGCCGCGCCAGCCCCCTGCTCGGGTCCAGGCGACCGTACAGCAAGAACCTACAAGCATACGCGGCGGGGCCGTGAGAAACAGAGCCAGCGGAAGGAGCCGATTTCCCGTCGATGCTGGATACTGCCGTTCATGGCCTAACGATACGGCGGCTCAACGCCGACGACCTGAAGCCAGCCCATGCGCTTTCCGTCGAAGCGGCTTGGCCGCACCGGATCGAGGACTGGCTGTTCGCCCACGCCGCAGGAACCGCTTTCGGCGCTCTGGACGGCCACGGGAGGCTCGTCGCCACGGCGCTTTGGTGGCCCTTCGGCGCGCGGTTCGCGACCGTCGGCATGGTGATCGTGTCGCGCGCCCTGCGGGGACACGGTATCGGCCGCACCTTGATGCACCGGGTGATCGTAGATGCCGGCTCGCGAACCCTGATCCTCCATTCCACGGCCCAGGGGCGGCGCCTCTACGAATCCTTGGGCTTTCGCGCCATGGGCACGGTGCGTCAGCACCAGGGCATGGCCCGAGCACCAAGCGGCGCTGCATTCGACCTCGATGGGCAGCTTCGCCCGGCCGAGCAACGCGACCTCGAGGCCCTGTTGGCGCTGGACCAGGCGGCGACCGGGATGGGCCGCGGCCGCGTCGTCCAGACCCTCGGTGAGCACGGGCATGGGGTGGTCCTCGACCGTGGAGGCGGGCCCGCAGGATTCTCGTTCTTCCGGCGGTTCGGCCGGGGATACGTGATCGGCCCGGTGGTCGCCCCCAACGCCGGCGGGGCGATGGCGCTGATAGGGCATTGGCTGAGCCGGCATGACGGCTCATTCGTCCGCATCGACACGCCGATTGAGCATCCGGACTTCTTGCTGTGGCTGGAGCAGGCCGGGCTCGCGCAGGTCGACGCGGTGACGGTCATGGCGCGCGGCGCCGCGCCACCGGTTTCGCCGGACGTGCGCCCCTTCGCCCTCGTGAGCCAGGCCTTGAGCTGAGGGCGCGCGGCGCGGAAATCGGACGCGGATCGAAAAAACTTGTCGGAGGGCGATCATGAAGCTGACCGATTTCAGGGTTCTGACTTTCGACTGCTATGGAACCCTGATCGACTGGGAAACGGGCATCTACATTGCCTTGCAGCCGCTGCTGTCGAAGCGAAGGGGCTGCGTCGCGCGCGACGCGGCGCTTGAGGCGTTCGCCCGCCACGAATCCGCCCAGGAAGCGGAAACGCCGGCAATGATCTATTCCGACCTGCTCGCGCGCGTCTCGCGCCGACTGGCGGCGGAATGGGGCGTCGACGCCGGCGACGCCGAGCATGCCGCGTTCGGTCGATCAGTGGGCGACTGGCCCGCGTTTGCCGACTCGGCGGCCGCCCTCCAGTACCTCAAACCTCACTACAAGCTGGTGATCCTGTCGAACGTCGACCGTGCCAGCTTTGCGCGCAGCAACAAGCGGCTCGGTGTCGAGTTCGATGCGATCTACACCGCGGAGGATGTCGGCTCGTACAAGCCCAATCCCGCCAATTTCGCGTTCATGCTCGAGAAACTCGGCAAGCTTGGATTTGCGCAGCGGGAAATCCTGCACACCGCGCAAAGCCTGTTCCACGACCACGCGCCCGCAAACCAGGTCGGCCTCGCATCGGCCTGGATCGACCGGCGCCACGACCAGCAGGGTTGGGGGGCGACCATGCCGCCGCCCGGCAGCCCGCGGTGCGATCTGCGCTTCAGCAGCATGGCCGCGCTGGTCGAAGCGCACCGGCAAGAACTCGCCCGCTAACGCAGCGCGGGTGCACCGTCTTGCGCCCGTCGGGCCGGAAGGAGAAGCGCGCGTGATTCATGTAGTCCCCGGCGTCCTGCATCGCTACGACCCTGCCGTGGCTCCCGTCCCAGTGCTGGTCGACGTGTCGCGCAGCGGGAGGGAGTATCCCGCGGACTTCCGTTCCCCGCTGCCGTTCTCGGTCGTCCACGACAACGTCTCCATGTATGTCGACGAGCTCTACGCCAGCGCGCCCAAGTTCGGCGCCACCCTGCTCTATGCGCTGTTTCCGAACACCTACATCGACACCAACCGCAGCGAGCTTGATATCGACCCGGCGATGATCGACGGCGAATGGCCGGCGCCGCTGGCGCCCACCGTGTCCAAATCGGGGCTTGGGCTGCTCAAGTCGAAGTCCCGCTATGGCGAACCGATGCAGGAACGGAAGTTCACGGTCGCGGAAGTCCGGGAACGGCTGGACCGGTACTATCGTCCCTATCATGCCGAATTGAAAAGCAGCGTCGATCGCCTCAAGCGCATGCATGGGTTCGTCTATCACATCAGCTGCCACTGCATGTCCGCGGTCGGTGCCCCGACTCATCGCGACCGGGGGCGGCCGCGCCCAGATTTCTGCATCAGCGACATCAACGGGACGACCGCGACCCCGGACTTCGTCGCGTTCATCGAGTCGGCGATTCGCGGCCTCGGATATTCGGTAAAGATCAATGACCCGTACGTCGGCGGGGAACTGAATTCCCGCCACGGCGCGCCGGCCGATGGGGTCGAAAGCATCATGCTCGAGATCAACAAGAAGCTGTTCATGGACGTGGCGACGTTCAAGCGTTCGCCGCGGTTCGGCGCGGTCAAGGAAAATATCGATCAGCTATTGGCGGCAATCGCGCAACACGCGCGCTCGACGGCAGGGCGGTCGACACCGCGCTGAAACCGGAGTCGCTCATCGATTGCGCGGTCCCGCGCTGCCATTCGGGACTCGGCCGCTTGAAATTTCCGGTCGCCCGCCGCGCGGGCCGGATCGCTTGGTCGAGTCGCCGCAGGGAGCGGGCGAAGCCCTCGGGAGACGCGGCGACGGCACGGGCGCCGGCAGAAAAGGGCAATGCCGCCGTGCACTATCCATTGTGAGGCATCGAATCTTCGCTGCGGCTCTCACGACTTGACAGCCGCACGGGCTTTCGGCGTAGTACGTTTCGCCGGCAGAATGAGGTTCACATCCGTGAACAACGAGGTCAAATCCGCCTCTAGAGTACTCGATATTCTCGAGCTGCTGTCGCGCAACGCCGAACCGATGGCGCTAAAGGACCTCGTCTCGGTCCTCGCACTGCCAAAGAGCAGCACGCATGCGTTGCTCCGTACCCTACAATCCCGGGGCTATGTCCAGCGCGACTCCGGCGACCGCTATGTGCTGAACGAATTCTTGCGCCAGTTGTCAGGCTGGATCGGCGGGCCCGAGGCGCATCTGGCGGCGGTGGCACGCCCGGTGATGGAAAAGCTGCGCGATGAACTGGACGAGACCGTATTCCTGGGCGTCCGTGCCGGGCGCGGCGACGTCAAAGTGATCGCCAAGGCCGTCAGCCGTGCCCAGATCCGCTACGACTCCGACGATCCCGGCCTCCGTCCCGCCTATTGCACCGGGATGGGCAGGATCCTGCTGGCGTTCTGGGATAAGAAATCGACTGAGACTTATTTGACGCGCACGCACCTGCGCGCCTACACGCCGAGAACCGTGACCGACCCGCGCAGGCTGCGCGCCATCCTCGCCAAGGCCGCGGCCGATGGCTACGCGGTTCTAGAAGAGGAATACGTACTTGGCGGGTCGGCGACGGCGGCACCGGTGTTGCGTGGCGACGGCACCGTGGTCGCTGCGCTGAACGTAGGAACGGTTTCGGCACGGTATCCGGCCGCCAAGTCACGCATCATCGGCGGGGTCGTGCGAGCGGCGGCAACCATCAGCCAGCGCCTCGGCTACCGGCGCGCGGCATAGATCGTACAGCGGAAAGGGCGTAGGGGTGGGATACCGGATCGGCGTGGACATCGGCGGCACTTTCGCGGATTTCTGCGCCCTAGACGAAGCCACCGGCAGCCTGGCCACGCTGAAGGTGCTGTCGACCCCGGAGGAACCAGGGCGCGAGGTCATTGCCGGGCTGGAGGAACTCGGCCGCCGGTTCGGAATTCGTCCGCAGGACATCGGCTATTTCACGCACGGTACGACCGTCGGCATAAATTCGGTGATTCAGCGCAAGGGCATCCGCCTGTGTCTGTTCACAACCGAGAATTTCGTCGACGTGCTGGAGTTGGCGCGTCTGAAGATGCCCGACCCCTATCACCTCATGTCGAAGCGGGCGGAGCCGCTCGTTACGCGCGATCGCGTCCTGCCGGTGCGCGAACGAATCCTTGCGGACGGAACCGTCGATGCGCCGCTCGACCATTCCAGCCTGCGGCGCGCGCTTGGCCGTGCGGTCGCGCTGGGCGCCGAGGGCATCGTTCTTGCGCTGCTGCACTCCTACCGCAATCCGGCGCACGAACGTGAAGCAAAACACCTGATCGGCCAATGGGCGCCTGAAATGCCCGTGTTCTGCTCCAGCGACGTGTGGCCGATCATTCGCGAATACGAGCGCACCACGACGGCTACGATCCACGGATATGTGCAACCCCGTATCGCGCACTACCTGGCGGCCCTGCAGGCGGCTTTGAAACAGGCCGACGTGGCCGCCGAGGCGATGGTGACCAAGTCGAACGGCGGAGTCATGACAGCGGAGCTCGGCAAGTCGGCCTGCCTGCAGATGCTGCTTTCGGGCACAGCCGCCGGCGTGATCGGCGCCGGGTTCACTGCGCGGCAGGCGGGACTCGACAAGGTCTTGAGCCTCGACATCGGCGGCACCTCGGCAGACGTGGCGGTCATCGTCGACGGCACGCCCACCTACGGTACGGGCGAAATGGTCGGCGACTTTCCTATCTTTATCCCAACCGTTTCAGTCACGTCGATCGGCGACGGCGGCGGCTCGATTGCCCTGGTCAGCGAGTTTGGTGTGTTGTCGGTCGGGCCGGAAAGTGCCGGATCGACGCCGGGCCCAGCCTGCTATGGCCGCGGCGGCACGCGCCCCACGATGACCGACGCTTTCGCGGTCTGCGGCTTCATTGGCCATGGCAATCTTGGTTATGACGCGGTTGCGGTCGATGTGGAAAAGGCGCGTGCCGCCGTCGGCACGATAGCAATGAAGCTCGGGCGCGGGATCGAACAAGCCGCCGAGGCGATCATTCAGGTGGCGGTTTCCGGCATGTATCGCGAGGTCGGCAAGCTCGCCTCGCGCCAGGGCATCGACCCGCGCGATTTCACCCTGCTGGCATTCGGCGGCGCCGGACCGATGCTCGGCTGCTTTCTGGCGCGCGAATTG
>Ga0114930_10002009_pt1 | contig 18695 bp, 22 predicted proteins | sample AnhtaG_FD_87300 | JGI IMG/M metagenome (GOLD analysis project Ga0114930, IMG submission 87300) | Deep subsurface microbial communities from Anholt, Denmark to uncover new lineages of life (NeLLi) - Anholt_01485 metaG | ecosystem: Environmental > Aquatic > Marine > Oceanic > Sediment | place... | reverse complement strand
TGCTATATTGGCTTCAATGGAAGGCTCTTTATCTACCTCACCCCCTTTTCATGAAATCCTAAACTCTAATTTCTAAATCCTAAGCAAATTCAAAATCTAAATCCCCAAAGGTTAGGATTTAGTATTTTATTAAAGTGGGGGCTTCGCCTCTCTTTGCCTCTCTTCACACTAGAGCAATAATGAGGGAGCTTTAGGTAGGATGTGCAAAATACCTCTATCTATCGCTTAAATGCTACCCAGTACAGGGTGAAGGCAACTAACAGGTAGGCAATTGTTCTAATTACAATCAAAAAGGTTGTCAAAGCTTCTTTCAAGCCGAGAAGCGTTAAAAGATGCGAGACACCAAAGAGCCCGAAGGCTATACCGATGTATAAAGGCGACTTATCTCCACTGTTCCTATAACCCAGAATGCCCAAGACTAGTATTATGACGCAAAGCACCAAATTTGTTAGGTAGATTGGGTCCAAAGTCATTTCTTATCCCTCCTTTTATTTAATTTCTCCACCAGCTCATCCACCGCCTGCGGCTGGTCACCGGTCATCTTAAAATCAGAAACTATCTCAAAAGGTGGCATATTTAACCTTGCTAAAAAGCGTCCTACCAATAAGTATATCTTCTTGACGCACTGGTTACAATCAGATTCCTTATCTACCTTACCCCCTGTGTCCCCCCCTCCTTCTGGCTGGTGTGTCATTGCGAGCCGAAGGCGAAGCAATCTTATCTTTATCTTTTAGCTTGGTTTAGATTGCTTCGTCGCTCTGCTCCTCGCAATGACTTCTATACTCTAAGGGAAGTGGCTGTGTAGGAGAGGCTTCGCCTCTCTTTGCCTCTGTGTTGTTTTAAAGAGTGGTATAACGCTACTCTATGGGAGGTAGTGTTCTCCCGTTCGTGAGTATGTTTTCGTCAAGTTGGTTTCGGATTTCGTTTAACGACATTCCTGTAGATAGGAGAAGTAGAAATTTTTGTATGGATTGACGTAGGTAATCTCCAGTATTGGGAACTATAACTCGTAGTTCATCTCTGCTGGGTGGATTATCGCCATGCACGATTCTACTTCTATACTTATAAGCTTCTTTCATGTTGGCAAAGATTCTACTTCTATGGTCTTTTCTTTTACGTAATAGAAACGCGGTTCTCAATGCCAATTTGTAAGTAAGCTCTTGTTCATTACCTAGATAAAGAGATTCAAAGGCTATCATTTGGTCTATTATCCTATCTTCAATGGGACCATGATAAGCTGAATGGAATCTCTCTAAAGCGATATTTATGTTGTTTAGTATCCCGGCCTCACGCCATTTGCGAATGTTTAGCAGTAAGTTATTGATTTTGAGCACATCTGTGTGCCGGAATTTATATATAGGGTCTTCTAGGAAAAAATCAATGCTGGAGACGGGAGTCCAGCTTGTTGTTCCTCTAATAACCCATTCAGAATTGTGAAATGTGGCAAAAGTTAATAGTCCTGCAACTACTCTCCCTTGTTGATGAAGTCTTAAAGCGGTTATCAAATCCACTAATAAATCATTTGCGCTAGTGTTTTCATTATAGGGTAGCGACGCTACCCATTCTGCTTCACTAGGTATTGTCTTGAGTAGGTCTGAAAAGTGTTTGTCAAGATATTCTACGAATTTGCTTGGTATTCGTATTATTTGTACGCCTTCCGCCAAATTTACACTTTCACAATCACAATTGAAGGAATACAGTGGACAAAGCCAATACCTTTCGCTCGGAGTTTGGTTCTCAGTACCCATCCCCTATTCTACTTCCCCCCAAAATACCCCAGTGCCAGTTTAATTTTTTCTTCAAGGCTGAGGTCGGAGGAGGGGGGCAGGGTGGCTACGGCTCGGCTGGCTTCGGCAACGGAATAGCCGAGGGAGGTCAGTGCTGTTATCACCTCGGCGTTTTCCTGGGCTAACTCAGCCGCTGGCGTGGTTATCCAGCCGGCACCTATTTTCTCTTTAAGCTCAAGGATAAGGCGATTGGCCATCTTCTTACCTATGCCCGGGATTGCCGTCAGCAGGTCAGCGCTGCCGGTAGCAATAGCCATGGTCAGCCGTTCCACATTCATGGCGGAAAGCATGGAAAGGGCTAGCTTGGGACCCAGCCCCGACACGCCAATCAAGGTCTGAAAAAGCGCCAGTTCCTCGTCTGAGGCAAAGCCATAGAGGGTGGCATTATCCTCCCTGAGATGAAGGTGGGTATATAGTCGCACTTCTTTACCAGTAGCGCCCAGTGTGCTCAGGGTGGAGGTGGGCATATATACCTGAAAGCTTATCCCGCCGACATTGATAATAGCCCAATCACTACCTAACGACTCTAATTTGCCATTAAGACCAGCTATCATTTCTTCACCCTATTTATTCAGTCAACAAACTGCTGATGTGCATCTCACGCAGATGGCAGATAGCTATCGCCAGGGCATCGGCGGCATCGCTTGGCTGGGGAACTTCGGATAGTCCAAGCTGGAGTCTGACCATCTCCTGAATCTGCTCCTTGCTGCTGGCTCCGTAATCGGCAACCCTTTGCTTTACCTGCGCTGGGGTGTATTCGTAGCTTGGGATTCCACTGCTGGCTGCTGCCAGAATTGCCATGGCTTGAGCTCTGCCTACAGCCAGTGCCGACCGCACATTTTTAGCCACAAAGGGTTCTTCTATCGCCACCGCCTCAGGCTGAAAGCGCGAGATAACTTCCAGCAGTCCATTATATATATAGCTCAAGCGCTCCCCAATCGGGGAGCGCGCTGGACTAACCAAAGCACCGTAATCAATCAGGGTTATTTCATCGTCTTCGCTCTCTATCACCCCGTAGCCAGTAGTCGCCGTACCTGGGTCAACACCTAGAATTCTCATCACACTGGTAATCAGACCCCCGAGTGGTATTTCTCCACAATAGCGTCGGAAAAGTCAGCATTGCTGGATACATGCTGCACTTCGTCGAGTTCCTCCAGCTTATCCAGCAGCTTCAGCGTTTGTATTGCTGCCTTTTCTTCAAGTTCGACCGTGGTCTTGGGCACCATGGATAGCTCAGCCGAGGCTACAGGCACTTTTTTTTGCGTCAGTGCCGTTCTGACTGCTTCAAGCTCCTCCGGCTTGGTATAAATTTCAACGTAACCATTCTCTACATCAACATCTTCAGCGCCGGCGTCTATAGCCTGTAAGGCTAGCTCCTCAGTATCCAGCTCGTTTGTCTCTATGGTAATCAGTCCTCTTGATTCAAAGAGCCAGGCAACGCAACCGCTCTCTCCCAGATTGCTGCCATGACGGGAAAATATATTCCTTACATCCTGTAAAGTCCGGTTGCGATTATCGGTCACAGCCCGCACCAGAATAGCGGTGCCTTTGGGCCCGTAACCTTCAAGAGTCATCTCTGACAGGATTGCCCCTTCTAACTCACCACTACCCCGTTTAATAGACCGCTCGATGTTATCCAGCGGCATATTATGGTCACGAGCCTTTTGTATCGCCAGCCGCAGTCGGAAATTTGTCTCGGGGTTGCTGCCATGCTCACGCACCGCCACGATAATTTCGCGGGTTAGCTTGGTGAAAAGCTGGCCCCGCCTGGCATCCGCCACCCCTTTCTGATGTTTAATTGAAGACCATTTAGAGTGACCTGACATTTCTGGCCCTCCTTAGTCAGCTATTCAAAACCATTACTTAATTTTAACACCTCACCCGATTTATGGTCAAAGGGAGCTATTTTGTAGTGCCCATCACAAAGGCGACGGCGTATTCCCTGGAATGAGAAAGACTGATATCAAGCTTGTCTAAACCCAGGCTATTGGCTTGATTTTGTGCTTCACCATAGAGCTGGACTGCAGGTTTCCCATTGGGCTCAGACAGTATCTCGATCTCTTTCCAGCCGATGCGTTTGTCTCGTGGGCCGAGTGCTTTTATTACCGCTTCCTTGCCGGCAAAGCGGACAGCCAGCGATGACAGGTTTTTATGGTATAGCCTTAGCTCTGACTCAGTATATACTCGGTTGAGAAAGCGCTCTCCCCAGCGGGTTATAGCCTCTTCAATGCGGGCTATTTCTATTATATCTGTGCCAATATGGTGCTTCATTTGAAGTGTGTCTTAAAATACTGTAAAATTAACTAGAATTGTAGCCTACTTTGGCAGTACGTTCAAGTTAAAGAGGACTTGATTTTACTTTTAGAGTAAGATACAATTTATATTTGACCCAGTAATAAAACTTATCAAGGGATGGAGGCGATAAATTATGGTAAGGTCTTGGATAGTTCGTTATTTTCTTTGTTTGGCTCTACTTTTAGCCATGGTTGGGGGCTTGGTGGGAACTCAAGCCGTACTTGCCCAGGAGGAGCCTGAGCCTGTACAGGAGAAGCTTGAGCTTGAGTGTAAGTTTCCTGTCCTCTCTGGTGAATCCGGTGATACCTATGAGACTGAGGTTGATGTGAATTATCAGGGTGCTGAACGCAAAAGGTTTGATTTAACCTTGAGCGTGCCCAAGGATTGGAGGGCACTCGCTGAATCAAGCTATCCCAAGAAAGAGATAGCTGCTATTGAGCTAGGTCCGGCAGAGACATATCCCGCTACTGAAAAAATAACGGTCACATTCGCCCCGGTATATTGGTATCTACCGGAACCAGGCGAATATGTGGTGACATTGGAGGTAAGCTCTGGTGATTTAAGGGACAGCATTGAGCTCACGGGAAAAGTGACCGCCAAGTATGAGCTTGACATGGGTACGGAGACCGGCCGGCTTAATACTGAAGCTACAGCCGGTGAGGATAAGCACTTTGGCATTGTGCTGGTAAACTCCGGGTCAGCGGCTATTGAAGACGTTACCTTCTCGTCAAGCAAACCGGAAGGGTGGAGCATAAAATTCGAGCCGGAAAAGGTAGACTCCGTTGAGTCCGGGTTTACCCAGGACGTGGACGTGATAATAAGTGCACCCAAGGGTAAAACTATAGCTGGTGACTATGTCATTACTATCAATGCTAGCAGCAAGAAAGTTAACGATAGTCTGGAACTGAGGGTAACGGTATTAACGCCTTCAATATGGGGATGGGTTGGTATTATAATTGTGCTGGTGGTTATAGCTGGTTTGGCAGTTATTTTTAGACAATTAGGCAGGCGGTGAGTTTGAAATGCCAGTGGTGGTAGAAACAGTAGACCTGACAAAAACCTATAACGGTAATACAGCTGTTGATAAGCTAAACCTTCGCATAGAAGAGGGGGAACTTTTCGGCTTTCTTGGTCCCAATGGTGCCGGGAAGACAACAACTATATTGATGCTGCTCGGGCTCACTGAGCCAACTTCGGGTGTAGCGCGCATAGGCGGGTATAATTCTACCAGAGAGCCGCTTAAAGTCAAACGCCTCTCGGGTTATGTTCCAGAGAAGGTCGGTTTTTATGAGGACTTGACCGCAACTTACAACTTGGCCTATACGGCCAGATTAAATGGCCTCTCCGAAAAGCTGGTGAATAGAAGGGTAGGCGAGGCACTGGAGGTAGTCGGTCTTTCTGAGGTAGCTAACAAAAATGTAGGAACGTTTTCCAGAGGAATGAAGCAGCGTTTGGCAATTGCGGACATCCTGGTCAAAACGCCCAAAGTTGCCTTTTTGGATGAGCCTACTTCTGGAATAGACCCTGAGGGTGTAAACCAGATGCTCGACCTTATAAGCAAAATAGCCAGAGAGCAAAAGATGACCGTAGTCCTTTCTTCACACCAGTTACATCAGGTGCAGCGGATATGCGGTCGTGTTGGGATAATGTCTAAAGGGAAAATGGTGGTTGAAGGTTTATTAGACCAGCTCGGAAAAGAGGCTCTCGGCGGCCGATTTAAGGTTGAGATACAACTAACTGAAATTACCTCAGCTCTTATTGAGGCTATAAAGAAGATTAACGGTGTTGTCGGTGTGGAAAGGTCTGGAGATTTGTTGCTTGTCGGCTGCTCGGAGGATTTGAGACCTCAAATAGCCAGGACAATCGTGGACAATAATGGCTTACTGGTGCAGATGAAAATTCAGAGTTATGCCTTAGAGGACATATACATGAAATATTTTCGCGAGGTTTAGCGTGACTGGACTGATAACTGTGTTTAAGAAAGAGCTTGCCGATGATTTCACCAGTTGGCGGTTCATAATACTGTTCACCATGGTGTTACTGGCTGGTGTGCTTGCTACATATGTAGCTGCCGGAAGCATAAGGGGAGAGGTAAGTGGAACCAGCCGATTTGTCTTCCTTGCCCTTTTTACTACTTCGGGCGGAGCTTTACCCTCTTTCCTCTCTTTCATTATACTTTTCATACCAATAGTAGGCATAGCTCTTGGATTTGATGCCATAAATAGCGAGAAGAACAATGGCACTCTGAGTCGGCTCCTGTCTCAACCTATCTACAGGGATGCCGTTATTAATGGCAAGTTTTTAGCTGGTGTAGTTACTATAGCCGTAATGCTGACAAGTATTGTCTTGCTGGTAACCGGGTTAGGGCTCAGGATGATTGGTGTTCCCCCTACCTCGGAGGAGGCGGTTCGTTTGTTCTTCTTCCTGATTGCCGCCATTATTTACGGAGCATTTTGGCTGGGATTAGGCATATTATTCTCTATATTCGTTCGACGGGTAGCTACCTCAGCGATGGCATCTATAGCTATTTGGATATTCTTTGCCTTTTTTATGACCATGATTGCCGGGCTTATTGCCAACGGGCTGGCACCGGCTGGCGAGACATTAGACACGCAGATAAGGAATATAGAGGTTCAACTCATGGTCATGCGGGTATCTCCTATTATGCTCTTTCAGGAGGCGATGGCGGTTCTTCTCGTTCCCGGGATGAGGACTATGGGACAAATTCTTCAGCTTCAGACTGGAGCTGGTGCCTTTATGCTGCCCACTCCTCTTTCTTTAGGCCAGAGCCTATTGAACGTTTGGCCTCATCTGGTCAGCATTATAGTGCTGACAGTGATATGCTTTGCCATTTCCTATATTAAATTTATGCGTGAAGAGATAAGAGCTACTTAGATAATTCCTGAACCCTTCTCGGTTTCTGCGTTTCCCCTTAAGGCAGAAAACGATATCAACCGGGGCACCAGCCCCGAAGTGCCGGAAAGCTGATTTATTGTGGGTGGATGGGTTAATGTCATTGCATTACTATATAGGCACATCAGGGTGGCATTATGACCACTGGCGATATAGGTTCTATCCGGAGAAATCAGCTAAAGCCGATTGGCTTGGATTTTATGCCAGTCATTTCAATACTGTTGAACTCAATAACAGTTTTTACCGGCTACCTTCGGAGAATGCTTTTGCTAACTGGTACAAATCTTCGCCAGCCAATTTTATCTTTGCCGTGAAAGTAAGTCGCTTTATTACTCACATTAAGCGACTAAAAAATAGTGAGGAACCGCTAGACACTTTTACCACTAGAGCTAAGGGTCTGAGTGAGAAATTAGGTCCTCTTTTATATCAGCTTCCACCTAATATGCACCGTGATGATAACCGGTTAGAGTTGTTCCTGTCTATTTTACCTCAAGGCATGAAGCATGTATTTGAATTTCGGCACCAGTCCTGGATTGAGGAGACGGTCTTTGAAATTTTACATGAGTATAACGTTGGGCTTTGTATCTTTGATATGCCGTCTATTACTTGCCCCGTAGTGGCAACGGCAGATTTTGCTTACGTTAGATTTCATGGCGGCACTGAACTCTACAGTAGCTGTTACTCTGATGAGGAATTGGCTGATTGGGCGAAGAAGTTGGCTGGTTTAGCTGCCGACCTGAAAGCAATCTATATTTACTTTAATAATGATGTTGAGGCATTTGCGGTTAAAAATGCCCTGACGCTTGGTAGCTACCTGCAAAGTATGAAATGAACAAAAAGCCAGAGAGAATGCGGTTTATCAAGGGAAAGTTTGAAGCCCTAAACCGGCATTAACTTCAAAAGTTGAGGTTTTGGGTGAAGCCTGACTAGAGTTTCCCTGTCATTGCCAGCGAAGCAATCCTTTTTGGAGATTGCTTCGTCACTACGCTTCTCGCAATGACATGCCCGGTGGAGAAGCTCCTTCAAAACCCGTCCTTCCCCCTTCTTTGAAGGAGCAAGTACTGAAGGAGAGTCAAAGAGAGGCGAAGCCTCACTTTTATAAAATACTAAATCCTAAACTTTGGGGATTTAGATTTTGAATTTGCTTAGGATTTAGAAATTAGAGTTTAGGATTTCATGAAAGAGGGGCGAGGTTGATAAATAATCCCTATAAGCTTTTATTAGTAGACGTAGACGGCACATTGTTGGATAAGAATGGGGCTATCTCAGCCGTGGACAGGGAGGCGTTGGTCAGGGCTGGCGGCTCAGGTATGCAAGTTTCTTTGTCCACCGGGCGAGCACTTCTGGCTTGTCTTGATATTATTAACCGCTTGTCGCTGGATGGCTATCATATATCCTTTGACGGTGCCTTAGTTAGCAATCCTGATAGCAACCAGGAGGTCTATGTTAAACCTCTTAGTAAAGCGGTAGTGAGACAAGCAGTTGAGTTTGCTCATTCAAATGACATATCCCTTGAGCTCTATTCGGCTACCCATTATTTTGTAGAGCGGGAGACATGGTCGACTGATGCCCATCGCCAGTTCTTTGGCATCCAGCCTACCGTAGTGAATTTCACCAGGCTCTGGAATCATGAAAGGATTATTAAAGGGGGATTAGTAGCTTCATCCCCTCAAGAATCGGACAAGGCTCGGAGATTCTGCCTCCAATTCGGTGATAGCCTCCACTTCTCCTGGGCAAGGACGCCAGCTTATCCCGGCGTTGATTTCATCAATATACTTGCTCCCGAGGTATCTAAAGGCAAAGCCCTGGAAGCGCTGGCTTCGCATTTGGGAATAGCTTTGGCGGAGGTTATAGCTATAGGGGATGGAGTCAATGACATCTCGCTTCTCTCCACCGCTGGCCTGGCGGTGGCTATGGAGAATGCCCCCAGCGAGGTTAAGGCAGTGGCTGACTACGTTACTCTTGATGTTGACCATAATGGCGTAGCCGCGGCAATTAATAAATTCCTGTTGTAGGCGAGGGAATCTGAGATAAGCTTTGCTTCCAACATGTCTATTAATTCTGAGGGCCAAAATGTCCCACTTTTGTACAGGCTAGAGGAAGATAAACATGAAGCACAAGTAGAGGTTGACAATAGGCATATTGTATGCTATTATAATGACAGCTGGCATCAATTGAACAGAGAAGAAAAAGTAATGTTCCCCAGTGAAATGGTAATCTTGGTGGCTATTGCGGCTGCCAGAAACACTGGTAAAGAGCTACTAATTCGCCCGACGGATGTTATAGGTGAATACATTGGCTATTTATACGATTCACTGGTTAGACGCGGCTATATAAAGGGGAGTAGTTCAAGAGGATATCAGCTTAGCTTGAAGGGTAGGGAGGCCCTTTTTGAGTTTCTGCATGAAAATAAAACCAGAGTTAAAAACACGATAAAAACGTTACAACAATTAGGTATTGAGATTAGTCAAGAGCAAAAGCAAGAGATAGACAAACTCGAAAAGGAACCAATCAAGGTCAATTAGCGAAGCAAAACACCCACTATCATCTTTCTTTACAAAATAGCTGTACACGGGAAGATAGTGGACGATAGCTTCCTTACCATCCTTTCTTTTGAAGGAGTCATGCTCTCCTACTGTGGGGCGCATGACTCCCCTTTTTGTGGGCTGGGAACGGAGAACTATATCTTGGTTCCATTTGTAGCATTGAAGTAATGGACACTTTCAGGTCTTGCTCCTTGAGGACAGTAGGGTATCATCAAAAGAAAGGGTTGAGTCTTGATACAGGAGATTTCCCTCCCCTGCACGTTGCTTAACTCCTTGACAATCGGTATAACATGCTCCACGCAATATTGACTTTGTATCCAAGCTGAGTTTGGAGTGTTATAATGTCGTAGGGGATTTGTTCCAATATCAAAAACTGGGGGTGGAACTAATAATGTGGACTTGGATTGGTGTAGCAATTATTATTATCCTTATAGTGTTGTTTGTAGCGGTTAGGAGGAGGCGATAGAGTTTGAATTGCTAACGGTACCCTTACCTCTTTGTCTCCAGGGCAGGGACCATAAGCTCTTCTCTCCAGTGCCGGCCTGGCTATCGCCATGCAGAATGCCCCCGGTGAGGTTAAGGCAGCGACCGATTATATTACCCTTGACATTGACCATAATGGCGTAGCGGCGGTAATTGATAAGTTTTTGGTGTAGGATTGCACTTTTTGGCTAATTGTTACCTCATCATGGAAGTAGCTAGACCAGGCCAATCGTATCTGAAATAGCCACTCCTGAGGTGAACAAGCAGGCCTAACTTCCCAAACGGACACAGAGAACAATGAGCGCCTAACAGTCGTTGACAGGGAGCTATCCCTCCAGGATGTCCTTATGCTCATACCAATGGATTCTATCGTAGGAGAACGAGAGCTATATGTTCTACGCCATCGTTATGTCTCGGTGCCGGGCAGACCATAATGCTAGGAGACACGGCCAAAGTAATACCCTGTCCATTCAATAACCTTGATTATTACTGCCAGTAGGAGAGTCTGAAAGCCAGCAATCACCGGGCGTCCAAACCAGGGGCCGAATCCCATTTTCTTCAGAAGTAGACTCCCGTAATACGATTTCTTGATGCTTCTCAGTGACGCTGCGTATCTATAGCGCGTTTTCCAAAGCTTTCTCCAGTCAGGCTCAATGTCATAGATGGCATTTCGCAGACCACCTACCCTTGGTGAAACCTTGTAGCTCTCATAGTAAATGATGGCATGGTCAGGATGGATTGTTCCTGGTATTAACTCCTGAGGTATCGCAGCAAAGGCCTTTTCCAGAATCTCCCTTTTGAAGAACCTTGGCAGAAAAGGCCCTCTAGTTGGGTCAAAAGCACCGGGCTTCCCAAAGCAAGTCGCCATTATCTGCTTTGAGGCACCATGTAGTTTCGGGATAAACCACTCAGTGTTGTAAGACTGTGTTTCGAAGACTACCATATCGTAGTCATGCATCATACCTACAGCCCTTTCGATGGTAGTAGGTTCCAGGATTTGGTCGGTATCGACAAAGGCTATGTATGAGCCCTTTGATTCTTTATAGCCAAGATATCTAGCAGCGAGCAGTTTTCCGTCGCATAAGACAACCCTGGCCTGATAACTAGCCGCAATATCTCTTGTTCTGTCGGTTGAATGGCTGTCAATCACGAGGATTTCAACATTTGGATAGGTCTGCTTCACAGCTCCTTCCAGGCAGGAAGGAATCATCTTCTCCGAGTTGTAACTCGGGATGGTTATTGATACCAGCGGCGTATTTCCCATTTCTCACTCCTCAAACTGGTTTCCCGGGCAGGTCCCCTATGGCGACCCCGATAACCTTGTCGGCGGCACCATAGTACAGAACTAGCTTGTTCCCGAGGGCAACTGCCCCACAGGAGAATACTACATTTGGAGCACCGTCTGAGAAGGAGAATGCTACACTTGGAGTACCACCTGAGAGCTCGTAATCTTCCACTGGCTCCAAGATGGGCCCCTCGCATCTATCAAGCACAACTTCGGGGTGGTCCCTATCCAGCAGGGCGCAGCCAAGGCGATATGTCCATGTTTCGGCTTCGACGCCGTGGTAGATTAGGAGCCATCCCTCTTCAAGCTCGATGGGCGGCCCGGCCACCCCCACCTTAGCATCGTCCCAATACCCAGGGCGTGCCTCTAGAATCTCCTTGTGGTCGTACCAATGGATTCTATCGTAAGAGAACGAGAGCCATATATTCTGCGCCATCGTTATAGGTCGGTGTAATAGCGCCAATCTACCATCAAACCTTCTCGAGAAGTAAGTGGCATTCCTGTTATGAATGCCAACCATTATCGGCAAGATAAGTCTATGTCTGCTCCACGTCCACATAGTCTCTTGAAAATTGCTTATAGAAATGTGAGATTCGCAGACACGGGCCATATCCTTGTCCTTACCCGCATAAAGCATAAATATTCTGTCCCCAATAGCCACCAGCCGTGCATCCTCCACTCCATCAGGCTCAAACCATTCCCCTGGCGAGAACACAGGATAAGGAAGTCGTTCCTCTACCTCGTCTATATTTTTGAGTCTGGCATAACCTAGGCGTGCGATGCCATCCTCACCATGGGCACGGTAGAGAAGATGAGTCTTATTCCCTAGTTGTAGGACTCCCGGGTTGAAGACAAGTTTATTCTCCCATCCTCTGTTGGTGGGGCTTAAGATTGGGTTCTTTTTACTCCTAACAAGTTCCAGATGCATAGAGCTACTCCTTTCTAGTTGATTTCATGAATAGCCGGCCTGCTATTCAACGAGTCCTTATCTTCTGATTTCCTACAAGCTCTTCCACCTTACCCTAATAACCTACACTTATGCTAGCTCTACTCACTGGCCAAGTCAATATGTTCAGACAAAAGCGGAGGGCACAATTTGACGAAGTGTTCAGTATTTCAAAGGTGCAATTCTATTATATCACCGTCTTGAAGGATATGGTTTCTTTTTACCATTAAACCGTCGTGCTTACCTGAGCCCCAGAGTCGGGCATATTTCAGCCTGGCGGCGAAATCTTTGTGGACGGCGGCGGCGGCACCCGCTAATGTACTTCCCCTTTCCAGGATTATCGGGTCAGTAAGGTCTGGCTTTTGACCGGGAGTCTTGGTGTACACCCGAATAATGTTGAGCACTTCGTAGATTTTGCGCTTCAACTCTTCTAAGCCAATGCCTTCTTTAGCTGAGACGGCAATAACCGGCAGTCGTCCGGAATATTGGTTCTTCAAGACGGCATAATTTTCGCTGGCAGACTGCAGGTCCAGCTTGTTGCCGATAATTAACGCCTTAACCTTGTTCTCCCTGATTTCTATCTTCATGTTTTCCAGCTCGGTGAGGATGGATTCCAGTTGGGGTAGGGGGGCATCACTTAAGTCCACTACTATCAGCAGGGCATCAGCCCGTTTAATCATGTGTGGTAGCCACCACTCAATAGACTGAGGTACCAGGGGTGGGGTGTCAATTAATTGTATTTGGATATTCTCAAATTCCATCATTCCCGGCGAGGCCTGCTGGGTGGTGAAAGGGTATTCAGCCACAGTTGGTGAGGCGCTGGTGATAGCGGAAACGAGCTGAGACTTACCGGCATTGGGGGGGCCAACGACCACTATCTGGGCGGCACCCTCTTTCTCAATGAGCATTGAGGCTCTCTGGGTGGCGAGTTTCTTGTCCAGTGACTGGCTTAGCTTGGCGATTCTCCGCCTGAGTTCTGCCCGGAGATGGTCAGTCCCCTTATGTTTGGGCATAATAGCCAGCATCTCCTCAAGGGCAGCTATCTTTTCCGGGGCGGTTTTAGCCGCCCGGAAGTTCCTTTCAGCTTCAAAGTACTGTGGTGGTAAATTGGCTGGCATCGGTTACAGATACTCCTTTATTCTCTTGGCCAGGCTTTGATTCATGCTTTTGGTGGCGGCTAGCTCTTCTATGGAAGCCTTCTGGATAGCCTGGACTGAGCCGAATTGCTTGAGCAGGGTGCGCTTACGCTTAGGTCCAATGCCAGGTATAATATCCAGGGCTGAGGCAAAGGCTTCCTTCTTGCGCACTCTTCGATAATAGCCTATGGCGAAGCGATGTGCCTCATCTCTAAGGCGCTGTAGCAATTGAAGGCCCAATGAGGACTTAGGTAGAATAACCGGTTTTGCCTTCTGTGGGATAAAAATCTCCTCGTTTTCTTTGGCTAAGCTGGCAATGGGCACAGACCCCGCCCCCGTTTCTTGCATCGCTTTTTGGGCAGTGTTAAGTTGCCCCTTGCCGCCATCAACAAGGACAAGGTCGGGTAGGATTGCCCAGGTGTCTGGGGCAGAGGCATCACTGCTTTTGGTGATACTCCTTTTAAATCGCCGCTTGAGCACTTCCTGAAGCATGGCATAGTCATCGGCGCCGGTCACTGTTTTGATTCTGAAGCGTCTGTAGTGAGATGGCTTTGGCTTTCCCCTGTCAAAGACCACCATACTGCCTACTGCCGCTGTTCCTTGTATATCAGATATATCATAGCCTTCTATGCGCAAAGGGGTGCGGGGCAGATGAAGTTCTCTCTTGATTTCCGCTAGAGAATCGGCCAGTGCTGTGGGAGCGGCTAGCTGTTTAATCTTGAGTTGTTCCAAACCTTGTCGGGCATTTTCGGCCACAATATCTACCAGTTGTTTTTTATTGCCCTTACGGGGTACTTGAATATGGACTTTAGCTCCCCTTTTGCTTTGCAGCCAGCTCTCAATGATGGCGGCGTCTTCTACCGGGTATTGGAGTAGTAATAATGGGGGTATATAAGGGCTTGAGTCGTAAAACTGCTTAACAAAGCTGGTCATGATTTGACGGGGCTCTTCAGAGCGGGTTCCTTGCAGGACAAAGCTCTCCCGACCGATTAACTTACCACTGCGGATAAAGAAAGTCTGGACACATGCTTGGTCTTTATCGCTGGCAAAGGCAATAACGTCCTGCTCTCCTCTTACCGTGGTAGCAATTCTTTGCCCTTCGATAACTTTCTGTATAGCTTGGATTTGGTCTCGGAGCAAAGCCGCCTTCTCAAATTCTAACGCTTCAGCTGCCTGGTTCATTCTGTTCTCAAGCTCTTTGACTACTTTTTCCTGCTTGCCCTCGAGGAAAAGGATTACCTGGTTTATTACCTTATCGTATTCTTGCTGGTTCACCGCGCCGATACAGGGCGCAAGGCAGCTCCCGATATAATACCACAGACAAGCCCGGGAATCGGTGCCGGTGATGGGTTTGGAACAGGAGCGAAAAGGAAAGATTCGTTTTATTATCTTCAGGGTTTGGCGCACTGACTTGGCACTGGCAAAGGGCCCGAAGTAGTGTCCTCCATCCTGTTCCAGGCGTCTGGTAATATATACCCCGGGCCAATCCTGGTTGGCGTTTATTTTGAGGTAGGGAAAAGTTTTATCATCTTTGAGCCGGACGTTATAGCGAGGACGGTGTCTCTTTATCAGGTTTAATTCGAGAATAAGGGCTTCCTGTTCGGAGGAGGTAACAAAGAAGTCAAAGTCGCTAATTCGTGACACCATCCGTTGCAATTTTGGCGATAGCTTTTGTCTGGCACCGAAATATGAGCTCACCCGGTGGTGTAGGTTAGCTGCCTTACCCACATATAAAATATTCCCTTCGGCGTCTTTCATGATGTAGACGCCGGGGCTGGTTGGCAGTTGCCTTAATTGCTCGGTTATAAGGCTGTCAGTCAATCCTATCCCCTTCTTTTATGATAGGAAGCACTCCCCGAATTTATTTTAGCACGGCGTATAAAAACAGAGCAAAAACTAGTCCAAAAGCAAGGTCTTTTCCGGTGAAGCTGCTTTTTCTTTTTAGTTATGTTAAAATGTGAATTAGTTACCATTCTGAGTAGGGGTGTGCCGTGAAAGACGATATCAACAATTTTCTAAATTATCTGACTGTGGAAAAAGGCTTTTCTGAGAACACGCGAGTTGCTTATAAGAATGACCTATATCAATTGGCTGACTTTGTCGGCCAAGATGCGGCCAATCGTAGTGTCATGCCATCCTGGGCTAGTTTTGACCGGCATGGGATGTTGAGCTATTTACTTAGTCTTAAAGAGAAAAGATATGCCGCCACTACATTAGCCCGTAAAGTAGCCGCGGCCAAGTCCTTCTTTGGCTTTATGGTTGCTGAAGGCAAAATAAGGGTTAACCCTACCGAGAATTTGGGCTCAATCAAGGTGGGGAGGTCATTACCCAAGCCCATTTCAATTGACCAGGTTCGTCATTTGCTACAGCAAACAGCTGAGCTGTCTACCCCGGAAGCCAAAAGAGACCGGGCAATGTTGGAGTTATTATATGCCAGTGGTATGAGGGTGAGCGAGTTAGTGTCGTTAAACCTGGGTGACGTAGATACGGGTGAAGGCTATGTGCGCTGCTTTGGTAAGGGGCATAAAGAGCGGCTCATCCCTATTTATGAACGGGCAGCTTCGGCCGTGGAAGAGTATGCAAAAGAGGCTCGTCCTCATCTCACACGTAGTGATGATGAAGAAGCTTTATTCCTCAATGTCCGTGGTGACAGGCTGACCAGACAAGGTCTCTGGCAAATATTAAAAGGTTATGCTAAATCGGCCAATCTGGAGGCTGATGTTACCCCTCATACGCTGAGACATAGCTTTGCTACCCATATGCTGAATGGTGGCGCTGACCTGAGGTTAGTTCAAGAATTACTGGGTCACGCTAACATCTCTACGACGCAAGTTTATACCCACCTTACTTCGGAGCATGTCAGGCGCACTTATGAAAAATCTCATCCCAGAGCTAAGTAGGAGGGTCTAAATGCCGAGTAAATCACGGCATGGCCGTCGGAAGCTACATCGAAGTAAAAAAAGAAGGAAGGGCACGCCAATCTCTCCAGCTATGGCTGCCCAGCAGCAAGTAGTTGCTCAACCCGATAAACCAGTTGTACCTCCCAAGGTGGCTGTTCCTTCGGCAGGTGTGCCAACACTGACTTTGGCTCGATATCCCTACGTAGTTACTGAGCTGCGAAGGATAGGTATTTTGGCGGGGATAATACTGGTCATTCTGGTGGTGCTATTTTTAGTTTTACCTTAACCTTATCCTGACTATTGGTACCTATTATGGACTTTGATGAAACAAGAGCCAGGTTAATTGAGCACCTTAGTACTGAAATTAAAGATGAGCGAGTATTAACCGCGATGGCTCGTGTACCTCGGGAACTTTTTGTGCCGCCAGAAAATCGGCACTTAGCTTACGAAGATAGCCCCCTTCCCATCGGTTTTAACCAGACAATTTCGCAGCCTTTTATTATTGCTCTTATGACTGAGGCATTAGAACTTACCGGCAGTGAAAAGGTGCTGGAAGTAGGCACGGGTAGTGGCTACCAGGCGGCTATTCTGGCTGAATTAGCCTGGTTAGTGATTACAACGGAACGTGTACCCGCTCTGGCTGAGTCAGCTAAGAAGGTGTTGGATAGCTTGGGTTATACCAATGTTGAAGTGCACCTGGCCGAGGAGACTTTTGGCTGGCAGCAAGGGGCACCTTATGATGCCATAATAGTTACTGCTGGTGCCCCTCGGGTCCCTGCTGACCTTTTAGCTCAGCTAGCCATAGGTGGACGACTGGTAATTCCTGTAGGCTCACGCTATGTCCAGGAATTATATAAAATTGTCAAGCGTAGAAATAAGAACGTAGTTCACAGTTTAGGTGGATGCCGTTTCGTTGCTCTTATTGGTAAGGATGCCTGGGAAGAGGAGTAAAAAGTCAGGGTTAGCCGGCAAACGGGTTTTTGTGTGGTTGAGGTGACTCCTCTAGGTTACCCTGACCAGGAACCTAGACTGAGACCAAGAAAGGAACTCTCTGAAATCGTTTTACATGATAAATTCGGTCTTAAGTGAGATGTTATTTATATGAGCTATAAGTGGTGGATTTTTGTGGCTATTGTCTTATTCGGCGGCGGACTTGTAATCGGTCTGGTTACTCCGACTGAGCTCAGCCTCCCTTATGAATATATCGTTGGTCTTAAAGAGCTTAGCAGTATTTTAGTTCCATTTAGTCCCCTTACGGCTGTTATCATCTTTATTAAGAATGTTTCAGCACTGCTAATAAGCTTTGTCTTCAGCCCGTTTCTTTGTCTTACCCCTATTCTGACTTTAACTGCTAATGGCTGGCTTATGGGCTTCGTATCAGCGGTCGTAGTCCAAGAGGAGTCCCTTGGTTATGTACTAGCTGGTTTATTCCCCCATGGAATTTTTGAACTACCGGCTTTGATTATAGCTCAGGCGGCGGCTCTTAGCTTTGGCGCAATGGCCTTACTAGCCCTATTCAAAAGGGAAAGAAGAAACTTGTTATTGCCCCACCTTCGCCGGAATTTAAGATATCTTATGATAGCCTGTGCCTTACTTCTGCCGGCAGCTATCATTGAGACATTTGTCACTCCATTGTTGCTAACCTGATATACTATCATAAGGAGGAGCTTCGATATGTATGTACTGGGTTTGGTAACTCCCTTCTGGCTAACTGTTCTGATATGGTTGGCTAAAATCATACTAATGGCTCTCATTTGCACTATTCTCGCCTGGCTTGGAATCAGGGCGATGGATGCCCTTACCCCTCATATTCATAAGCGCCAGCGTATAGGAGAAGACCCTGTTGCCACCGGGTTATTCATTGCTGGCTTTTTCATCCTCGTTGGCCTGGTCATCCATGGAGTTATTACCGCACCGACTGTATTTGGTGGTCCGTTGTTAGCCTACTTTTTTGATTTCAGACGGCTTGCGCTATTGGCGGTAAGCTTTCTGGTAAGCCTGCTTATTGGGATAGCCATTTTCAACATCGTTGATAGGCTAACGCCTAGAATACCATTTGTAAGTATCAATAAAAGTCCTGTGGCAGTAGGTATTTATGTCTTTGGCTATCTTATTTTCTTTGGCTTGATACTTCATGCCGCATTAACTACACCGCTATGAACAGAATTAGAGTTTGGCTAAGCTTGATATTGGTACTGGTGACTCTCTTGACCGTTACCGGCTATGTATCGGCAAATCCGTCTGAGGGTTTCCGTGAGATAAATGATGAGGTTTTTGATGACTGGGGAATATGTAGGACTAGAGCCTCTGGTGAAGATGGCTTTTATCAGGTATCTGAGACAACTTTTCGTCCGGTTATTGCCTTCGAGAGCCTGGGGGAAGGTGCCGCTTTAGCCTACAGATT